>Ga0255768_10005117_pt1 | contig 12692 bp, 15 predicted proteins | sample 071ome_33_FD_179983 | JGI IMG/M metagenome (GOLD analysis project Ga0255768, IMG submission 179983) | Coastal salt marsh microbial communities from the Groves Creek Marsh, Skidaway Island, Georgia - 071412AT metaG (version 2) | ecosystem: Environmental > Aquatic > Marine > Intertidal zone >...
GTCTTCTAACTCTCTAAACTTATGTCTTTTGACTTGTTGTTTTTTCTTCTTACTCTCTACTGTTCTTTTCTTATACTTAGGAGTTCGTAAGTCTTTGGCGATTGGATTTTTAGTCTGAGTAGCCATCATCTTCCTCTATTATAACAGATTCCTTTGGATTTGTCAAGTCTTTTGTGTTGATATACAGATTTTCCCATGGAATACGTTCTCCACGTGCAGGATCGACTGGAATTATCGCTTCCGTTTCTCTAATTCTTTCGCTATCCATTGTTTTGCTCTTCCATTTCGTATAGGTTGTGTGATTAACTGTCTTATCCGTTTCTGTGCCATGGCCATAATGTCTTCGTCTGGTCGATTGTTATCCACGATGACCAAATTGGAGACACCAAAAAGGCCTTGGAATTTACCAATGTTGCGTTGAACATCAGTCCACATGGATTTGACCATATCATCAGGTAATGTTCTTGCACGTTTTCGATTTCTTTCTAGTGCCACTTCTAAACTTGTATTGACAAAGATCATATAGGAATCGTATCCTATGGTGTCTAATTGTCGTTTGATTTTGTCGATTTTATTGAAATCTTTACCGGTTCCATCGAGGATCAGACCAAGGCGACCTGATATGTATAGACTTTGTTGTTTGTTTGTTAGATTCTTCGCACGGAGACGCAGGAGGTCACGTTCATCAGGATCAATCTTTGTTAAGTCTAGTGATTTACCTGCATCGGAGAGAACTTTCTCAAATGCCGTATCTGGATTGATCAGTTTCATGCCAAATCCACCAGTTGTTCGTCTGACAACATATGATTTACCAGATCCAGGGCCACCAGCAAGAAAAAAGGCCTTGAAGATACTTGGATCGTACACTCCCTCGGTGATGAGTCCTGTCATTACGTCTATCAGATTTTCTTTCATAAACAGTTCCTTTTCAGTTGTTGATATTTATTCTCTAGGTATTGGATGAATTTATACGCTTTCATACACAACGGACATGGATGTTCGTTTTGAATCCAACGATATCGATTTCTATGCGTCATTATGCGTTATTTTCCAATGTGTATGTATTCCGTTTTGTTGGTTTAATATAATGATTGGTAGGATTGACAGGAAAGGCATTTCTTAAACTGTCTTTGACACACTCAATGAGAGTTTCATGTCTTGTATCCACACCAGCGGTTGCAATATGTCGTAACTTTGTAATCACATATCGACCTGAGTATAATTCTGATTTATTAACAAACTCATCTGTATTTTCATTTGCATTATGAGGATAATTAAATCGAATAATCATACCTGGACGCAGTGACGTATTTCCATGCACAGTTAAATTGAGTACAATATTTTTCATCGATTGAATTTCTGAAATTCGTTTCTGTAATGATATTTCTCTCGGTTCATCTTTGTATGGATATGTTGGATTACCTGATGCATCATACTCATTGTGATGATCACCTGCCTTTGATGCGACATAAATCCTGGAAGAAGAATAATCAAACAATTTCTTATTGTCATCATCAACAAAACCAGAATAGGCAAGAAGATTATCTTGGTTTTTCTGTGGTTCAATGTGTGCTGTTTCAGTAAAATACGTATCATAACGAAAAATATCTTCATAATATCGTTTGTCTTGGATATCGTGCGTAATCAGTGTACTTGCATACATGCCAGAACGTGTATTTCTTGTATGATCATAAGAACGTTTTAATTCAAATGATTTTACACGTGTCATCTGTGTGTAAATATCATTCTCTGTTGTAGGAATATCATGGAAAACATAAGCTGTTTCTTTAGGTCGTCCTGGTGCATCATACATCAGACTGGTATGACTGCGAAAATGAAAAGTATTATGAAAATCTTCGTAAAAAAGATAACCAGCAGATTCAAATTTACTTGAAACAGATTTATCTGCCAAACGTTGAATTAAATCAACTGGTGTAATATTAGGTGATATCCATTTTTGATTGAATAGTGTGGGTTCTAAAATAATCTCTTTTCGTGTTTTTAAATCTTGACGGAGTATTGTATTGACCATATCTGAGTATGTGCCACGTAAAGGTGCGACACTTCGCACACGATTATTTCTTTTAAACTCTAAACTTGAAAATTCTAAGACGTAAGACTGTGATTTCTCAGATTGTCGTTCTACAAAGAATCTTGTAACACGCATTGGAAAATCTGTTGTATCTATGTGGTTGACTTTTTCTGTGGATGGTGTATAAAATTGAAATGTTAATGTTTCTTCACCCATCATAGGTAACTTATCTACAATATTTTTTGTATCTAAGAATTGAATATTACCTGTGACAAAGGGTGAGTAGATACTTGAAAACAGATTAAGTTTGGTGACCAAGTCCGTAATATCATAATCAATACCATCAGACGATATTAGACGAATGTCTTTTAATTTATATGCGCCTGGAAAGTCCAGTATCTCATCAGTGGCGTTTAACATAATTATCCTACTAGTGTGTTAAATTCATCAATAAATGGTTCTAATAAATTTCTATTGAGTAATTGTATTTTTCTTTTCTCGTCTTGCAGTCTTTCTTCATATTCTCTATTTGTAACGGTAGTCGCACCAGACTGTGAACTTGCAACTTGTAAAACTTTTCTTGTATCACCAGATGTTTGATAAATTTCATAATGATGTACTGCGTCAACATCATCTCCATATTTGTCAATGAGATAATCAGAGAACGCAGCTTCAGACATTGGCCATCCAGTGTAAATGTTTGTAATATTATTTGTCATCAATATCACCCAATGATAACTAGTTGATCCAAAGTGTTTAAACGCAGTAATCTCTGGTGTTTCACCTGATGGCACATCGTATCTGTCAAACATTGAAAACTGATCAAATGCAGTGTCACGCATTTTCACACGTGTTAATATATTTGTCACCAATTTGACATTTGAGTTGTCAATAGGATTCTTGTAGATGATATTTGGTAAAGATTTAAAATACATTAAAAGTTACCCTCTGCAATTGCCGTTTTATCTATCAAATCAATTTCTGTAAACTCTAATTTAATATTTGTTTTGACTGGTTGTGCGCCGTGTTTATATGTTGATGGTCTAAATGTTTTCCATTGTTCACCTTCACCATATGTAATTGTGCAATCTGTACAGACAACTTGTCCGATTCGATTCATAAATTCATTTTCTTTATCTCTATACATGTATTGTATTTGAAACTGTGATGGTAATTGATAGTTATAAGTACCCGTGGATGCACTTTTAATTTTTGGTCTTGAATGATATTTAAAAAGTGTGCATATTTTATCAACTGCTGTTGCTTCTCGTTCATTCTTTGGTAGAAAACTATACTCAAAAGAAAATGTTCGATAGTCGATACCTTCAAACAACATCTCTTGTCGATCAAGTGTAATCTCACCTGTTGATAGTGATCTTGCTTTTGTTTGTAATTTAGCAATCGCATCTTGTACAACATCAACACCAGCGCCAATAACACCACCGACACCATCAGCAGCACCTGCAACTAACTTTTCTAATAAACCAAAACTTTCTTGTTTGTAATTTGTTTTATAACTCACACTAATAGTGCTTGGCATATACAATGAAATAATATCTTTTGTTCTTTGATAACCATAACGTTCAAATGCACCTTGACGTAGTTTAGTTACTTTGTCATTATGTGTTGAGATAAAATCATTCTTAGATTTTTCTTTTGCAGTTAAACTTAAATCATCTGTTTCATATGTTGCGCCTGGAGGTCCACCAAGTGCGTTATTTGTAACTTTATTATCAACACGTGTTGTTGAATCAAAACGTGATAGTCCAGGTGTTGATGTAAGAATATGAAACACCATGTAGTGACCTTCTAAATTACCGTCTTCAACATTTAAGGGATATGATACGGTACCAAACTTAAATGGATTCTCTTTCATATGTGCGATAGATGATGTGTCAATCTCAGCAGGTGATTGATTTAATAAATTTTCTGCTTGTAATGTGAGATCAGGTTTTTCTTGTGATGAGAAAATACCACCACCAAAGATTGATGCCTTTGCACCAGCTAAACTCTTTAATTTGTTTGCAACTTTACTTGTGAATGCCATATAAGTATTTATATGACATATAGGAAAACATACAAAGGCAAGTATAGACCACGTGATCCAAAGAAGTATAAAGGTGATCCTGGGAACATTATTTATCGAAGTTTGTGGGAACGTAGGTTTATGATGTATTGTGATTCCAATCCTGCTATTATGGAATGGGGTAGTGAAGAGCTCATTATACCTTATATGTCACCCATTGACAACAAACTACATCGATACTTTCCAGATTTCTATCTCAAGTACAAAGACAAAGATGGTAATATACGCAAGTTAGTAGTAGAAGTCAAGCCTAAAAAGTATACCAAAGCACCATTACGCAACCCATCACGGAAAACGACCAAATGGAAGAATGAAGTTTTAGAGTATGTAAAGAACCAAGCAAAGTGGAAAAGTGCAAAAGAATGGTCGAAAAAACGTGGGATGGAGTTTACTATTCTCACAGAGGATTTCTTATCGCCATATAAATAGTAGTATGGCGGATATCTTTACAGACATACGAAAACAAGCAGGTGATAAAGAGAAATCGGTTGCATGGTATCGTAAAAAAATCAGAGAGTTAGGTAATAAAGTGTCAGCACGTAGATTGATTAATTCTGGTGCATTGGCAAGAAGACCATCAAACGGTAAACTGAATATGTTCTTCTATGACCCTAAACTTAAAAATGAATTACCATACTATGATCGATTTCCATTAGTACTGCCATTACAATCAGCACCAGGTGGTTTTCTCGGTTTAAACTTTCACTATCTACCGATATCACTACGTGTACAATTATTAGAAGTGATTGATAAAAAGGGTGTCAACTCAGATTATTCAAGTCTAAAAAGAGTTAGACTGATCAAACCAACAATTAAACATTATTTGACAAATCAACTTCGTTCTGGTTTCTTACGAATTAGTGAAGAAGATTTTCTCGTTGCATCTCTATTGCCTGTACAAGACTTTAGAAAAGCATCAAGTGCAAGAGTATGGACAGATAGTAGAAGGATAGCAAGTTAATGAACAAACTAGGTGACCCAACGGATTACAGTTATCGTGTTAACAAAGTTTTAAAAGTTGTTGACGGTGATACAATCGATGTTATATTAGATATGGGATTTGATATCTTATATAAACAAAGAGTTAGACTATTTGGTATTGATACACCAGAAAGTCGTACAAGAGATTTAACAGAAAAGAAATATGGATTAATGTCCAAAGAGTTTTTAAAGAAACATTTAAAAGATGCATCACACATTGTGATTAAAACATATAAGGGTGATGAAAAGGGTAAGTTTGGAAGAATACTCGGTGATATATGGTGTGATGGTGTTAGTGTCAATAAACTCATGTGTAAAGTAGGACACGCTGTTGAGTACTATGGACAGAATAAAAAATTAGTAGAACAAGCACACATGAAAAATAGAAAGAAACTAGGATAATGGCAATCATACGAGGTGGTAAAAGAATAGGACCATTTGACATACGTGCAGGTGTGTCACGTGAAGATTTAAAAGGTGTTTATGATGTTGCAAAAGATCCTAGACTAGGAAAGAAAGCACAATCAGAAACTACAATAGGTCGTTTTCGATCAGCAATTGCACGTGGTGAAGGTATGGCAAGACCTAGTCGTTTTGCTATTGACTTACAATTACCACAAGGTGTTTCAACACTTGCATTAGAAAACACATTAAACGGAAGAAGATTATCACCACAATCAGCTGATTTAGCAACATTGTCAAATGATAACAAGTACATACGTTTAATGTGTAGTAATATTTCATTTCCTGGTCGTAACTTGTCAACAACGATTCGTAACACTCATGGTTTATCACAAGAAATTGTAGATGGTGTGACTTATGGTGAATTGACTGCAACGTTTTATTGTGATAAGTTTATGAGAGAGAAGCAATTATTTGAATATTGGCAAAAGACAGCATACAATCCAGTTTCATACAATATTAATTATTCAGATGAATACACTGCACCACTTAAAATCTACCAATTAGGTAGTTTTAGTTCACATGATGATAGAGATCGTGTGACCTATGCTGTTGAATGTTCAGAAGCATTTCCTAAAACAATTGATGCACAAGAATTATCGTATGAGGCTTCAAGTCAAGTACATAAAATTAGTATCACTTTCTCATTTAAGTTTTGGAGAAATCTTGTTACTGATAGTGGTGATCAATATGGATTATCATTTGCTGAAAAAACAACAGGTGTTGTATCTGGTGGTGATAGTGTAACAGGTCTATCTGCTGATATACTGAGAACAGTTAGAGATACAACAAATCAGGTATTCAATCAAATACCTGTAGGTAAGATATTTGGTGGAAAAGTATTTCCACCTTTTTAATAAAGGAGTGATTATAATATGCCGTTACCGAAACTAAAAACACCAACTTACACATTGACATTACCGTCTGTGGATAAGAAGGTAAAATATAGACCATTTGTAGTGAAAGACGAACAAGTCTTATTGACTGCAATGGAAAGTGGTGATGAAGAACAAATGTTAAATGCAATAAGAGAAGTTGTACAATCATGTACATTTGATAAATTAGACGTTAATTCTTTACCACAATTTGATTTAGAATATGTTTTTCTAAGAATTAGAGCAAAGTCAGTTGGTGAAACATCAACAATCAATGTTCTATGTCCAGATGATGAAAAGACATATGTGCCTGTGACACTAAATTTAGAAGAAATCGAATGTCACGTTGATGATGAACACGATAATAATATCAAGTTAACAGATGATATTGGTATTATATTGGGTTATCCAAATTATGAAACAATTCAAAGTTTAGCAGGAAAAACACTAAACTCTGAACTTGTGCTTGAGATTGTAAAGAAATCTATTACACAAGTTTATGATGGTGATCAAGTTTATGAACTAAGTGATTTTACTGAAAAAGAATTAGATGAATTTCTTGGTGGATTTACCACAGAAGCATTAAAGAAAATTAAAACATTCTTTGATACAATGCCTCGATTAAGACATGAGATAGAAGTGGAAAATCCAGATACGAAAGTGAAAAGTAAGGTTGTATTGGAGGGACTGCGTAGTTTTTTTTAATAGCTCTCTCTCATAATACACTTGAAAACTATTTTAAAACAAACTTTAACTTGATGCAACATCACAAGTATAGTTTGAGTGAAATAGAAAATATGATGCCGTGGGAGAGGGAGATATATGTATCACTACTCTTACAATACTTAGAGGAAGAAAACGAAAGACAAAAACAAAAAAGGGGTTAACATGAGTGAAGAAAAGAAAACTTGGACAACACCACATCCAGCAGATACTAATGGTGATGGCGTTGTTTCAGATAAAGAACATGAGATGTACTTGGAATTTAAGAAAAAAGAATTAGAAGACCAAGACGCTCAAAGAGATGCAATGAGAAAGATGACATGGTTTGCATTAGCAGGTATGTTATTATATCCATTCACAATTTTAATTACATCATTACTAGGATTTGATAAGGCAGCAGAAATCATTGGTGACATTGCACCCACATACTTTGTGGCAATTTCAGCATTAGTAGCTGCGTTCTTTGGTGCTGATGCATTGAAAGGTAAAAAGAAGTAATAAAAAATGCCAACAGTAGAAGATTTCATGTATAAAGACACTCGTAAGTTAGTAGATAAATTACGAAATGAACTTGATAGTGTAGTCGATCAAGTAAAAGGACCACTTAAAGGTTTGTCTAAAAATACAAAGAAATTTGAACAAGTTTATAGTAATTTATCAGACAGTATAAAAACGACATCTGATAATTTAAATCAAGCAATTGATAAAACAACAGAAACTCTTTTACAAAAAGAGGGCTTATTAAATCTTGATTTTAAAACTTTAAATGAAAATATTGGTGCAACACAAGGTCTTACTGTTGTTTTAGAAAAGCAATTACAAGATAGAACAGACTTAAATAAAGAAGAACAAAAAGCATTAAGAGCTCAAATTGCCGCATCTAAAGGTTATATCAAACAAGTAACAGGTTTTAGCACTGCAACAAAAGGACTTACTGCAGCTGTCAAAGCACAAATTGTTGAGAACTTTGGACCTGAAGAAATTATAGGCAAATTAGATAATATACCTATCGTTGGTAGTTTTCTAAAAGGTGTTGGTCTTGATTTACTTAGACAAAGAAAAGCAAGAAAAGATGCAGCCAAAGAAGCAATTGCTCAAGCAACAAGAAACAAATTAAAAGAAGATAGAGATAATGTAAAATTAAGTAAAGCAAAAAATGAACAAGCGGAAGCAATTGAAAGAGAAACTGAATCTATTCAATCTGGTGATGTAGAAACTGTTAGTGGAGATGGCATTGTAAGTATCAGTGATGATTCTATTCAATTGATGACAGATATGTTAACGATAGGATTCAAAGATGCACTTAAAGAATCTCAACCAAAGAAAGATGATCCTTCTAAACTCAAAGAAGATAGAATTAAAAAAAGACAAGAAAATAAAAAAGAGTTAAGAAATCAAAAAGTAGATAGACAAGGTAAAGGTGGTGGACTTGGTTTATTAGGAGTTGGTGCGGCTGCAACTGGTATTGCAGGTGCAGTTACAACATTAACAGCTGCACTAACAGCTGCAGGTGTGGCTACACCAGGAATATTAGCAGGTGGTGCTGCTCTTGGTGGTGGTATAGGTGCTATAATCGCAGGTATTGGAATTGGTGCTGCTGTTGGTGGTGCAGCTGTATCTGGTGCAATTTATTTAATTGGTGAAGCGATTGATAGTATTGCAAATCCATTAAAGAATCTAAAATCTGCTATACAAGAATATGAAGATTTAGATGGTGAAAAAATAACACAAGCGGCAGATGGTATGGCTGCTCTTGCAGGTCCTCTTGCTAAAAATAGTCTTGCTGGTCTTCTTGCAAATTTTGTGGGTGAAAATGGTATTGAAAATTTAAAAGGTTTGGCAACTTCAATAAAAGAATATGAAAACTTAGATGGATCAAAATTAGAAGAAGTTGCACTTGGTTTGGCTGCAATGGAAGAACCATTAAAAGATACTACTGTTGCAGGCATTATTGCTAACTTTGCTGATCCTACTGTGTTGGGTGCTCTTGCAGATAGTGTAAAAAGATATGAAAATTTAGATCCGACTAAATTGGGTGAAACAGCAGATGCGATGGCAAAGTTTGGTCCTGCATTAAATGACTTTGCAGGTGAAACTGCTCTTGCAAGTTTCAAAGGGTTTGTAGGTGGTCTTGCTGACTTTCTTACAATAGGTGATGATCCAATTGAAAAGATGAAAAAGTTTGGTGATATTGCTGACCCTTTAAATGAAACCACCGAGGCAATTGAAAAGTTTGAACCAGTGTTTGATCGTTTCTTCAAATTAATTGAAGGCAAATCATTCGAGGGTGTTGGAGATTCATTCAAAAGTTTTGCTATATCATTTAAACAAGGACTGAATAATGTGGCAAATGGTATGAACTCATTTAGAAATATTGGTGAAGATAAACTTAATAGTGTATCTGGACTTATTGAATCAGTTGCAAACTTAACAAGAGCACAAACAATAAGTAATCTATCTATGGAAAATGCTGATATGAGAAGTTTTGCAAGTTTACCTGGTGGTTCTAATGTAACATCAAGTATTGTTACACAGAATAATAACCAAGGTGTCGTTATCTCTAAGTCAGTTGATAACGACAACCTCGATTCAAAAATTGTAGCGTATAGCTATCCTTAATCCTTTCTAAAAATTAACAGACTGTAATACAGGTTTTCTCGACACCAGTTGAAATGCATTTTTCAATCTCTTATTGAGTTTCTGTTGTTTAGTCATTCTTTTATCTTTGTTTAACTTCATGGTCAATAGATGTGCTTTTCTTGTCGGCATAGTGAACTCCTGTAATGTTGTGAATAAATGTGAAAACAGTCCTCGAACGGGACTGAAAGGTAGGCGATAAGGTATTATTAACATATAATCCTTTCCGTAATGTAGACCTAAAAGTATTTATGCTATTTTGTCGTTGCGATGAACACACCATTCCAATCTTTTGGTAATTTCTGTGTCTTCATATACTCACATCTTTCGATCCACATCTCATAATAATTTATCATTCTTTTATCAAATTCTGTCATTAATTTATTGCATAGTTTAATTGCGTCATCAAACTTTTGATTACGATAATGGTCATGCATCTTATCGTGTTCTTTTTGTAACTTCTTCCAATTGTCTTTGACATCGTCTAATACAGTATAGATACGAATACCCACACTCTTACCTTTCACTGCCAATTCATCAACTTTTAAATAGAAGAAATCATTCTTGGTTGCATCGTAAGTATTTTCACCGACTAACAATAGACAACCATATTCTTTACACTTTGATTCAATACGTGCAGCTGTGGACACTGCATCACCTAACACATCATACGAATGTCTTTTGGTCGAACCCATTTCACCAAGATAACCTAAACCTGTATTAATACCTGCACCCATGCCGATAGGAGGTCGACCCTCTGATGTAATTTTCTCGTTAAACTTTTCTACGGACTTTAACATATTCAGTCCTGTTTGTACTGCACTCTTAGGATGTTCAGGATCATCATTCGGTGCATTGTGAACGTGCATACTTGCATCACCAATATATTTAATAATCATACCGTCTGCATCTAAAACAGGTTGTGTAATGGCATCCATATACCCATTCATTAATTTTGTTAAACCTTTGACATCATCACCAAATGATTCACCTAATGGAGTGAAACCACGTAAGTCGGAGAAACAAATGGAGATTTCTCTTTTGGTACCGTCTTTGATTAGACTTGGATTTTCTTGTAACATTTTAACAACAGTTGGAGAAGCATATCCTGCAAACTGTTTTTTGATTTTCTGTTTCTCAAAGAACTCCTGAATGAAACGATTGAACACACTGTGCATGGTGATAATCGTTAAAGTGATAATTATCCAAGTGACATCGACAAGTAATAGTTTATTACTAAAATAATAATATGAAGTATAGACAGATGCACCGTACAATGATAATATTGATAATCCAATCAACCAGTACGGACTAAATCGAACTAATACAATCACACTCGCACCTATTAGAAACGCACTCAGCAACTCTAAAAACGCACTTAAACCGTGTCTTTGAACTGATTCTCCACTCAATACCGTGTCTAATGTTGATGCGGATAACATGTAATCATACTGTTCTCCGGTGGGTGTTGCAATAATACCTCCAAGTCCTTCAGCAGTCATTCCAATGATAACAGTACGACCTGCAAACTGTGAAAAGTCGTTCGAACTGGCGGATATTGTATCATATTTTTTGTTCCAACGCAACCATATTCTTGCGTTCGAATCAGTCTTAATTGGTGAGAATCCAGGCACTCTCATTGCCTCAACACCTGCAGGTCCAGCTTTGATTTGATAACTTGGTTGACCTGTTGCAACTCGTATGACTTCAATTGCCATAGCAGGATATGTTTCATTCTCAATTCTCATAATCAATGGTACTCGTCTGACAACACCATCAATTTCTGGTGCCGTATTGATGACACCGACTCCGTCTGCAACGTGCAATTCAGGTATTGGTCCTAACATTCCTGGCCATTCAAACAACCAAGGAAGTGGATCACCTATTTTTGCAATACCTCTTGGAACTGTATTCTTATTTGTTTGTGTTGTACCGACTTGTGCAATGACAACACCCATACCTTGGAGTGATTGTGCAAATGCTTCATCACCACCCAAACGATCAGGTTCTGAAAAAAGTATCGGCATCATAATGACACCAACACCTGATTCTCGTAATTTGTAAATTAAGTCAGCAAGAACATCTCGTTTCCATGGCCATTGTCCGTATTTCTCTATTGAGGCTTCGTCTATAGTGACAACACCAATATTTGGTGATATGGTTTGTTCTTCAGACTGAAATAATAAATCGAATGATTTAAGTTTTAAAATTTCTTTGATTTGTGGATTGGTATATCCTAGATATGTCACAAAGAATAAAGTAACAAATGCAAATAACCAGTGTGTAAATATTTTCTTTATCATTGTTGTGTCACCGATACTGAACATCCACCAACTGTTTGGCATGATTGTGATAATGTATAAGATTGTGCCGTATTACCTTCTTGTAGTAAATCTAAATCTGTACCATAACTACCACTTAATGTAACAGTTGCACTATGAGCTGAACTACCTTTTTGAATCATATCAACATCATTATCAGAATTATTTATAGTCAAATTCAATGTCTTGTCCTGATTACCCCACTGTACAGTAAAAACATCATTATAATTTCCATAAATGTAAGTTGTATTGCTATGTTCGTGTCCTGAATTATTTGACCTTTGACTTCCTAAAAATTTATTATTAGAGCCGTGTATATCTAATCTTACAAAATGACCACCATATTCGTAATCATCTATCGTATCTAATGAACCATCAGAATAAACTCTATAACCTTGATAGAAATCTACATCATTACTACTACCTGAAATATGAAATTCAAATTTATCTCCACCACAAACTGTTTGATTACAGTATTGTTTAATGTTTAAATTATTATCATTGCCATCTAAATCACCACCCCAACTTGCACCACTACCCCATATTGAAGTATAACCAATATATGCATCATCACC
>Ga0255768_10005136_pt1 | contig 12677 bp, 21 predicted proteins | sample 071ome_33_FD_179983 | JGI IMG/M metagenome (GOLD analysis project Ga0255768, IMG submission 179983) | Coastal salt marsh microbial communities from the Groves Creek Marsh, Skidaway Island, Georgia - 071412AT metaG (version 2) | ecosystem: Environmental > Aquatic > Marine > Intertidal zone >...
CTCCCTTCAACCTTACAAACCCTGCATACTGTATTGCACCTGCCCATTTCAACGTTTTGGTTACTCTGGGTAATGTATCAGTATTAGGTGTGTATGGTATCTTCCTGTAGTATAGTGGTGCTATTGCCCACTCTGTTGTTTCATCTGCTGGTGGTGCTAGGAAGTAATCCTCTTCTAGTATTTCATGACCTTTCCCTTCACTATGAATTGTTTGTTCTTGATAGTGTGAGAAGTCTTTCCATTCTAGGTTATGATGAAATCTATCCCACTCTTGTTTAAGCATGGGATAGACTTGTTCTATAGCGCTATAGCGTTTGCTTACTTCACTCGGTTTCAGAAACATAACGTTCAAATAGTTCCTGTATATTATCAGGGATAGAGTTATTACCTTGTGAGACGAAGTAGTGACAGAACTCGTACAATTGTTTGCTCCTGTTGAGGGTGAAGTTGTGCTTACTGAGCGCTACGAATACATCAGCACGTAGACGCATTCTCTCTTCACTGTAACGCCAATCCATTGTTCAATTCATCAGGTTTGCTTTGTTGGTCGTACCATAGAGTGAATACGTCTTAGCATCGGCAAGTGCTTGTTGATCATTGCGGAAAGGACCATAGGAAAGATCAACACCATCGTAGTTCCAGTAGATTCCTTTGCGTTTCTTATTCAGATGAATGGTAAGGTCGTTGTTCAGTACGTTGATGATTGCTTTCATGAGAAGTCAGGGATTAGTTCTGTGTGGATAACCTTAGGGTCATGTAGTTTGATGTTGCGTTCATAATGTGCAGCATCATCGAGGGAAAAGAATGTCAACCTCTTGGTAGAGATCACGTTGTGCTTCTTGGTCCTCTTCAAAATAACGGCATACTTCATTGTAGAACCTAGAGGGATAATGGGTGTACTTTGTCCCAAAACTGTCGGAATACAACGACATTGGTGTCTTGTGATTTGTGTGGTCCACGTTTCGTTGTGATGGTAATGTACTGCTCACAGACAAAGTTGACCAGTCCTTCCATACCATGGTACTCAACTGGATCGTCTTTGTCAAACTGTTGTACTTCGTTTTGTTGCTGCATGATTGTTGAGTTGTCGCTCCAATTCATACTTGACACCATACAGTTTACCACACATGTAGTTACTATACTGGTTGTCTTTCAGCAATTCAAGACAGTTGTTTACTTGTTGTAGTGCTAGGATGTTCTTAGTTACCGAATCCATTACCTTTGCTCAGGTCCCTCCGTTGTTGCAGTAGATTACGATAACCTTGCTTCAAACGTACATACTCTTCTGCAGAATACAGTTCAGGTTGGTCGATTGCTTTCTTGATGTTCTTGATCTGTCGGTTGATCTGACCAAGGGATACAATACCAGGGTGCATACTAATCATGGGGTTGTTGGGGAGTTTCACATCAGCAATAGAGAGGAGAGTAGTCTTTACCCTTGTATTCTTCAAGGTTGAAACCAATGACCTCAGCACCATTCATGATTGCCTGATTCACATCATAACGATAATCAGACTTGTAACGAGTGGAGAAGGACTTGATCTCATTGTCAGTGCCAGGGTGCCAGGTCACACACTTGACGAAACGCTTACCAGTGCCGATAGGATAGAAGTCAATGCGGCGGGAAGAGGTTTGGAGTTGCATTGGGTGTCCTTTGCTGATGTGTTAATTATAGGGCATTGGAAGGGTCAGGGAAGGGGTTCTGTGCCACTTCCCTAACTGTCAGAACACGTTGGTCCAACGCTCATGCTGTACCTTGCTGATACGTCCCTCAGCGAGCATGTTGTCACACACTCGGCAGAACACTTCAAACTTCTCAAGACGGGTGAGGTTGCTGCCTTGAGCAGTCTCACCGATGACTTTGAGCAGGTTGCCTTTGAGCATTGGTCCGTTGCGTTGATGAACTTAGTATAGGGTAGATCAGGCAGTGATGCCCAGCATATGGTGCAGTTCGTCAACTGTCACTTCCAACTCTGCTGCTGCCTCCTCGTCCCATTGACGGTTGTTCTCCTCACATGCTGCAATGAACACAGGGTCGTTGCTCAGCTCTTCAATCACTTGGTCGAAAGTCATGTCCATCATGCTGTTGGGGGTGTTTCGCTCTCAGATCCTACCACACCATCCTGCTCTTTGTCTTGCTTGACCAGATCAGGATGACGTGCATACAGTGGACCTTGGTAGTTGCCAGCAAAGTGCTCTGCCTTCTTGTGCAGGAGACTGGTCTGCGTCTCTACGTCTTCAGGATACCATGTCCCGAACTTCTCTGGGGAATACCAGAAGTCTTCCCAATCTTTTGCTGTTGCTTCTTCAGGCATCGTAACGCTTCTCATTGAGGATAGGACCGACAACCTCACCCAGGAAGGTGAAGTATTCTTCGGATGTGAATGGGCACTCGTCACCCAACAGTTTGATCATATCATTGACTGCAATGATATTCATACCCTTGTTCGTATACTTAACTTTCCAGTGATGGGGAACCTCATCTGCTACAGGGCAGAAATAAGCAGATTTAACATCACCAAGACGCTCTGTAATAGCAGCAATCTTAGCGTTAGATGCTTTCACCTTCTCACTGTCAAAGTTGAGATTACACTTGCTCTCAAGATAGTGCTGACCATTCTCAATCTCGAACAGGTGATCAAGTTGGCGCTCTTCTTTACCAACCATGATCATGTTGTTCTCTGCAATCAGATTCTTGACGCTTGGGCAATCATCAAGAACAATGTTCCAAAACGTCTCAATGTTGTTGCCAAATTGAATTTGAATGCTTTGCTTGCTGTTCTCAGCTTCCCACCTGAGAACCTTGTCGATCAGACTTTCGACTGGTTTGGGTTCGATAGCGATCATGAGGGGGAGCATTACCTGCTCAAGATACTCTGTGGACATGAGTTTGTTGTTCATAACGACATTATAGACAATAAAATGGGGGGCGTGAAGCCCCCGTTAACCAGTTTCTAAACTGTCACATCAGTCCTCGTAACGTGGGAAGGATGCTGTTACATATTCTCCAGCAGCAACCTTCTTTAGGCGCTCCTTCCTAGTCTCAATGACCTCTGCTTCATTCCAGATGCCATTCTTGTGCAGCAGATCACGTCCGATGCTGGTGTTGTCACTGCCATTGTACATTTCAATGATGTTATGTACAATTTTGTACTGTGTGTTACCACCAGCAGTATTCTTGACGAACATCTGGATGCCAATGTGTGGCATGACAGTCTCCATCCACTCAAGCATGTCAGTCTTTTTGTTCTTCAGACCAGCACCCTTACAGTCACGTCCCTCATCAAGGAACACCAACAGGGTGGTAATACCATGAATGAAATCATCACGATACTTGTGACCAGACTGCTTACCCCAGTGACGACGGATATAGTTGACTGCCTTAGGAATGTAAGCACGATGGGTGTCACCATACTGCTCAATGGTTTTGATGAAGCGAGATGCAGTAGTGGTGGCGAACTCATCGCCATGCTCATCACCCAGTCCCTCAATCTTGAGGTTGCAGGATTCCAGAATGTCCTGGAAACGTACTGCTTCAGGGTCATCGAAGCAAAGACCAGCACGATACACGTCAATACGTGTCGGGTTCTTACGTGCTGTGTTGTAGGCATGGAACAGTCTGCTCTCTACCTCAATGCACTCCTCCAGAGTACGATCCTCAGGGTGCACCAGGCAGGAAGAAGGCACTGATGTCAGACCAGCATAGATGCTAAGTCCTGCGGTGTGCTGACCGTCAATCGTTGGTCGCTGTCCACCAAGACGTTGAGGACGCTGTGCCCAGATGATGCGACGTGCTAGTTGTGGGTTATATTGCCTGTAACTGTTCAGTGCACCAACACTAAACTGTCGTTGATAAAATCTTGAGATGTCCAGTGTGTTAGGGTCAACGTCCATATCTACCAGAGGATCGTCGCCTGTTGTACCTGGAATCAGGTTTGTAAGTTTCTTGCCTGTATCGAGTTCGGCAATAATGTCTGCGATTTTACGCAGCTTGTCCTGTTGCTTTCTATAAGACATAATGTCTCCTTGTTTAGTTTACGGATCAATCGCACTAGCACCGAAGTACAAATGTACAATTGATTAAAAAGAAAATCTTCAGCAACCTCGGGGGATACCCTCAGTGCTGTTGACTTGATTATTATATAGGAAGTTGTGGTGTACTGTCAAATCCATGTTCGTAATTCGTAACATAGATGTGCTTGACAGCAGCGTTACTATGGTCTTTGTTCTTGCCGAAGCGTTGTGAGTAACCAAAGTCCTGCTCATACCACACGAAGTCTTTCAACTCCTCACGATAGAACTCATGGTCACTATGAATGAACATCCACTTTGCCTTGGTGTTCTTCATCTCTTCCACCAGTCGTTCGTGCAGTTCATAACCACCATCACCACGAGTGTAACCAAGACGATCAAGATATGGTGGATCGATGAAGATCAGGTCAGTGGGATAACCAAACTTGAACATGTAAGAGAAGTCACACTCATGGATCTGCCAATCCTGAATCCTGAGATGATGCTCTTCACTGAGATTGCAAGAGAACTTCTTGTAGTGACCAAATGGCACGTTGAACTCTCCCTTGCTGTTGTACCTCTCCATACCAGAGAAGCACAACTGCCTCACAATAATATATGACAGAGCACGATCTAATGGTGCACCATGACCATTGTTCAACATGTCACGAGCATCATAGTATTCCGTCTCTAGGTCATCATGCTCTTTTGTTTTGAGTGTATTGACGGAATCTAGCAGCAGATGAAATGATGTAGGATCTTTCACAACCTCATACAGATTGATCAGATCCTTATTGATATCATTCAGTACAGCAGGTTTGTTCAACGCCCATGACACAGCAGCACCGCCACAGAATGGTTCGATGACAGCATTGATGTTGGGTGGGAGCAGTTTCTTAATCAGAGGAAGCTCTTTCGTTTTTCCACCTTGGTACTTTATGATAGGTTTCATTGATGAACTTGATTGCCGATGATGTACTGTTGAACTTTTTGGTGTGCCACCCCTTATATGGTATCAGAACAACCCACCTTTTGCCAACAGGGAAGACGCCATGTTCAAAGTCCCCTTTGCCCACGGTAAAGGCAACGGGTGAGACTGTATCCTCAAGCAGCGTCGGATTGCTGTCTACGTGATTGATCTTCAGTTTTTTCATACCAAGGGTGCTTGTATTCTTTCTTGCTGTGTATAGTCAGAGTAGGATCCGTGCCCCAGTCATTCATAGCACGGATGCCACCGAACGATAACTCTAAATCTTTACCCCATCCCAGTTCTTTGACGAACTCGTTAGAGATGCTGATTTGTAGATTCCCACTACCATCATAGTGATAACGGAAATACTCTTGGATGTTCGGTTTCATTTCTTCTTTCGTAGATTACCTGAGATTACAATGCGGTCATGATGACATGTGTGTGGAGGAACGTAGTGTACGACCTCCGATGGGAAGACAAGCACAGTCCCCTGCCATGGTTCATGATACCATACGGGTCCTAACCATGGGTGCTGTGTGTCAGGGAAGATCAGTGGTGAGCAGGATCCGCATGATTGAATATACCACACGAAACTCCATCCCCATCCTTCATGGGTATGCCCCTCGGCATAATCACCGCGTTTATATGTAGCTGCCCATGCTTCAGCAAGCACATAATCAGAGTATCTCTCTTCAAGAACATGCCGTAACGTACCCAAGTGCTCACTCTCATGCAGATTCCATTTCGTCATGTCTGCTCTGACAGGGACATGTGGATCTCTGAGGATGAGTTCTTTTCTAGCCCAATCTACCAGACTAGGATGTGGGTCAATTACGAATTCTTCGATGTTAGGTATGCGTTGCACAGTTCCTCCTGCATAGCGAATGCTTCAACTTCCCACGGTTCATCCTCATAGGATGTATCATCAGTGACGATCTCACCCATCCATTTGTTGGTGAACTTGGGCATGAAGCGCTGTTGATGACGATTGCGAAGACGCTGCTCTACATGCATCAACTCATGGAACAACGTGATGAGATATTGATTGTGATCTAGACGATTGTCCAGTTCAACAAGAAACTCTCTTGGAAATGACAGTGATGATGTTGTTGTGCAAGCACCATCCATATTCTCATGCCAGCACCGACGATCCTTTACATCGATGTGAAAAACGAGACGCTTGAGGTTACGATGCTCGACGAACCATTCAATGGCATCCCTGACGAGACGCTTTCGGTTGCGATAGCCACTAAACGAGACGGAAACAGACATAACCAGTGCAGGAACCAGACGAAGGAAATGACGAAGGCGAGTTTCATTCTTCAGAATACGCTAGACTGAGGTGTGTTGTCAAGGTGCGCTCAAGTTCTACATCATTGATGCGATGTCGGATTGCAAGTGCTTGCGATTCGTGCGGCGGCAGTCCCCACATAACATCAATGAGATACTTAATTTGCGAGGTGGACAACTCAACTTGCGTTATAACTTCACTCATGTGTGCCTCTCCTAGCGGAAATTTAATGCTATCGTAACACGCTCACCCTCAAAGGTCTCAGGTGGCACGCTATGATACAGGTCAGATCGGAAGATCACCACGGTACCCTCACGAGGAGGAGCAATGGCAAACTCACGATGATATTGACTGTCTCTCCCAATCTCCTTGGGTGGCAGCATAGGACCAGACCCAGGGCGCTTGAAATATATACCAGGCGCATTTTCAGGCACCTTCAGGAAGTATACTGCACTGAATATCTCATTGGGATGAATATGGAACTCTTGATACTTACCTGTGGTGTATACATTATACCATGAGTTACTGCACTCATATGTACCACTACATCCAAAGTATCGGGCAAACTCTTGGACACCAGCAGTGACACGTTCAATCAATGGTCCAAACTCTACGAAGTCAGAGAGTGATGCCATCTTGAAACAGTTGTCTGGTGAGTAATGTGCACTCAACCAATCACTGATGTTACCAGCACCATACACCTCACGCATTCTATAGATCTTTTCTACTAGTGCTTGATTCTGATCAGATGTCAATACATCATGCATTGCATACAATGGTGTAGGAAATATCTCCGACACCTGACCAAGTTGCTGCTGTACGCTACTAATGTTAACTGTCACTCACTCGCCCTCCATGATTTTCTCATCTCCACATAAATCGGATCTTTAGCTGCCAGGTCTCTCTTTTCTTTGAAGATCGCTGCGGACCTAGCCTTTTCACAGTCGCGCCATTCTGCTGACTGTGGTGTGCAATTACCCTCGGCGTCATATTTTTTCCCCGAAGGATGATTAGCATACCGTCTGGCGCGAGTAAATCCCATCTCAAGGAACTTCCGAGCCATGTCCATACCAATGAAATCCTGTCTGGACTTGTAGTCACAGAACATTTGGTATATTGTAGTAGAAGATTTGTGAGCCGCAGTTTCATTTACGAACCTCCAATGAGCGCATATGTCGTTAGTGTAAGGGCGTACCAGTAGCACTCCTTGCTCTCCCCTTCCAATACGATAAAGTCCACGAATTTCTGGATCTGTAAAATCAAGATCTTCATAAGGGAGTTCATAATCAAATTCTTTCATGAGCACATCCTGAGAGGGGTCTAGAAGCGTCTGTAAGGCATCTCATGCCATGTAGAGGTACCCACCTGCCCAATCTGCTCGCTTAAGACACTCATCGCAACTGTCGCTGTCGAGAAGGTTGAAGCGCACGTATTTTGCGGGAGACTTCCAGTTTGCCGCTTTGTAGAGATCACCAGTCTTTTTGTCAACGAAAGCGTGGACACTACGCTGATTATTGACCATGATGATCTTGTAGTATTTACGCCCCTCTTCAATCTCGAAGGAGTAGTTGCACTTACCCGCCTTCAATTCATCGATGCATTTCTGATGGTAACCCGAGATGTCACCGTCAACCACCATGGAGCGCTTGTGGTTGCGGATGCTGGAGCTCTTAAAGTCCTCAAGGAGCGCGGTGGTCAGGAGGTGAGTGCGTTGGAGGACGGGGGTCATTGGGTTCCATGTGTTGATACTCATAGTATAGCGCATTCTGGTACCTCATACCATGGTGATGGACACTTTGAGAACTGTCACTCGTCTTCGTCGTCCCAGTCCCATTCTGTGTCATCATCATCTCCGTAAAATGCCTCAAAGCAATCCGCATCCTCTTGATCAAAATGCTGTAGATGGTGATTCAACACCTTCCTTCCAGTCAAAGATCCTAGTTCTAGAGTGGCATCTCCGTCATTGATACAAAATCCACGCATCAACCAGTGTGTCAATTCATGTTCTGGATATGCTTCCATCATAAGATCAAGCAACTCCTCAAACTTATCGCGCTCAAGATGCTTGTATTCTGTCCATGGGAGGTTAGCAAAGTCTCTCCAGTCTTCCACACGATGATCAATCACGACCAAACACCTCCATTCTGCGCGTGAACCATTGCTCAACATATGATACCACCGCTTCCTCAACGGTCAAGGGCTCATTCATATACTCAATGAGGTAACCAGGTTTCTCGAATTCTATCACAGATGCATCACTAGATGCAAGATGTAACGATCCCTTGTCACCAATATTACAATTCTGCGTAGGTATGAGAATAGAACTAGTAGATTCAGGGGTGAATTTGATGGTATCGTCTACTTTATGTACCAGTCTGCGTAAATTGGGCATGACATCTGCATCAGGATCAATACCAATGCAGATTGCTGACGCATTGTTAGTCAATGCCGTGAACCTTGTAAGTCCAGACACACGAAAACTCAGATGTACACCTGGTTTGTATCTCAAATACTGTCGGTAACCCGCAGTTTCACTCATCCACACGCCTTCAGGGAACAGAAGACACCTGCTGTGCAAATAAAAACGCTCAAGAAACTCCCATGGGAAGTCAGAGAGGTCACCAAACTTATCTTTCACCATGTCAATATGGTGAGGTTTGATGTATTTCTTCTCTTCTTCAGGATCATCTCCGAAGAACTTGAACCCAGCATGACAACCTAGATGATATAAAACTGTCAGGTGCGCTTTGCTATCCCTGATAGTTTGCTCAACGTTCATCTGTCTACAATTTCAATGATTCCATCTTCAATTTGTTGCAGCCATGTTCTACTGAACTCCGCTACATCTGGTTCTTCGTCAGTAAATTCGATGATTACCGTCGGTTCATCTATAGTAATCTGCACTGTATCCGCTTCACTGATCAGGAATGGATAGTGTTGCTTCAGTTTTGTCTTGTGATACCACACATCATGCATGGGAACAATGATGCTACCAACCTTCATTGGTGTAAACTCATCAGAAGCATCTAACAGATGCACCCTTCTATTAGTTGCTGTAAGGTTCTCAAACCCAGAACATGCGGCAATGCCATGATCTTCTAGAGAAATCAATCTAGCAAGCCCAGGCATACGGAAATGTGTGTATGCACCTTTGTGATATACAAATGATCTATGTGCAGGACGCAGAGAATCACTCTTCCAGTCACTACCAAACATCACTGTACGGTGATGTACTTGCAACATCTTACCATATTCACGGATTTCATCTTCATTCTGTGCAACAATACCATCAGGATATTTCTTGATGTGTTCAGTTACAGGATCAGAACTGTGATTTAATGGAATTTCTTTTTCTGGATCAGGATCATTACCAAAGATCTTCTTACCCTCGCGGGCATCGGTGCAACTGAATACAGTTAGACCATGCGAGGTGATAGCAGATCCAAAGGAATAATGTGCAATCCTTGAATCTTGTGTCTCTGCAAATTGATACATTTCACTCCTCTGCTGCGTCTTCCTCAGCAAGAGCCTGTGTCAGAGCCTCAAACTGAAGATCAAAGTCATCTTCATTGTACACATTGACCACAGTAGTTGCTGTAACAACAGGATCTACATGCGTATCATCTTTCTTTGCCATGCGTTCTCTGTGACGCATCAATTCTTCCATAGGAACAGACATTTCTTTGTCCAGCAGGTCACGCATAACCGCAATGGTTGCCGTCATGTCACACTCTTCCAAGCGATTTTGCTGCACAGTATCATATACTGCCTGTCCAATCTGATAAACCAGTGGTTCTTCCGCTTCTGGTTTCAGAGAATCTAAATCAAATTCAAGTGGACCATACCACTCATCATTCTTCAGCGTACCATCATTGTAGTACACCTCGAATACTTTTGTTTCCTTGTCATAATTCTTACAGACAAACGTTGGAGCAACTTCGGCATCCAATCTAAACTGTCTGTCGATGTTTTCTAACGACATAATTGCTCCTTAATTGTTTTGTCCACCACGGACATCTCCATTACCAGTATCATACTGTGTAATGTAAGATGCGCCATTGATACCTACGCCAGCAGAAGCTCCACCTTGTCCGTCTTGACCCATGTCGCCACCTTTACCGCCAGAGTTGGAACCGCAACCGCTGTTGCCTCCCCCTTGTCCTCCAGAGTTCTGCTGACCATTTTGACCACCATTCTTACCTTGACCGCCTGGATACCCAGCGCCGCCGCCACCACCTCCCCCAAGAGCTTGAGAGAAGTTTTGATATGTAGCTTGACACTGACTGCCCTTCATGCAACCATACTGACCAAAGTTTTGGTACACGCACTGACCATTGTTGCCGCCACGACCACCACCACCGCCGCCAGCAATGATGCCTTTGTTGTTTAGAATTGTGGTTGCTCTAGTATAGAGCGCACGTTGACCAGCAGCACCCTGCTGTCCGCCACGGTTACCACCGTTTCCACCAGAACCTTGAATACGCTTATTGGTATTAACTCTAAGATATACTCTAGAATCAGATGGCAGTGAGTTAATTCTAACACGCTGCTGTTGGTTGTCGATAATCAACACACCCTTTACAGGGTCAGAACCATTCCAACCTTGACCAGTCAGATAGTTGTTTAGATTGAATTCACTCTGAGTGTTAGAACTACGTGTAGTTTTAAACAAGAAGTGATCACCTTCATGGACAGATCTCCAAGAACCAGAGTGTCTAACATAGACCTCTCTTGCTCTACGCCAAGATCCACCATCCTTCACATGCACATCATCAATGGTGCGCCAGGACCCACCATCTCTTACTCTTAAATGTCCGTTGAGGATATCTGCCTCAGCGTCTGAATACGGAACTGCCATTGTTTAATTCAACCTATTAGTATCTATACCAGATATCACCGTCGCTTCCACCGCTAGGTGCGCTGGTGCTGACAGTACGATTGCCGTAAGCATTTTGTGAAGATGTACCAAATGTGCCAGCAAGAATAGTACCAGTCAATGTAATATTAGGACAACTCAGTCTATTAGAGTTTCCGTTCCATGTCAAGTTTGCATGGTCCTTTCCTAATCCTCTGTTTGCGGAGTTGGCAGTTACACTAGTGTATGCAAATACCAGTGGTCTCTCTGTACTATCGTTAGTGTACTCAGTGACATATACCTGAGTTGCACTGTCTGCATTACCTGTAACATTACCAGTGACATTACCAGTAACGTTACCCGCAAGTGCACCAGCAAGATTAGTTACACTCAGAGTATTTGTGCTTGGATTGTAAGTGATAGCACCGTCAGTTCTTAATGCCTCATTCGTATTAGAAGCATTGTTACTGTTGACAAATGTCAGATAATGAGCAGCGTTTGTGCTAGTAGATTGAGTTTTGATCTGTGTTGCAGAACTTGCATTACCAACCAGAGCACCAGTAAATGTGGTAGCAGTAAAACTACTAGCGTAAACATTATTCCACTTCAGACCAGAGGAACCTAAGTCATAGGTGGCATCAGCATCTGGAATTACATTGCTGTTGATTCTACCAGTGACTGTGATATTATCACCAGAGGCACTGTTGCCCAGAGTGACGTTACCATTCAATGTGGTAGCACCGTCAACATTTAATGTGCCTTCAGTGTCAACGTTACCATTAGATGCAGTAACTGCAAACTTTGTACCGTTAACATTTAAGTTACCTGTGACTGCAAGTGTACCACCAAGAGTTGTAGCACCACTGTTAACATTCAGTGTACCAGTGTTCTGAATATCAATACCCAGACCATTCTTCAGTTGAAGATCGCCAGTGGCATCAGAAGCACCAGAACCACCAGAGATGTTGAGGTTACCAGTGTCAGTGAGACCCATCTTAACCCAGTGAGAACCACTCCAATACCAACCGAAGTGTTCACCTCGGGTCTGGTTCTCTCTGAGTTTCCAGTCACCTGCGTTTGCAGCAGCATTTGCATCTGGAGTGCTAGCGATAACATCAATATTCTTAGATGCCTCACCCGCTACACCAATTGTCAAGTCAGCAACAGTTAAGGTATCCTCAACAGCAGATTCCTTCTTGACACGTAATTTACCTTTGATCTCACTCTCAAGAGTTTCAGATTCAACAGTAAACTTATCACGAATGATGATCTCATCAAACGTAGGACGTAAGTTAGCAGTCTCACCAACAACAGAGAGTGTTGGTGTATCCAGATCTGCTTCCTCACCTGTAACAGAACTAATCTTTGTGTTACCGATGAACAGGTCACCGTTAGAGTTCAGACCAGAGTAGAATGCAATACCACCTTCTTCTTTCTGTGACTGTGCAAGGAGAACTTCTGCATCAGTAAGAACTCTATTCTGTACAGATGGAAGACCAGTAGAATAGTTACCAGGACCGAAACCAACATATTCAAATGTATGGTTACCA
>Ga0255768_10005141_pt1 | contig 12670 bp, 12 predicted proteins | sample 071ome_33_FD_179983 | JGI IMG/M metagenome (GOLD analysis project Ga0255768, IMG submission 179983) | Coastal salt marsh microbial communities from the Groves Creek Marsh, Skidaway Island, Georgia - 071412AT metaG (version 2) | ecosystem: Environmental > Aquatic > Marine > Intertidal zone >...
CTAGCATTACCACCTCAAATGAAGTTTGCGGTTGCTGTTGAATCTTCAGCAGTTATGCAATCTGCTTCTTGTGGAGTAACATTTATCGAAGATTAAAAAGGAGTTTTGTTATGAGTGAAGTTTATCTTGGTAATCCTAATCTAAAGAAAGCGAATACACAGATTGAGTTTACAGAGGATCAAATCCTTGAATTCTTGAAGTGTAAAGAAGACCCAGTTTATTTTGCCAGGAACTATATCAAGATCGTTTCTCTTGATCATGGTCTTGTACCTTTCAGTATGTATCCGTTTCAGGAAAAACTTATCCAGAATTTCCATGATAACAGATTTAATATTTGTAAGATGCCACGTCAGACTGGTAAGTCTACTACTTGTGTATCATATCTTCTGCACTACGCTGTTTTTAACGATAATGTTAACATCGCCATCCTAGCAAACAAGGCATCCACTGCTAGAGATCTTCTTGGTAGGTTACAACTTGCATACGAAAACTTGCCGAAGTGGATGCAACAGGGTATCATATCATGGAACAAAGGTAGTCTGGAATTAGAAAATGGCTCCAAAATTTCGTCTAACTCTACTTCGTCATCTGCTGTCCGAGGCGGATCCTATAATGTCATCTTTCTTGACGAGTTCGCGTTCATCCCGAATCACATTGCTGATGACTTCTTTGCCTCTGTTTATCCTACTATTTCTTCTGGACAGAGCACAAAGGTCATCATAGTTTCTACCCCTAGGGGTATGAATCACTTCTACCGCATGTGGCATGATGCGGAGAGAGGTAAAAATGAATACACTCCAACGGATGTTCACTGGTCCGAAGTTCCTGGTAGAGATGAAGCATGGAAGGAACAGACCATTGCTAACACCTCAGAGCAGCAGTTCAAGGTTGAGTTTGAGTGCGAATTCTTAGGTTCAGTCAACACTCTTATCAATCCAGCAAAACTTAGGAATCTTGTATATGAAAGTCCGATTAAGAGAAATGCCGGACTAGACATCTATGAGAATCCAAAGGAAGAGCATAATTATCTAATTACGGTAGACGTTGCTCGCGGATTAGGCAACGACTATTCGGCATTCATTGTTTTTGATATTACCGAGTTTCCATACAAGGTAGTAGCAAAATATCGAAACAATGAAATAAAACCAATGTTGTTCCCAAGCATTATACATGATGTTGCGAAGGGATATAATGATGCTTGGTTATTAATTGAAGTGAACGATATTGGGGATCAAGTAGCAAATATTCTTCATTTTGATCTGGAGTATGAAAACGTTCTTATGTGTGCGATGCGTGGTCGTGCCGGACAAATTGTAGGATCTGGATTTAGTGGTAAGAAGTCTCAACTTGGCGTGAGAATGACTGCAGCAGTCAAAAAGTTGGGATGTTCGAACTTAAAGACTCTCCTTGAAGATGATAAGTTACTCACCGTTGATTATGAAATCATATCCGAACTAACAACATTTGCTCAACGTCACAATTCCTTTGAGGCAGAAGAAGGGTGTAATGATGACTTAGCAATGTGTTTAGTCATTTTCTCTTGGTTAGTTGCTCAGGATTATTTTAAAGAGATGACGGATAATGATGTCCGTAAGAGAATTTATGAGGAACAGAAAAATCAAATCGAACAAGATATGGCTCCATTTGGATTTATCCTTGATGGGGTGAATGATGCAGGTTCCTTCATTGATTCTGAAGGTGATCGCTGGTATACTGATGAATATGGTGATATGTCCTACATGTGGGATTATAAGTAATGGACTTGGATGATCAGTTTGAATTAGAACACCTTTTTCTTTCTGAGCGTATTTGCAGAATCTGCAACGTCAGAAAAAATTTAATGGAAGAATATTATAGAACTAGAAAAAATTCTACTCTATCTTCTTCATATTCTTATGAATGTAAGGAATGTACAAAAAGGAGAGTCCTTAGTACAAGAAAAATAGATTGTGGAAAGTGGGAATATCCTGACTGGTAAGGTGTTCATGCACTGTTTCCCCGTTGAAAACATCGCTTTTAATAAATATTTTTAGATTCATTCTGGACATAGGGGAACACGATGGCGCTAAATTTAGCATCTCCTGGGATTATAGTTAGGGAGGCGGATTTAACAGTAGGTAGAGTTAATCCAACCTCAAATAAAGTTGGAGCTATTGCAGCACCTTTTGAGAAAGGACCTGTAAATGTTCCAACTCTCGTAGAAACGGAAAAGGACTTAATTGAAGCTTTTGGTCAACCTTATTCGACCGATAAGCATTATGAGCACTGGATGTCTGCATCATCATATCTCGCATATGGTGGAGTTCTTAACGTTGTTAGAACAGACGATTCTAGCCTCAAAAATGCTTTTGCTGGTGCAGCAGCGAACATTAAGGTTAAGAGTTTAGAAGATTACAACAATCTTCAGTATGATGAAAATGCAATTACTGATGTAACTGTTGTTGCTAGAAACCCTGGTTCATGGGCAAACGGAATCAAGGTAGCACTCGTTGACGCCAAAGCAGATCAATCTCTCGGTGGAATTGCAACATCAGGTGTTCAAGTTGGTTATGCTGTAACACAGGCATTAACAGGTGTTGTTATTGGAACTGGTTCAACTTCACTTGCTACTGGATATCTGAGAGGAGTTGTTACTGGAGTTGGAGCATCAACAATTGATGTTAAGGTTCTTTCCCATGTATCCACTGGCGGAACAGTAACTAGCGTTGATTATCAACCATCAGGAACATATGCATTTGGAACATCTGGAAATGTAACAGTTTCAACCAATGCTGGTGTTGGTATTTTAACAGCTACAGCAGGATCGCAATTAGATTGGTTCGACCAACAAACGATTAGTGTTAGCAATTCTTCCACTATTTACTGGAATACGATCGCTAATAGACCAGAAACATCAGCATATGCTGCTGCTAGAGGTTCTAGATTTGACGAACTTCATGTTGTTGTTATCGATGCTCTCGGAGAAGTAACTGGAAATGCAGGAACAATCCTTGAGAAGCATTTGGGTCTTTCCAAAGCAAAAGATGGTGAGTATTCTGTAGGATCTCCATCCTACTGGAGAAAGTATCTCGCTAACAACTCATCATATATCTTTGGCGGATCTGCACCTGCAGGAATTACAACAACTGGATTCTCCTCTGGAACAACATTAGCAACGGATGTTGGTTGGGATCAAGACGCAAACGGAATCATTTTCGCAGCAACTGGATCTAACACACTGACACTTGCTGGTGGTTTAAACTACGATGGTGGATCTGATACCAGTTCATCTGGAGCATTCACATCATCACTTTCCGATCTTTCTACAGCATACGGTCTTTTTGAGAATTCCGATAACTATCAAGCAGACTTCCTGATCATGGGATCTGCAAATTATGATAAAGAAAATGCTCAGGCATTAGCAAATAAACTGATCTCTGTTGCCGAAATTAGAAAGGATTGCTTAGCATTTATTTCACCATACAGAGGTGCATTTATCGCTGATAGTTCGGTAGGAACAGTGACTGTTAGCAGCGATGCTACAATCACAGATAACGTAATTTCATTCTACTCTGCTATTGCATCATCATCTTATGCAGTATTTGATAGTGGTTATAAGTACATGTATGATAGATTTGCAAATACTTTCAGATATGTTCCTCTGAACTCAGACATTGCTGGTATTTGTGCTCGCAATGATGTTAATAACTTTGCTTGGTACTCACCAGCTGGTACTACAAGAGGTGCTATCCTGAATGCTGTTAAACTAGCATACAATCCTTCTAAAGTTCAAAGAGATAGACTTTATAGCAACAGAATTAACCCAGTTATCTTCTCACCTGGTTCTGGAATTGTTCTGTTTGGTGATAAGACTGGACTTGCGAAGGCATCTGCATTCGACAGAATCAATGTTAGAAGACTGTTCATCTATCTTGAAAATGCTATCGAAGCAGCTGCTAAGGATCAACTCTTTGAGTTCAACGACGAAGTTACAAGAACAAACTTTGTAAACGCAGTTGAACCATTCTTACGTGATGTTCAAGCGAAGAGAGGAATCTTTGATTATGTTCTTGTTTGTGACGAAACAAATAACACTGCTGCTGTGATTGATAACAATGAGTTTGTTGCAGACATCTACATCAAACCAGCAAGATCAATCAACTACATTGGTCTGACCTTCATAGCCACCAGAACTGGTGTCTCATTTGAAGAAGTAATCGGCACATTCTAATTTAATTAAGAGGTTAAAAAAACAATGGCTACTAGAACTCAATTAAATACACCTCCACTAAGAAAGATTACTGATTTCAAGAGTAAGTTAACTGGTGGTGGTGCTCGCCCTAATCTGTTTGAAGTTGTTCTTGCATTCCCAGATTCAGCACCAGCAGACTCCAACGTTTTAGACAAGGCAAGATTCCTGGTCAAGGCAGCTGCTCTTCCAGCATCAAACATTACTCCAATTGATATTCCTTTCAGAGGAAGAATCCTGAAGATTGCTGGAGACAGAACCTTTGATACTTGGACAATCACTGTCCTTAACGACACTGATTTTGCTATTCGTTCTGCTTTCGAAAAGTGGATGAATGCAATCAACAAACTCTCCGATAACACTGGTCTTAATGATCCAGCCACTTATCAGGCAGATGCTTATGTTCATCAGTTGGATCGTAATGGTCAGACACTGAGAACTTATCATTTCTATGATCTGTTCCCAACTAATATTTCTGCAATTGATCTTTCATACGATACTACAGATACTATTCAAGAGTTTACTGTAGAGATGCAAGTTCATTGGTGGGAAGCAATTAAGGGCAGTGGTGCCGGAGCTGGTGGAGAAGACATCAGCTAAATATAGAAAAGACAGTTAAAACTATAAAATGGCAAAACTTTTTGGTTTTTCAATTGAAGATTCAGATCAAAAATCCAAATCAATATTATCCCCCGTTCCTCCAAATAACGAGGACGGGGTTGATAATTTTATTGCTAGTGGATTTTATGGGCAGTATGTAGATATTGAAGGCGTATATAGAACAGAGCATGATCTAATTAAAAGATATCGTGAAATGGCTCTTCATCCAGAGTGTGATGGAGCCATTGAGGATGTTGTAAATGAAGCAATCGTTAGTGATTTGTATGATTCTCCTGTAGAGATTGAATTATCTAACTTAAATGCTAGTGATAAATTAAAACAAGCAATTAGATCTGAATTCAAATATATTAAAGAATTATTGGATTTTGATAGAAAATCACATGAAATTTTTAGAAATTGGTACATTGACGGCAGACTATTTTACTTGAAAGTAATTGATGTCAATAAACCTCAGGAAGGAATCAAAGATCTGAGATATATTGATCCAATGAAAATGAGATTTGTTCGTCAAGAAAAGAAAGCGAACAAGAACAATATCTTTGCAAATAATAATGATAACGATATTAAAGCACTTCAACCAGAGATAGAAGAATACTTCATGTATTCACCATCTCCACAATATCCAACATCTCTTTCTGGTGCTAATGCAAAGAAACAGATTAAAATTGCTAAAGATTCTGTAACATATTGTAGTTCGGGTCTCATAGATCGCAATAAGGGATCTGTACTTTCTTATCTTCACAAAGCAATTAAAGCACTCAATCAACTTCGTATGATTGAGGATTCTCTGGTAATCTATAGATTATCTCGTGCTCCTGAAAGAAGAATTTTCTACATTGATGTTGGTAATCTTCCTAAAGTAAAAGCAGAACAATATTTGCGTGACGTTATGATGCGTTATCGCAATAAACTTGTTTATGATGCTTCAACTGGTGAGGTTCGTGACGATAAAAAGTTCATGAGTATGCTTGAGGATTTCTGGTTACCTCGCCGTGAAGGTGGTCGTGGTACAGAAATCACCACACTTCCTGGTGGACAAAACCTTGGAGAACTTGCAGATATTGAGTATTTCCAAAAGAAACTTTACAGAGCACTCGGAGTTCCAGAGTCAAGAATTGCTGCCGATGGTGGTTTCAACCTTGGTCGTTCTTCTGAGATTTTGAGAGATGAACTTAAGTTTGCTAAGTTTGTTGGTCGTCTGAGAAAGCGTTTTGCAAACATGTTCACAGACATGTTAAAAACACAACTTATTCTTAAAAACATTGTAACCCCAGAAGATTGGGAAAGAATAAGTGATCATATTCAGTATGATTTCTTATATGATAATCAGTTCGCAGAGTTGAAAGAGTCTGAGTTGATTAATGAAAGGCTTGGAACACTAGCAACTATTGAACCATATATTGGAAAATACTATTCTGTACAGTATGTTAGAAGTAAAATTCTGAGACAAACTGATGCAGAAATGATTGAAATCGATGAGCAAATCGAAAAAGAAATTGCTGATGGAATTATCCCAGATCCAAGTGCCGTTGATCCAATTACTGGAGAAGCACTTCCACCAGAAGGTGGTGAGATGGGGATGATGGGAGAAGTCCCAATGGAGCCAGAAGTTGATGCTCAAGAAGTTGAAGCACAATTTCAAAAAGACACCAAAAAGGCAGAGATATAAATAAAGTATACTGATATATAAATTTTTATGGATAATATTATCGATTTGATTGCAACGGATTCTTCTGCTGCCGAAATTACAGACAATATTAAAAATGCTCTGTTTTCAAAAGCATCGGAAAGAATCGATGGTTTAAGACCAATGGTTGCAAATTCCATGTTTTCTAGTGAATCAGAAGAAACACAAGAGGAAGAATAATGATCATTAAACCAGTATCTGCTTCTGAGGATATTCAAGCGGGACCAAGTGGAAATGCAACTATTCTTGCAAATACACTTGTATACATTGTAAATACAAATACAACTGCTGCTGGAATTCTTGTTGCAGAATCTACACCAAAAACGGTATATGTTCCAGCAGAAGGAAGCATTATTCTTGAAAAAGAACATGGAGCGGTAATTGATGCTGCTCATGGACAAACAGGAATAACAACTCATGTTTGGGCACAAGCAATCGCATATTCAATCTAAAGAAAAATGAAACTAATCACAGAAGAAATTTCAAAAGTTGAATTCATTGTAGAGGGTAAAGGTGCCGCTAAGAAAATGTTTATTGAAGGCATTTTTCTTCAGGGCGATATCACAAACCGTAATGGGAGAATGTATCCTATTAAAACCCTTTCCCGTGAAGTAGAAAGATACAATGAAAATTTTGTAAAGAAAGGGCGTGCTCTTGGTGAGCTTGGACATCCTGATGGTCCTACTGTAAACCTCGATCGTGTTTCTCATAAGATTGTTTCCTTAACTCAAGAAGGAAATAATTTTATTGGAAAGGCACAACTCCTCGACACTCCAATGGGTAAGATTGCCAAATCTCTCGTTGGTGAAGGTGTTCAACTTGGAGTTTCTTCTCGTGGTGTTGGTTCACTCAAGATGACCAATGAGGGTCATAAGATTGTTGGCGAAGACTTCATGTTAGCAACTGCTGCTGATATCGTCGCAGATCCTTCTGCTCCCGATGCTTTTGTTTCGGGAATTATGGAAGGAAAAGAGTGGGTTTGGGAAGGAGGAATCCTTCGTGAGCAACTCGCAGAAAGAACTCAGAAGAGAATTAATACTCTTGTTGATCAAAAAAGACTTGAAGAGCATAAGTTGAACCTTTTCAACGAATTTCTCTCAAATCTTTAATTTATAAATAAATATAGATTATATAAGAATCTAAACAAAAATGTCCGTTGGTAGCAATTTACAAGAAATGGAAAACGTAGTAACCAAAGGAGCGAAGTCTGCAGATCCAATGCCAAAAATGGCTGATCCCGGTACTCAACTGGGTAATGTAGAAGATCTCGGCGGACCTACTCCTGAGAATTATAGAGCTGATGACGATTCAGCAAAACTCAAAGAACCAAGTGCAACCCTTAAGCAAGTTAAGGATGTTGTAACTAAAGGTGCTAAGGCAGCAGATCCAATGCCTGCTGGCGTCAAGGAAGAAACTGAAGCAGAAGAAGAGGAAGTCCTCGAAGTTGCTGAAGAAGAATCTATTGAAGCAGAAGGCGAAGTCGAAGTTGTTGCTGAAGAAGAGATTGCTGAAGAAGAGGAAGTAGAAGAAGAGTTTGGCGTCGAAGAAGATGTTCAAGCACTCTTCGAAGGTGAGGAGCTTTCCGAGGAATTCCAAGAGAAAGCACGTACCATTTTCGAAACCGCTATCAAGACAAAGGTTGCTGAAGTAAAAGAGCAAATCGAAGCTCAATACGAAACAGCACTGGTTGAAGAAATTCAATCAATTAAGTCAGAATTAACTGAGCGTCTTGACGCTTATCTTGAGTATGTTGCCGATGAGTGGATCGCTGAGAACACTCTCGCAATTGAGCACGGTCTGAAGACCGAAATGACCGAATCATTCCTTGCTGGAATGAAGGGTCTTTTTGAAGAACATTATGTAACAATCCCTGAAGATAGATATGATGTAATAGAGAGTATGGTAGATAAGCTTGATGAAATGGAGACTAAACTCAACGAGCAAATTCAAAGAAATGTTGCTCTTAATAAGAGATTAGCAGAGTCGGTTACCGATGCAATTTTTGCAGAAGTCGCTGAGGGTCTTGCACTTACTCAGAAAGAAAAACTCGCTTCTCTTGCCGAAAATGTTGAGTTTGATAGTGAAGCTAGCTATCGTGAGAAACTGGTAAAACTGAAGGAATCTTATTTCCCTTCAAACGCTGGTACTCAAAGAGATCATTCAGAGAATCTCTCTGAAGGTGTAGACGTAAATTATCAACCAGTTTCTGGTTTAATGGAGTCATATCTTCAGACTCTGACTAGAGTCTCGAAAAAGTGATTTTTAAATTATAAAGATTCAAACTAACTTTTTTAAAGAGGTAAATTCAAATGCAAATGTTCAATGCTGAACAACTGCAGGAGAAGTGGGCACCTATTCTTGACCACGAAGGACTTGGTTCAATCAAGGATTCGCATCGTAGAATGGTAACCGCAGTTCTCCTGGAGAACCAAGAAAAGGCACTCCGCGAAGAGCGTGAGTTCCTGTATGAAACCCCAACCGTCAACACCAACACTGGCGCTCAAGCAGGTTTCTCTGCTGGTGCATCTTCACCAGTTGCTGGTTTCGATCCTGTTCTGATCTCACTGATCAGACGTTCAATGCCTAACCTGGTCGCTTATGACCTCGCTGGCGTTCAACCAATGAACGGTCCTACTGGACTGATCTTCGCAATGCGTTCGAAGTACACCAACCAGAGTGGTGCAGAAGCATTCTTCAACGAAGCAGACACTGCATTCTCCGGTCAAGGTTCAACCTTCGCTCAAACTGAGGGATGGACTGATGGTACCGTTGGTCTTGGTACTACTGCACAAGCAGGCACCAACCCAGGTCTTCTGAACCCTGAGTCAGGTCAAGCATACAACACCTACAACGTAGGTCAAGGTATGAGAACCGACAACGCTGAGAATCTCGGTGTTGATAACGGTCCTCAGTTCAATGAAATGGCATTCTCGATCGAGAAGGTCACCGTTACCGCTAAGTCAAGAGCACTGAAGGCTGAGTACAGCCTTGAGCTTGCACAAGACCTGAAGGCAATTCATGGTCTGAATGCAGAAGCTGAGCTTGCTAACATCCTCAGCACTGAAATCCTCGCTGAAATCAACCGCGAAGTTATCCGTACCATCTATAACGTTGCTGAGTCTGGTGCTCAAGCAAACGTTGCTTCTGCTGGTACTTTCGACCTCGACGTTGACTCCAACGGTCGTTGGTCGGTTGAGAAGTTCAAGGGTCTGATCTTCCAGATCGAGCGTGACGCAAACGCTATCGCCCAAAGAACTCGTAGAGGAAAGGGCAACATGATCCTCTGCTCCGCAGACGTTGCCTCCGCTCTGACCATGGCTGGTGTTCTCGATTACACCCCAGCCCTCAACGCTAACCTGAACGTTGACGACACTGGTAACACCTTCGCTGGTGTTCTTGCTGGTAAGTATCGTGTTTATATCGATCCTTATTCTGCAAACAGTGCAGCTTCTCAGTACTACGTTGCTGGTTATAAGGGTACTTCACCTTATGACGCTGGTCTGTTCTATTGCCCATATGTTCCCCTCCAGATGGTTCGTGCTGTCGGAGAGAACACCTTCCAGCCTAAGATTGGCTTCAAGACCCGCTACGGCATTGTCGAGAACCCATTCTCACAAGGCACTAATGCTGGTGGCGGAACCCTCACCCAGAACAGCAACCGTTACTACAGACGTGTTCGCGTTAACAACCTCATGTGATCCATTTTCACTAAAGGTTTCTCAGAGGGTCCTTCGGGACCCTCTTTTTTTATCTAAATAAAAATAAAATTCAAAATGGCGACACCATTCGCAAATCAGATTGGCAATAGAAATTTTTTATCTCCAGTAGGATTTAAATTTACTCTAGCAAAAGAACCAAAGGTTGCTTTCTTTTGCAATTCTGCCCAAATTCCTGAAATATCTCTAGGTACAGCAGTTCAACCATCATATCTCAAAGAGATTGATGTACCTGGCGATAAAGTTTTTTACGGAGATCTTAATGTTAGATTTCTGGTTGATGAAAACTTAGAAAATTATATGGCGATTCATAACTGGATCACTGGTTTAGGATTCCCAGAAACTACACAAGACTATAAAGATGCAATTACAGATGATCAGGGATTAAGAGATCCGAATGAAGTTTTTAGTGATGGATCTTTAAGAATTTTAAATAGCAATTACAATGAGATTGCCGTTGTTAAATTTAAAGATTTATTCCCCGTTTCTCTGTCTTCTTTGGAATTTGATGCTTCTCTTACGGACGTAGAGTACTTGACTGCAGATGCATCATTCAAGTATACTATTTACAATATCTTTGATTCTGACGGAAGAACGCGCTTATGAATCTTGAGCAAATTCAGGAAATGTGGGAGCGTGACTCTCAGATTGATCCTGATAATTTGCATGATGAATCTTTAAAAATTCCACAACTTCATGCAAAATATTATACAATTTACAACACGATTACATTACTTAAAGAAAAGGCAAGAGAAAGTTATCATAAGATCAAATTAGAAAGATACAACTACTACTCAGGAAAGGCACCAGCCGAGGTTTATATTGAAGAACCATTTCCATATAAAGTAAGAGACAAAGAGGCATTACAGAGGCATCTAGACGCTGATGAGAGGTTGAATAAAATAGATCTCAAGGTCAGATACTATGACGTTATGCTTAAGTTTCTTGAGGAAATTATCAAAACAATATCCAATAGAACTTTTCAAATTAAAAACGCTATTGAGTGGAATAAGTTTCAGTCGGGGTTCAGTTGAACCCCTTTTTTGTATCAATAAATAACAATAACTGATTTTGATATGAATGTCTCATTTGGTTATATCAAAAAAGAATGAAGTATATCTTCAGGTAAAAGCAGAACCTCACGTCTACTATGAGTTAGCAGACCAGTTTACCTTTGATGTACCAGGCGCAAAGTTTATGCCTCAGTACCGAAATAAGTACTGGGACGGAAAGATTCGTTTATTCAATACCCAGACTGGTGAGATATATGTTGGGTTATTGGATAAACTCACAAAGTTTTGTGACGATCATGAATATACCTATGAGTTTGTGAATAACAAATTCTATGGTCTTCCTTTTGAGGTCAATGACTTCATCTCAAAAGAAGGTGTAAAAGATTATATGAACTCTATTTGCAAGTACGCTCCACGCGAGTACCAAGTAGAGGGAGTATACGACGCACTAAGACATAATAGAAAGCTGCTGATATCTCCAACTGCTTCTGGAAAGTCGTTGATGATATACAGTCTTGTCCGATATTACGTTGAGAAAGGACAAAATACTCTGATAGTCGTTCCGACGACTTCCCTTGTAGAACAGATGTATAAAGACTTTGCAGACTATGGTTGGGACGTAGGTTCATATTGCCACAAAATTTATGCGGGGAAAGAAAGAGAGACAGATTCTCAGGTGATAATCACCACCTGGCAGTCCATCTACAAACTTCCCCGTCAATACTTTTCAAGATTTAATGTGGTTGTTGGAGATGAAGCACACCAGTTCAAATCTAAGTCTCTAATATCTATAATGACTAAACTTTCAGATGCAAAATATCGTTACGGTTTTACAGGTACTCTGGACGGAACACAGACACATAAATGGGTATTAGAGGGATTATTTGGTCCATCCTATAAAATCATCAGAACAGAAGAACTGATGAAGAAAGGGCATGTTGCTAAGTTAGATATCAACGTGCTTCTATTGAAACACCCTGCTCATAAATTTGAAAACTTTGAAGAAGAAGTCCAGTACATTATTAACCATGAACGACGCAACAAGTTTATACGTAACCTTGCCCTTGATCTTAAAGGTAATACGCTCATATTATTTTCCCGTGTTGAAGGGCACGGACAACCACTTTACGATTTAATAAATAACTCAAAGGATGATAAACGTCATGTATTTTTTGTCCATGGTGGTGTAGCAACAGAAGATAGAGAAAAAGTAAGGGAGATTACTGAAAGAGAAAATAATGCGATTATCGTTGCCTCATACGGTACATTCTCCACAGGAATTAACATTAAAAATCTCCATAATGTTATTTTTGCTTCTCCTTCAAAGTCCAGAATTAGAAATCTGCAAAGTATTGGAAGAGTCCTCAGAAAAGGCAATAACAAAACAAAAGCAACTTTATATGAT
>Ga0255768_10005153_pt1 | contig 12656 bp, 10 predicted proteins | sample 071ome_33_FD_179983 | JGI IMG/M metagenome (GOLD analysis project Ga0255768, IMG submission 179983) | Coastal salt marsh microbial communities from the Groves Creek Marsh, Skidaway Island, Georgia - 071412AT metaG (version 2) | ecosystem: Environmental > Aquatic > Marine > Intertidal zone >...
CGCTGGATTAACGCCGGGAACCGATCAATATAGAGACTTTATGAGATTTGGCGGCGGCGATGCAATGCTTGGCGGCAGAGGATTACAAAGATTTGCCGATGGAACAGCTATTCAATATATGCCAGATGGCAGCTCTAGGGTTATACATCCAGTAAGAGGAGTAATAGATGACCCAGAAGAGGCGGAGAGATTAAGAGAAGCTGCTTTTAAGTCCGGCTCTGTAGAAGCTGGACAAATAGCTGGCGCTCAAGCTAGAGCTAGAGGTGAGGAAGATAGAGCCCAGACGATAATTACTGAAGGTCTCGCTGCGGCAGATTCCACGGGAGTATTAAGAAGAGCTATCGAATTGTTAGACCTTGTTGATACCGGAGGATTTGCTAAATATGGTCTTGCTGCAAGAAGGATTTTCGGGATTGAAGGAGCTGATGAAGGAGAGCTTTCTTCTAATCTAGGAAAAGCTGTTTTGTCTCAATTGCGATCAACATTTGGAGCAGCGTTTACAGCGAGAGAGGGAGAGAGCTTAAAAGAAATTGAAGCTGGTTTTGGTTTTAACACGGAAACAAACAAAAGGCTGTTAAATAATGCTCTAGCTATAGCAAACAGAGCGGCTCAGAGAGCCATTAGAAGAGCAGAAACAAGAGAAGATTTCGAAACATCAAGCGAAATTGAAGCTGCATTGGACTTTGATATTTCTAATTTTTTGCAAGAGATTGAAGGTCAAGCAGAAGGCGGTAACGGTACACAAATTCCAATAGTTTCTACACAGGCTGAATATGATCAGCTCAACGTGGGTGATCAATATAGAGAACTCGACGAGACTACGGGCCAGTACAATATTTATAGGAAACGCTAATATGGCTCCTCAATCAAAATTTGGCGGAGTGCCCGTTTCTAAATTTGGAGGCCAACCGGTTGATTCTCAAATACCCGGCGGCCAAGAACTTATTGAAAGCGGTCCCGGAGCAGCCCTGTCTGCGCTTGGAGAGTTTTCCTCTGGTGTTCAGCGACAGGCGGCTCAGTTGGCTGAAGTGTTGGGCTCACCATTGATTGCAGCAGAACGTCAGGTCAGGCCATACGCTCAGGCAATGATGGGATATCGAGATATACCTTCATCTGCTCAGGCTGCATATCGTGGAACTGAACCATTTAGTCCTACGAGGGATTTAGGTATACCCGAGCGAGGAGCTTTTATGGGGCCGGGTTTGGCTACTGATATTGTTTCTGGAAGCGGTGAGATAGCTGCTCAGGCACTTCCCGTTTCAAGAGGCACTCAAATGCTTCGCTCGGCGATTCCTGAGACTGCTCTCACAGGCCCAAGTCGTTTTACTCAGCGGGTAGCAGAACCTACCAGAAGAGTAGCAAGAGAGGTTCTTGAAACTACTCCGAGGCAAGAGCTAGGTTTTGGTGTTACTTCAGTAGCTGGCGGTGAAATAGCTGAATCTGCTTTGGGTGAGGACTCTAAATTAGTAGGAGAGTTGATTGCGCCATTAGCTGCCTCTCCTCTTCAGGCTGGCGGCAGATTTGTTGGTCAAAAGTTATTTGAAAATATATTGAACAAACCTTCAGCTTTAGTTGAGCTTTCTACTACGCTGGGATCATTTCAAGATGATCTGGCTGCTGACTTGCTTGCAGAAGCAATGCAGAGAGAAGGAGTTACAGTTGATCAAGTAATCAACCAACTAGAGTCTCTTGGCCCAGAGGCCATACCGGCTGATGCGTCTTATGCTTTTAGAAGAGTTTTGAGGGCTGCGGGCAATGTAAACCCACGGATACAGGGAAGAACAGCCAGAGAGCTTTCCGAAAGGAATGTGCGCCAAGCAGAAAGGTTTGGTTCTGATATTGAGCTTCTTGGAACTCCGAACTTGTCAACAGATCAGGCTATAGCGCAGATAGGTCAGAGGCCGATAACCTTGCCTGATGGAACATCGACAACTGCTGCCGAAAGAACCGCAGAACTCTATCGAATTGCAGGTGAATCTCCGTTAAGACTTAGCGGTAGAGTCAGGTCTATGCTTGAGGGAACAGGATCAGCGGCAAATGCTTATAATAAGGCTCTCAAAACTATAGAAGATAGAAGGCAAGCTGGGGACAGCATAAGTCATTTTGACATTATTGATGAAACCAAGCTGGTGTTAGATGACCAGATAAGAGCAGCAATGAGGCAGGGTAAGGTCAATAAGGCCAGAAATCTGATTAGGGTTAGAAATACCTTGATAGAGGAGGCTGATAAACAGATACCAGCCTATGCTGAGGCAAGAAAACTATATGCTGGAACCAAGCAGCTTGAATCTGCTGCTGAAAAGGGCTCCTTATTCTTAAAGAACAATAGAAGAATAGTGATTGAAGACACAAAAGATATGAGCCCTGCTGAGCTTCAGATGTACAGAATCGGAGCTAGGCAGGCAATACTTGATACCATAGATCAGACAAATATTACTTCTGATCTTGTTAAAAGGCTGTTTGGAAAAAATGGTGATATTGCAAAGTTGAGAGCAATATTTCCAGATAATGAATCATTTACTGCTTTTGAAAGAGCAATGCGTAGAGAGGCTGAATTTAGCCTAACTAGAAAAGTTGCAACAGAGAACTCTACGACAGTCCAGCAATATGAAGAAGGAAATGCTCTTAGGCAAGGGTTCAATACAGCTCTTAATTTTTTTCGAAGCCCAGCGGGAGCCAGCGCAGAGGCGTTAGCTATACTTGATGGATTGGGACAGCAGCGAAATTCAAGAGCTTTCGCAACGGCGCTACAAAACGCTGGAGATATTCTCTTAATGTCTGGAATGAAACCAGAATTACTAAGAGAGTTGATTGATAGAGGAATGACGAAAAGAATTGGTCAAGAAATACAGAGAGTTGTAGCCAGACAGAGATCAGCAGTTTCTTCTGCCGCAGCGCAATCTCTTAGGTCTGCAACAGGCGCACAATTTGTAGGTAACGAATAATGGCTAGATTCGGCGAGATAAACGCACAATATTTTGATGACGCTGGCGATCCGCTGAGCAGCGGTAAGATATATTTCTACGAGACCGGAACGACTACTCTCAAGGATACTTTTAGCGACATCAACCAGACTATCGCTAATACCAATCCTGTCATTCTAAGCGCGGCTGGTAGGCAACCAAACATATTCTTCAGCGGTACTGCTAAGGCGATACTGGTAGACAAGAATGATGTACAGATACTGGTTCGTGACCCGGTAGGTCAGACTGCTAGTGTATTCGGTGATGGTTGGGTAGCTACCAAGATATACAGCGCTGATGCCGTGGTGTTGGGCAGTGACGGTCAATACTACCGATCTCTCGCCGCAGGTAACCAGAACAACGATCCGACATCTACGTCAGGATACTGGACGCTACTCTACTCAGTAGAATGGAACTCAGGCATAACCTATCAGGAAGGCGCTGTAGTCACTTATAACGGTGAGCAGTACCAGAGCCTTCAGAATAGTAACCTGAACAACAACCCATCCAGCGCGACATCTTACTGGGTGCTGCTGAGTTTCGCTTGGATATCTACGGCAACCTACGCAGACAATCAGAATGCTGTTGGAACTGACGGTGTACTCTACACATCTCAGCAAGCAGGCAATCAAGGCAATGATCCTACAGATGCTGCTAATCGTCCGACTTACTGGGTAGGCACATCTGCTGATGCGGCAACCAGTGCTGCGGCGGCTGCGACTTCTGCTACAGCGGCGGCTACATCTGCAACCAACGCTGCTACTTCTGAGACCAATGCTTCGAACAGCGCAACAGCGGCAGCCACAAGCGCCACAAACTCTGCTAATTCAGCAACAGCCGCGGCTACTTCTGAAACGAATGCGGCCAACAGCGCGACTGCTGCGGCCACTAGCGCCACTAATGCAGCCACTTCAGAGACTAACGCTGCGACATCAGCAACTAATGCAAGCAACTCCGCAACTGCTGCTGCTAACTCCGCTACTGCGGCTGCAACGTCAGAGACGAATGCGGCTAACTCAGAAACGGCTGCTGCAACTTCTGCGACTAACGCAGCTACGAGTGAGACTAACGCGGCAACCAGCGAAACAAACGCAGCTAACAGCGCCACGGCAGCAGCTACCAGCGCTACCAATGCGGCTACCAGCGAAAGCAACGCATCTACATCAGCTACAGCGGCAGCGACTTCTGCAACCAATGCAGCGACAAGCGCAACGGCAGCGGCAGGAAGCGCCACAGCAGCGGCTTCATCAGCTACGGATGCGGCAAATAAATATGATGAGTTTGATGATCGTTATCTTGGTGAGAAGTCATCAGATCCGACAACTGACAACGATGGCAATGCGCTTATTACAGGAGCCCTGTATTTTAACAACGTATCCAACGTGATGAGAGTCTACACGGGAAGCGCGTGGAGCAACGTAGCTCCTACCGCAACTAGTGTTACGGTATCTCAGATAAGCGATCTGGGTACGAATGTAGATTCATTTTTAACTACGCCATCCAGTGCTAACTTAGCATCTGCGGTGACAGATGAGACAGGAAGCGGTGCATTAGTATTTGGAACGTCACCCAGTTTGACCACACCGGATTTGGGTACGCCTAGCGCAGCTACGCTGACAAACGCCACAGGCTTACCATTATCTACTGGTGTAACTGGCGAACTGCCCTTTGCCAATGGCGGCTCTGGTGCGATTGTTCCTCTGCATAAAGGCACAAGCTACGCAGCGTCAAACAGAGACTATGTGGTAGCTACTGCTGGCGGGATCACTATTACTTTGCCTGCTTCTCCCAGCGCGGGCGACACGGTAGTTGTAAAAGACGGCACAGGTGCTGCGGCTACTACAAGTTTCACGGTAGCTAGGAACGGATCAAACATTGCTTCAAGCGCAACTGACCTGACCTTTGACAAGAACTTCGCAGAGATCGTAATGACTTACGTTGATGCAACTATAGGTTGGACTGTGTAAATGAGCAATCTGTCGGAGTTGTTACCCTCCGGTGGAGGGCAGAACGTAGTTGAGTTTACTGCGGATGGCGCGATCAGTAGTGGTGCGGCTGTAGCGTTGCAGACTGATGGGACAGTCACACCAGTAACAGAAACTAATGTTGCACAAAGCATTGAGACAGCAACGTCATTTAATAGTTCTAGTGCTGGTTTTCTATCTGGAATATATGAGCCAGTAAATAATAAACTCGTAATAGCTTACGCTGATGGCAGTAATAGTAATTATGCTACTGCTGTAGTCGGAACGGTAAGTGACGGGAGTATAAGTTTTGGCACTCCAACAGTGTTCAACTCAGGTTATGGATATATATACGGAATCAATTCTGATACAGCCGGAAAGGTTTTTATTTCTTTCAGGGATACCCTTAACAACAATTGGGGTACTGGAATAGTAGGGACTATAAGTGGAACATCAATTAGTTTTGGTTCTAAAAGCACTTTTAATACAACAAACACGCTAACGTTAGGAACTGTTGCTCAGTATCCAACGGGAGGAAAGTTAGTTTTATTTTATCAGTATTCTGGTAGCACTTCTTTACGAGGCGTTGTGGTTACAATATCTGGGACAAGTTTTTCTTTAGGCTCTGATGTTCAATTAAGTAACGGTGGAAATTCAGGATTAAGTGCTGCATACGATTCTGCTAATGACAAGATAGTTCTTGCGTTTACAACTTCTACTTCAACAGGAGCGGCAAAAGTTGTATCAATATCTGGAACATCTATTAGTTCTGGTGTTGAGGTTGTTTTTGATTCAACTACAGGTATTGGATACATTGCTTGCGCTTATCATACAGCAGAACAAAAAACTGCAATAGCTTATACGGATGGAAGTGGTGGTAATGGGACAGTTGTATTGGGAACAGTGAGCGGCACATCAATATCGTTTGGAACTGCTTCTACATATAATACTGGAGACACTTATGGCTCTTCGGTTAATTATCATACCGCAAGCGAAAGGCTAGTATTTTTTTTCAGAGACAATGCTAATTTCGGCAGAATTAAAGTAATGTCTGCTACTGTGTCAGGAAACACTTTTACATTTACTGCGGAACTTACTGTACTTACAAGTGGTTACGGTACTGTTACAAGTGGATATGGTATAGCTTATGATCCTGATACAGAACAAAGTGTTTTGGTATATAGTGACTCTGGAAATAGCTATAGAGGCACTGTAAATATTTACAATGTTCCATCAACAACAACCAATGTATCTGACTTCATCGGCCTAGCTGCTGATGCTATATCCGACACCGCATCTGGTGACATCAACGTCAAGGGCGGCATCAACGAAGCCCAGACAGGGCTGACTATCGGCTCTGATTACTACGTTCAAGACGATGGCACGCTGAGTACAACGTCCTCTAGCGTTAAAGTCGGCCAAGCCATAACCGCAACCACGATTAACATGATGGATTTGACATGACAAATCTAACAGATTTATTACCTGCGGGTGCGGGCGGCAAACAGGTTAGCTTCGTGGCTAGTGGGACGTTGTCTTCTGGACAGACTGTGGCGCTTAATAGTGATGGGACTGTGAGTGCGGTTGCTGCGACTAATTTTTCACAAAGTTTAGGTTCAAGAACGTCTTTCAATACCGGTTACGCAACTGCTTATCACTCAGCCGTTTATGATTCCGCAAACAATAAGGTAGTCATTAGCTACCAAGACCAAACAACAGGCAGCTATGGTACTGCGGTAGTTGGTACTGTCAGCGGTACGAGTATTTCTTTTGGTACACCTGTTGTTTTTGAAAGTGCAAACAGTCCGTATATATCTTCTACATTTGACAGCGTTAATAACAAAGTAGTTATAGCTTATAGGGATGGAGGAAATTCTGACGCAGGCACAGCAATAGTAGGAACGGTAAGTGGCACCAGTATATCTTTTGGCAGTCCTACTACATTTTCAACAGACGCTTCAGATACCGCCCTTACTTTCGACTCAAGCGCGGGAAAGGTTGTACTTGCTTTTAGAAATAATGCTAACTCAAATTATGGAACTAGCGCGGTTGGTACAGTTTCAGGAACCTCTATATCGTTTGGCAGTTTAGTCGTTTATGAGTCTGCCAACAGTAGATATAATTCCGCTACTTTTGACAGCGCTAATAACAAGGCAGTAATAAGCTACGCAGATGTTGGAAATTCAAGTCAAGGTACGGCTATTGTAGGAACAGTAGCTGGCACAACTATTTCTTTTGGAAGTGCGGTAGTTTTTGAAACAGGCAGCACTAGCTATCTATATTCTACTTTTGACTCAAATTTAGGAAAAGTAGTAAACGCATACCGAGATGGCAGTACAGGTTATGGAAACGCAGTAGTTGGTACAGTTTCAGGCACAAGTATATCGTTTGGAACTCCAGTTGTATTTGAAGCTGCTTTTACTTATTACCCATCCGTTTCTTATAATTCTGCTTCGCAAAGCGTAGTAATTGCTTACCAAGATGATGGAAATTCTGGATATGGAACGCTAATAGAAGGAACTGTATCAGGGACATCCATTACTTTTGGTACACCAGTTGTATACACAGGTACAAACTCAAGTAACTGGATGGCAACAGCATATGACTCAGATCAAAAAGTAGTTGTTGCAGCATCTTTTTATGCTAGCGATGAAGTAAGTGACGCGAGAGTATGGCGTACAGCATACACAGATACTAACGTCGCCGATTTTATAGGCATAGCAGACGCAGCGATCTCTGACACCGCATCGGGCAACATTACGATCAAGGGTGGGATTGCCGGAACGGTTGCGTATGACTCTGGTATTGGGGCTGAAACATCTTTCGACAACACGGCCATTTCTAGTGCTATAACGTATGACGCAAATGCTCAAAAAGTAGTAGTGTTTTACGATAGCTCGGATAACAGTAGTTATGGCTACGGCGTAGTAGGAACAATATCTGGAACGTCCTCTTCTTGGGGTTCTTCAGGAAGCGCAAATACGTCTGGTTATGTTCAATGGGTAGATATTGTTTACGACTCCAATGCTCAAAAAGTAGTGGCTGTTTACAATAACGGCACTCTTTCTGACCACGGATACGCTGTTGTTGGCACAGTAAGTGGCACAAGCATTAGTTGGGGAACTCCCGTTAAATATGAGTCTGCTGGTGTCTATTACAATGCTATTGTCTACGACTCTAACTCTCAAAAAGTAGTTATAAGTTACTATGACGCAGGGAATAGTAACTACGGGACTTCAATTGTAGGCACTGTTTCAGGGACATCAATATCGTTTGGTACAGCAGTAGTATTTAATTCAGCAAACACACAAGCAATATCCTCTGCTTTTGATTCTGTAAACAATAAAGTTGTTAATGCCTATAGGGACATTGGAAGTTCTAATGAGGGCAGAGCGGTTGTAGGAACAGTTAGTGGTACGTCTATATCTTTTGGTTCAGATGTTGCTTTCAACACCACATCAAATACACCTACAACCGCTACTACGTTTGATGCAAATGCCGGAAAAATAGTTATTGCTTATCGAAGTGACCCAAGCAATGAAGGGAAAGCAATAGTAGGCACTGTTTCAGGAACATCAATATCGTTTGGAACCGAAGCTACTTTTAGTACAAGCACGATGGGGTCAGGAGAACGATATATAGCCGCTGAATACGACCCAAGCACACAAACTGTACTGATTGGATTTAGGGATGAAGGTGACAGCAATTACGGAAAAACTATTGTTGGAACGGTTTCTGGCACATCTATTTCTTTTGCTAGTGAAGAAACATTTAGTTCTGCTGCTACGTTAGCTATTGATTTTGCATACGATTCTAATGCACAAAAGATGATTGTTATTTATCGAAACGCCAGTGGTGTAGGACAATCAAGGGTGTATACACCAGACACCACGTTAACACCAAATACTACCTATTACGTCCAATCAGACGGCACATTGTCCACGACATCTTCTAGCGTTACAGCCGGTAAAGCCCTGTCAGCTACCAGCATCAACTTGGATTACAGTTCATGAGTAATTTATCTGATCTATTACCGGCGGGTGCTGGAGCAAAGAGTGCTACGTTCACGGCTAGTGGGACACTATCGTCTGGACAGACTGTAGTTTTACAGAGTGATGGTACTATATCAGCAATAGGTAGTTCTGGGTCAAACCTTACTCCATCACCTATTTTTACTTCTGTTCAAACTTTTAACTCTGGAGGCACAACCACTCATATAACAGTGTCCTTTGACCCAAATACAAACGGCAAATTTGTTATTGCTTATAAAGATGGTGCTAACTCTAATTATGGCACTGCTGTAGTAGGCACTATAAGCGGTACAAGCATCTCTTTTGGTTCTGAGTTCGTGTTTCAGTCAAATGATGTTGCATACATCGGAGTAAAATATGATCCTAACACAGCCAACAGGATAGTAATTTGTTATCAGAACAACACTTCTCCATATTCTTCTGCTGTTAAAGTTGGCACAGTAAGCGGTACAAGTATTTCTTTTGGGTCTGAAAATGTTATTTCAAGTAGTGGAAATCATATTCCTTCTATTGCTTTTGACAGTGGTAACGCAAATACTTTTGTAGCAATTTTTTCGGATTCCTCTACTTATTACGGTAAGGCTGTAGTAGGCACTATTAGTGGTACGTCTGTTGCTTTTGGAACTTCCGCTACTTATGTATCAACTGCAATTTATCAAAATACTGTAACAACTGATCCTAATAATTCAGGAAAGTTTATTGTAGCTTATCAAGATGGAAGCAACTCAAACTATGGAACGGGTATTGTTGGAACAATATCAGGAACGTCTATTTCTTTCGGAACAGCTACCGTTTTTAATTCTGGAAATTCTGATAATTTTTCATCAGATTTTGATCCTAATAATAGTGGGAAATTTGCTGTTGGTTACAGAGATAACGGTAATTCAAACTACGGTACGGCTGTGATTGGGACTGTAAGCGGAACAAGTGTGGCTTTTGGGTCAGAGTCGGTGTTCAATACTGGAAGTACAGAACGCTTATCCGTTTCATTTGACGCTAATAATAACAACGTATTCGCTATAGGATACGAAGATGTTAATGACTCTTATTATGGAAAAGTTGTATTTGGGTCGGTGTCTGGCACAAATATAACTTTTAGCTCAGGAGTAATTTTTAATGAGGCTAGAACAGACAGCCTATCGGTAGCATTTAATCCAAATGAAACATCTAGCTTGTTGATAGGTTATCGTGACAACGGAGATTCATCAAAAGGAAAAGCACTTTTATCTACCGCTACAAACTCCGCAGACTTCATAGGCATAACAGACCAAGCCATAGCCGACACAGCGACAGGCTCCGTGGTCGTTGAGGGCGGAGTCACCGAAAAAGTATCTGGTCTTACCACAGGCTCAACTTACTACGTCCAAGATGACGGCACTCTTTCTACAACGTCTTCCAGTGTGACGGCTGGCAAGGCGCTTAGTGCAACAAAACTTCTTTTAAAAGGATAGACAATGAAGACTATTATTGAAAACGGTACTAACTGCTCAAAGTATCTTTTTGCCGATGACAAGCAGGTAAATATCACTGCGACTAATATTGAGGTGGGCGATCCTGCAAACCTTGATTTTATTATCGGTGACCTGAACAGCAGCAACTGCACATTAGTTGAAGGCGTTACAGAGCCTGATGATTGGTACGGCTGCAAGTATCACTACGCTGACAGCACTTGGACTGTAGACCCTGATTGGGTTGACCCTAGAACTGAGTAAGAAGTATGCGCCGTGGTTCATGTATTCGTATTAATTATGACCATTGGAGGCGTGGAGGTAGCTAACGATACTTGTCGGGAGGCTATGTGTTTTTTTAACTTAGATACCTGCAATAGTTTTGCGGCTAAGTTGAGGAGGAGAGGATCGCCAAGCACATCGATAAACATTACAGCCTATTGTAAACCGATCTTAGTAGACCCGACTCAAGACGGTGTGCGAGTTTACTGATGGCCGCAGAGATTATAGCAGCAGTAAATGTTTGCGCGTCTGCCTACCGCTTTATGAAGACAGCGGTAAATGAAGGCAAAGACCTGAACGATATGGGCCGAGCGATAGGTAAGTTTTTTGATGCCCGTGAAGAGATAAGTGTATTAGAGCAACAAGCCACAAATAGTGGCGCAATACAGAAGTTGTTTGGCGGTAAATCAATAGAGGCACAGGCGCTAGAAATAACACTACAGAAGAACCGCGCAATACAGCTCGAACGAGACCTGAAGGATTTGTTCTTATGGTCAGGCCGAGGCGACCTTTGGGAAGATACCATTAGAGAAAGAGCAAGGTTAAGAAACTTGCGTATTGCTGAGGCCAAACAGAGAGCGCAGTCCCGAGCGGCAATGATTGATATTGTTGCAATCATAGGAACATTTGCGGTGATATTTGTAATAGGAATGCTGATAACAAGCGTGGCAGTAGATTAATGGAATACCAACTTTTATTTAACATTGTGATTGCGGTAGCTGGGTTTTTAGGCGGCGTATTGGTCAACAGAGCGTTTGCTACGCTAGATAAGATTAACGATGACTTGAAGCTAATACCAGAGAAGTATGTTGCAAAGGATGACTACAGAGAAGACATCCGCGAGATAAAAGAAACGCTTGGTGCGATCTTTAAGAAACTAGATAACAAGGCTGAAAAATGAAACTTGATCCTGTTCTGCTAAATATGGCTGCAAGCTGGTCAGAGAAGGCTTACAACAAGAAGAACAAGGACGCTATCAAAATAGAAAACAAGATCACAGGAGCCACGGCTTTTGTTATCAAGCGCAAGACTATTGATGTCATTGCGTTCCGTGGCACGGAGAAGAAGCTAAACGACATTCTCACAGACCTGACGGCTATTCCGGTTCCGTATGCCGGTAGGATGTGCCACGCAGGCTTCGTTCTACAACACGCTTCTATATGGAATCAGATCAAGAAGCACATTGACCCAAAAAAGCGCACAATGTTTACAGGCCACAGTCTAGGCGGTGCGCTGGCAGAGATGTCTGCTGCCAAGATGAACGGCAAGCACGACAACATCAATCTCATCACGTTCGGTAAGCCGAATACCTTCTTCAAAGGCTTCAAGAGGCCGATGAAGCTCGACAACCAGATATCCTGTGTAAACGGAAGCGATATGGTTGCACGAGTCCCACGGCTGCTCTACGGGCCTTCTAAGTCACAAACAATGCTATACTTTAGCAATACAGGCCCAGACTACATAAATCCCAGTAAGGACACCAGAATAGCTGACAGAGGCGGCATGAAGGATAGAGTCGCTGACCACAGCATGAGCGATTATAAGAAAAGGCTAAAAGAGTATCTTGAGTCTCAAGAGAAGGTAAAGCCTATAAACCAAGAAGCTGCTAAGCAACTGGAGAAAATGAGATGAGACTGATCTGTCTATTGTTTGTGTTTACCTTATCAAGCTGCACATCCGTGCAAGGCGTAATCGACAACAAGGAAATCTACTGCTCGCAATTCTACAAAGGCATTCGTGCTGTTGGCCGGTCTGCTTTGTCTGCTACGGCTGGCGTGGTAGTGCCTGATGTTTGCGACACAATAGACGAGATTGTCGCGGAGGAAAACGCCGAAGGCGTGGACAAAAGCGATAGCTGATTTACGACTGATAATCCAACTGGTGTTGTTGTTCAAATGAAACTAGGCGGTCTACTCAAAAGTCTTGCTCCAACCATAGCTTCTGCTGCTGGCGGCCCGATGGCCGGGA
>Ga0255768_10005158_pt1 | contig 12650 bp, 11 predicted proteins | sample 071ome_33_FD_179983 | JGI IMG/M metagenome (GOLD analysis project Ga0255768, IMG submission 179983) | Coastal salt marsh microbial communities from the Groves Creek Marsh, Skidaway Island, Georgia - 071412AT metaG (version 2) | ecosystem: Environmental > Aquatic > Marine > Intertidal zone >...
AATGATTAGAGAACTTATAAACCTAGTAGAAGAAAAATCAAAAGACGAATTAGCCTTACACTCATTACCATATAAGAAAACAGAATTAGATCCTATAATGAGTAAAAGAACCTTAGACTACCACTACAGCAAATTGGCCGCTGGCTATGTAAAAAGATACAATGCTGGTGAGGGTGATAGCGACTTTAATGAAGCAGGTGCTTATCTACACAACTTATTCTTTCCACAACTACAATCACCTACAGGAAGAAATGTTCCTAAAGGTACATGTGAAATATTAATTAATAAAAAGTATGGCAGTTTTGATCTCTTTAAAAAAGAGTTTGCCAAGGTAGCCATGGGAATACAAGGTAGTGGATGGGTCTACCTGTCACGTTCAGGTGATATCAAGACCATTACCAATCATCAGATTAAAAAAGACGTTGCTATGATCATAGACTGGTGGGAACATGCTTGGGCATTAGACTACGAAGCAGACAAAGCAGGATACCTAACTAACATGTGGAAAATTATCAATTGGGAGGTAGTTAATTCAAGATTATGATTACAATAACAGATTCAGCAGTGGTAAAACTAAAAGAAATTCTAGCAGAAGAACAAGATCCTAAAACGAAAGTCAGAATGTTTGTGCAAGGTGGTGGCTGTTCAGGTATGCAATATGGATTTACTTTAGATGATCAAGGTGCTCAAGAAGACGACTTTGTCATTGAAAAAGATGGTGTAGAATTACTAGTTGATGCTATGAGTAGCCAATACGTACAGGGTGCAGAAGTTGACTGGCAAGAGTCAGTTCAAGGTGCTCAATTTGCTATTCGTAACCCAAACGCACAAACAACCTGTGGGTGTGGTTCAAGTTTTTCAGTTTAAATACACCTAAGATTCACACAAGACCTGCATACGCAGGTTTTCTTTTGAGTTAATTCAAATAAATACTACAATATAACAGGATAGAATCAACTCATGAGTCAAGCAAACGTTAACGTAGGTACATCACCAGGAGCCGGAAATGGTGATAGTCTTTATAATGCTTTTAGTAAAATAAACAATAATTTTACAGAACTTTATAGCACAATTACCAGCAGTGGGATCACTTATGCAAATATTGCACCCAGTGTGGACTCAAGTGCAAGTGGTAGTGGACTAACACTTAATATTACTAAGTATGCTAATATCTATGGTGTGTCAGTTAATCTAGCAGGTACTGGGTATGCACTAGGTGAATCAGTAAGAGTTTGGGGTAACGTTGTTGGCGGTTCATATACTACTCATGATTTAATAGTTGAAGTTGGTACTCTAGCAAATTCTTCAATTGGGTCAGTTGGCACAATTACATTTACAGGTACTCCAAGTGTTCCAGTAAGAACAGTAGCAGGTCGTACAGGAGACGTAGTTTTAACCACAAATGACATTATTGGACTACGCTCAACATTCAGTTCTAATGCTGATATACAATCAGTAGTTGATGCAAAAATTAGTGCAAACATTTCTAGTCTAATTGGTACAGCGCCAGGTGTGTTAGACACTCTAGGTGAGATTGCTGATGCACTCAACGATGATGCTAATGTATATAATACTCTAGCAACATCTATTACTACAGGTAATACTAATCTTAAAGGTTATACAGATAATCTAGTAACTACTGCTAACGTCAATATGAAAGGTTATGTTGATGCAGAAATTACTGCCATTGGTGCTCACTATGGTAACGCAGATGTTCTAGCATATTTAAACGATAACAGTTATGCAACAGAGACTTACGTCACTACAGCAAATACCAATGTAGTTGGCTACGTAGATGGTCAAGTAACTACACTAAATTCTGCAATTACAACAGCAAATACCAATGTAGTTGGCTACGTAGATGGTCAAGTAACTACACTAAATTCTGCAATTACAACAGCGAATCTAAATCTTAAAGGTTATGTTGACGGTGAAATTGCAACTGTAACAGCAGGACATTACAGTAACACTGAAGTTCTAGCATACTTAACAGACAACAGTTATGCTACAGAAACTTATGTCACAACAGCAAATACAAATGTAGTTGGATATGTTGATGGACAAGTAACAACACTTAACTCATCTATCACAACAGCAAATACAAATGTAGTTGGATATGTTGATGGACAAGTAACAACACTTAACTCATCTATCACAACAGCAAATACAAATGTAGTTGGATATGTTGATGATGCTGTAAGTACAGCAAATGTTAACTTAAAAGGCTATACTGATAACCAATTTACAACTGGTAATACCAACGTAGTAGGTTACGTTGATAACGCAGTATCAACTGCTAATGTTAACCTAAAAGGTTATGTTGATAGTGAAATAAGTGATACTGTTAGTGCTACTGGTAGTTCTATAGCAGAAGCCAACACCAACATGAGAGGTTATGTTGATGGTCAGGTAACAACACTTAACTCCTCAATCACAACAGCAAATACTAATGTTGTGGGGTATGTTGACTCGGCAGTATCAACAGCAAATGTTAATTTAAAAGGTTATGTTGATAATGAGTTAACTAGTTATGCAACAACATCAGCATTAACTACTGCTAACACTAATGTAGTAGGTTATGTAGATTCAGCAGTGTCAACTGCTAACGTTAATGTAGTAGGTTATATAGATAACGAAATTAGTACACTGATTGGTGGTGCTCCAGGAACATTAGATACCTTAAATGAAATTGCCGCGGCACTTGGAGATGATCCAAACCTAGCAACTACTTTAACAAATACAATCACAAGTGCTAACCTTAATATGAAAGGTTATGTTGATGGGCAGGTAACAACATTAAACTCAACTATTACTACTGCTAACACTAATGTTGTAGGGTATGTTGATGATGCTGTAAGTACAGCAAATGTTAACTTAAAAGGCTATGTTGATAATGAGTTAACTAGTTATGCAACTACATCAGCACTTACAACAGCAAATACTAATGTTGTAGGTTATGTTGATGGAGAAATTACAACTGTAAATTCAGCACTTACAACAGCAAATACCAATGTAGTAGGGTATGTTGATGGAGAAATTACAACTGTAAATTCTGCAATTACAACAGCAAATACTAATGTTGTAGGTTATGTTGATGATGCCGTATCAACAGCGAATGTTAATCTTAAAGGGTATGTTGACAACGAAATATCTGGACTAAGTCTAGGTAATATCTCAACTATTAACCTAGATGGTAACGTTAGTAACGTACTGGCAGGTGACGGTACATTTATTACAGCAGGCTCAGGTGGAACTAGTTACACTGACAGTGATGTAGACGCACACTTAAACCAATCAAATCCAACATCAGGTTATGTACTATCATGGAATGGCTCAGACTACGCTTGGGTAGATAATGCTGGTTATGCTGATTCAGATGTTAACACATTATTAGCAAGTTGGGGATCAAACACCTTATCAACAACAGGTAATGTCACAGTTGGTGATGCTATTGTTAACAGTGGAGTTAAAGAAGCATACGGTGCTCTATCATCAGCAACAGGCACTGTAACACATGACTGTTCAAATGGACATGTATTTTATCATACATCTATTAGTTCAGACTTTACTGCTAACTTTACTAACTTACAATTAGACACAGGTTACGTTACAACATTGACATTGGTATTAAGTCAAGGTGCAACAGCCTATATTGCTAGTGCAGTACAGATTGAAGGTGTAGCACAAACAATTAAATGGCAAGGTAATGTAACACCAACAGGAACAGACAATGGCGTTGATGCTATGTCATTCTCAGTAATTAATAGTTCAGGAACCTATACGGTATTAGGACAACTAGTTGACTTTGGTGGGTAATAACTGATGCCTTTTTCATCGTTTAACGGATCATTTGCAGGAGGTCAAAGAGCAAGTACCGATACCTTTGGGTTTGGTCGCTTGTCAAAGAGTGGCCTCATTGTTCACTATGATGCGGCCAACAGCACCAGTTATGGTGGATCAGGAACAACCTTTACAGATCTAACATCATACGCTAATCACGGCACCATAGTAGGTGGTCCTACATTTGATACAAACAAGTTTACTTGGACATCCGGTGACTACATAATCACACCAAATATTGCAGATCATATCACTGGTGCAAACACCAATCATGCTGTTGAAATATGGGTAAGACCCACAGGTGATGGTGTAGTAGTAACTTATGCAGGTCAATCAGATCCACTAGCAGGTTATCATCATTCAGCAATAGAAATTGTTTCAGGACAAGTAGAATTTGGTCTATGGAATGGTACTGGTATAACATCATCAGGCCCAACTGGTTCAATTGCAATGAATCAATGGCATCAAATAGTATTATCATATACAGGCAACGTTGTAAGAGGTTTTGTCAACGGTCAACGTGTATGTAAATTTAACGTTACTTGGGATGATCCACAGGGAAGTACAGGTGCTTTTCATGTAGTCGCCGGCGTATCGGATATAACAAACCAAGGTGACGGTACTACATTTGATGGTGATCTTAGAATTCTACGTGTATATGGTCGACCACTTAAAAGACCAGACGTAAGACGTAATCTTGCTAAAAATAAAAGAGCACTAGATAATACAGAAACAGTACAAACATATACCACAACTGGACAAGACACATGGACAGCACCATTAGGTGTAACTTCTGTCGAATACCTTGTAGTAGGCGGTGGCGGTGGTGGCGGTAATGGCTACGACACTGGTGGTGGAGGAGGTGGCTCTGCTGGTGTAGTTCTCACAGGTAATCTTAATGTAAGACCAAATCGTAAATATGGTATCACAGTAGGCAGTGGTGGTTCCGGCGGTGCTGACACTAGAGCAAACAACAACGGTTCAGACGGTGATGATTCTATATTTTCGTCAGTCACTGCATCGGGAGGTGATGCTGGAAATGGCAGTAGAACAGTTCAAAGATCGCATAGTGATGGTGGTGATGCACAAGCCGGCTCAACTGTAGGGCAAGGAGGCGATGGTGGTGGTAACGGTGGTTCACCTGGCGGCGGCTCAGGTGGCGGAGGAGGCGGAGCCGGAGGTGCTGGTAGCAACGGATCATCGGGTGTAGGCGGAGCCGGAGGTGCTGGTACAAGTTCAAGCATATCAGGTTCAGCAGTAACTTACGGTGCGGGTGGTGCAGGCGCTCGAGGTAATTTTAACACTACAGAAGGTGCCAACGGTAGTGCAAACACCGGTAATGGTGGAGGTGGTGGAGGTGCGGCCAGTTTCAATTCAGGTGGTGGTGGTAACGGTGGTTCAGGAATTGTTATATTAAAATGGGGCGGTAGTGCCGCTCTTTGGGATCCTGCTAACGATATTACCCCAGCATATTGGTTAGATGCTAGTGATACCTCAAGTTACACACTAAGCAGTTCAACACTGAATACCGTAACTGACAAGGCAGGTAACTTTACTGTTACGATAGATGGAACGCCAACAAGAATCAGTAGTAGTCTTAACAGTCTAAATGTTTGGGACTTTGACGGTTCAGAAAGTTTAATTACAGGATCAGGACCATACACCAGCAGTGGTAATCACTGGGCCATAGGTGTGTTCCAGTACCACGCCACAGATAGCACTAAAGACTCATTCTTCAGTGCAGATGGCACTAGAACTTACGCTGTTTCAAGTAGTCAGAGCAACAACACTTGGACTGGTGAGATTGACTACGACGGTAGTAACAGTATCGTGACTGGCACTGCCAAGAACGATTTCACAACTAGTATCAGTATAAACACCTGGGTTATAGTCAGCGTAGTATTCAACAAAACAGGTAATCAAATCTTTGGTAGAATAAATGGCACAACAGCAACTTCAACAGATGCTTACAACCTAGCAATGGACACTACGGCAACTGATGTGCGTATGATGCGTAACAGAGCAGGTGTTAAACTAGACGGACAGATGGCAGAATATTTCCATATAGCAGGTGCACCAGGCACAGGTGGCACAGACATAACAGATGTTCAAAAAGCAGAAGGTTATCTAGCACATAAATGGGGCCTAGAAAGCAACCTGCCAGCAGACCACCCATACCGATACTCAGCTCCAACCGTATAAATACACTATAAGGAGTCTTTATAGTGGCAAAACCAGTATGGCAAACACCCGAAGGTGATCTAGGTATTATTGCAGAACGTCAATTCTACAACTTACGTTTTGATGTTCTAGATTCAGATCAACCCTTAAACCCAGAATTAACCTATACAATTACAGCAGGCTCACTGCCACGTGGACTCAGTTTAAAAGACGACGGATTTATTGAAGGCACACCTACCAAGAACAAAGTGTTTCTTAGAGGTGTTCCATTAGACGTAGGTCGAAACGAAACAAGTAGATTTGCTGTTAGGGTGACCACACCCAGCGGTCATTTAGCAGATAGAACTTTTTCTTTAACAGTTACAGGACAAAATCCACCCGACATCACAACTCTACCACAGCGTTTGGGCATAGTCTACGACGGTTCGTTCTTTTCATTTCAGTTGTTAGCAGTTGACTTAGATCCAGATGATACTATTACCTGGGCACTCTCCAGTGGAGAACTACCACCAGGAATAACAGTTAATGAAACAACTGGTGTAGTATCAGGATACGTGACCCCGCAGGCTTTGTTGAGCGGAGTAGATAGTGGATTCGACAATGTTGTTTGGGACACACTACCATGGGATAACTCACAACAAAGTATTAATAAAACATATAGTTTTGAAATAAGTGCAACAGACGGCAAAGATTTTGATGTTGCTACATATACAATAGAAGTTTTAAGTAAGGACTCAATGACTGCTGATACTACGGACTTCACAGCAGATCACAGTGACTTAATTACAGCAGATACAGACAACAAACGTATGCCTGTTTTGCTTAATCCTCCTAGCGATCTAGGAACATTGTTGCATGACAACTACTTTACGTATAAATTTAACGGCTGGGATCCTGATGGAGACAGAATAGTATACGCACTTAGTTTAGGTGCTGGTTCACTTTATGACGCTGACCCATACGATCAAGCCACAGGATATGACCCTGCTAACTTAGAGGCTCCTCCTGGATTATCTATAGATGCAGATACAGGATTCTTATACGGGTACATTCCTATACAGAGTATAACACAAAAAGAATATGAGTTTGCAGTCACAGTATCTAAGGCAGATATATCAGGTTATCAGAGTCCATTATATTTTGTAACTGTAACAATTATAACAGATTTACTACGTTTAGTTACGTGGAACACCAATACTGCTTTAGGCACTATCGAAAACGGTGCGATTAGCGAATTATACGTCGAAGCAACAAACCCGCTAAATCGAACTTTGTATTATAGGCTTAAGAGAGGTCAGAAAAATAGACTACCACAGGGGTTAAAACTCTTAGATAACGGTTTAATTGTTGGGCGTTGTAGTTTTAATGTGTTCCAGATAGATGGTGGTGACATCACCTTTGACTCAGACACAACAAGTTTTGATACAACATTTACAAGTACAATAGAAGCCTATGACCTTGAAGGTGAAATAAGTGTTACTAGAGACTTTACCATAACGGTTACAGCCACAAATAAACAACCTTACGAAGATTTATATTTTGTCAGTAGACTCAAGAAATCAGACAGAGATAACTTTAATACATTGATTGGAAACAGCAACATATTCCCATCAGATAAAATTTATAGGTCAAACGATCCATACTTTGGAAAAATGTCCGACCTAAGGTTTTTAGTTGCTACTGGTTTAAGTCCAAAGACTGTTAACCATTTTGTCGCCGCAATGAGTACTAATCATTACAATAAGCAATTGCGGTTTGGAGATGTAAATTACGCAAGAGCAGTTAACCCAGATGGAACAGTTCGTTATGAATTAGTATATGTTGAAATAAAAGACGACCAAGAAAATAAGTTAGAAGTATCCACTAGCAGTACAATTAACTTAAGTAAGAAAATTAATCCAACATTTAGTGTGGATAAAGGTTATATTGATGTTTCAAGCGGCGAATGGACTGCAAGCTCAGGCAAAGAATATCTAGTGTGGCCCAACAGTATTCTAAACATGCAACAGGCTATGGTGACTAACATCACTCAATCTAATGCATCAACGTTACCCGACTGGATGACCAGCAAACAGTCAGATAACACAGTTTTAAACTATCGACATTTTGCTGTCCTTGCATACGTAAAACCAGGATATGGTGAACAACTTGCATTCTTATTAAAACGCCATATCAAAGCAGGTAGTTATGACTTTAAAGATGCCAAATGGGAAGTTGATAGATATGTACATGACGTAAACCTAAGCAAAAACTACGATAAAGACTTAGGGGTGTTTAGTAGTAACGAAGAAACAACGTTTGATATTGATGGTGTCAAGTATGGTGCAAAAACAACTTTCGACCTAGAGGGTACGAAATTTGTTAAATACAAAGACGTATTTGAGGAACCAGATCAAAACGATAAATACTTGGTATTTCCGAGAAGAGGCATATTCGGAAGAGAACCAAATGTAGATTACGAACTAATACAGTATCAGACAGATTAAGGAACAATAAATGGCCAGTAATATTAATCCAAATACCATTGACGGCTTATACCCAGTAGCTGGGCAAGATAACGATAGTCAAGGTTTTAGAGACAACTTCACAAATTCTAAGAATAACTTTACGTATGCTAAGTCAGAAATCGAAGATTTGCAAAGCAAAGTTATTCTAAAGTCCGCACTATCAGGTGCTACACTTGATAATGACATGAATGATTCGCTTATTAAAGCGGCAAAGATTCAGGACTTTTCAGAAGCAAGGCTTGACAAAGGCACAACATCAGGTACAGTGACTTTTAGCCATACTGAAGGACATTACCAAACAGTTACAGCATCGGGATCATTAACCTTTGCGTTTAGTAATTTCCCCCCAGCAGGTGCGTTGGGAAGAATCAGAGTAGAGGTTACAATCAGCGACGTGGCTCATACAGTAACACTACCGGCAGAAGTAAGTATTGGACACGAAAACATCGCAGGTATTAGCTCTAGAGTTATTACTTTTGATGAAACAGGCACTTACATATTTGAATTTACAACAGAAGACAATGGCTCAGCAATCGCAGTTAGCGATTTAACAAGAAACTTAACAAGAGTACATGCCAATAGACTAAGACTTAACACTACAACACCTACCAATACTGGCCAGGCAGGCGATGTAGCAGGTATGATCGCAGTTGATGGTTCTTATGTTTATGTATGTACAGGCACTTATGATGGCTCCACAGTAATTTGGGCAAGAGCGGCAGTTAGCGCATACTAATCCAAATTAAAATAAACGGCAAAAGGGCTAGTTTACTAGCCTTTTTGTTTGACTTTACGTTCTATACTAGTTATAATACATCATAAGGAGAGCGTATGATAGATTTAAACAAATACCAAGACTTTGTTCGTGAAGTAACTTCAGCAGAGTCAAACTATCCAGACAAATTAACACAACGGATAGCTGACATCAATACCAACACAACAATCAATCCAAGTTTGCTGTTAACAGCCGCAATGGGGTTAGCCGCAGAGACAGGTGAGTTTGCAGAAATACCCAAAAAGATGTTGTTCCAAGGTAAACCGGTCAACGAAGAAAACATCTTTCACATGAAACGTGAGCTAGGTGATATCATGTGGTACTGGATTAATGCTTGTAGAGCACTCAATTTAGATCCAAATGACGTATTAGAAGAAAACATAAAGAAGTTGGAATCACGTTATCCAGGTGGCAATTTTAACGCACACTATTCTGAGAATAGACAAGAAGGCGACTTATAAATACTATTATGTTCCATCCTTTATTAGAAGATTTACAAGAGTTAAATGACCAGCAACTACAGGACCGAGCCACTGACATAGCACGTAAGTTGACAGCGGCATATAGAATGGGTAGCAATGGTGCATTAATTCAGCAGATGCAATTAGTTAACGGGCAAATACAAGAAGAGGTTAAACGTCGTCAACGAGTAGAGTTAGACAAGTTGATGTCGAACAACAAAAAAGATTTCAACAACATTATTGATATAAAATAACTTATGGAAGCAAGCATTAGAGTCTCAAAGGAGTTTAGTGCAACTGTGGTAATCGACAATCGTATTATGGCAAACAAGTACGATTTAAGTTTTACAGTATCACTTATAACTCCTGATCAATACGAACAAAAAGTAGCATACGATAGAATAAAATTTCTATGTGACAATATGTTTGAAGGTGCTATTTTTATCAAACACGATAATCCTTTACTCAGTCGGTTTAGCGAAGGTTTAAACAATACATATAGTCAGTTGCATGAAGAGCCGTATGATAGTATAATAGTAGATTACTTGTTCTTAAAAACACAAGCAATACTAGAAGGCAGAGCACAAATAGATCAGTTATCTCTAAGTAGTTGGCAAGGCAGAGAAATAGAGTTTTATGCAGACGCAGAACATGACTATAGTTTGTATAGTAAAGCAACTTGGGTACGTAGTAAAACTAAAAAACCTTGGTATATGAGATCAGATATTTTTGTAGGTGACTATAAAAAAGTACGTGGGTTGGAGATACCTGAATGGGAAGATCTCTACTTAGGTTGGAAAACACCAAAAGAAGAAGATGCTGAAGTTATTGAGTTTCATAAATTTAAAGGCAAACTAGTAAAAGGCGGAAAGAAGAGTGGTAACTAATCAGTTTGGTCAAATGTTTTTAGAAGCAGATGACCTGGTTACGATGTTGTATCGTGATCCGAACTTGGATGTCAATGAATTTGAGATTAGTGACCCACAAGAGTATAACAATGCAGTAAAGCAATTGCACTTAAAACTACCGCAACTACAGCAACCTAGACTAGATACCACACAATGGCTTACACAAGAACAGTTTGATGCCGCTCATCAAGCTGAGTACTTTATGCCTAAGGAATATGAAGAAATAGATGTCATGGACTATCTCAGTCAAAAACTAGTAGATAAACCACAGAAAGCAATAGACAGAGTTATTACAGAGTACAAGGCATTTTCGGACTTAGACATGATACCCATGCTACGATATCTAATATACCTAGTAGATGTAATGCGTAAAAATAACGTTGTGTGGGGAGTAGGTAGAGGATCGAGTGTTGCAAGTTATGTGCTATACCTAATAGGCATACACAAAGTGGACAGCATTAAGCATAATTTAGATTACCGTGAATTCTTACGGTAAATACAAAATATACGTATATTAAGGAGTTTCAACAATGGCAAGAAGAGTACATAGAACAGCAAGAGGTCAAGTAGTAGACATGGAAAGTCTACGTCTAGCAAACGACGGCACAATTGCAGTTGGCAACATGAAAGTCAATGCAAGAGGAGACGAGTTAGGATTCGGCGGTAAAGTTGTAAAGACTAAAAAAGAAGTAATGGACGAAACATACAAAGTCCATACCATGGTACCACAAGATGACACAGTCTATCGAGATGCAGAAGAAAGCGAAGCAGTTAATATTAAACCAACATCAAGTGGTGTTGAAACAGTAGTAAAAAAAGAAGAACCAACTCCAACTGTAGAAGGGTTTGTTGCACCTAAGGAAGAGCCTGTGTCAGAACCAAAAGTTATGCGTGGTGGACTAGCCGCGGCACTTGCTAAAAAAGTAGAAATGTCAGAACCTGATGTAACGCCTTCAGGCATTAACTCTGGTGAGTCTGGCGTTAAGAGAATCTAGAAAGGAAACACATGGAAGAAAATCCATTCAATCGAGAAATAGGATATCAATTTGTCCTTGACTTTGAGGGCAAAACAATTAAACCGTTAGGCAAAAACATTATTGTACGTGACATGAGCTTCGATATCCGTACTTTAGACAGTGGTATTGTATTGTTAAGTGATGACGGCAAGACAGATGGTATTAGACCACGCTGGGCTCAAGTGTATGCTACTGGTCCAGAACAAACAGACGTTACTGTGGGGCAATGGGTACTAGTAGAACATGGACGCTGGAGTCGTGGTATTAAGATTACGCAAAATGGTGAGGAACTAACTATTCGTAGAGCTGATCCTGAAGCAATTATGATGGTTAGCGACGAACAGCCTCAGTCAGAAACAATTGCAAACTCAGTACACGCAGAACGAAAAACTAGAGCATTTGCAGACTAGACACCCTTCAACAACTACTGTATAATATAAAACATGAAACAATTATGGACTGAAGTATACAGACCCAAGACTGTCAGTGACTATGTGTTTACAGATGAGGCACAGAGACAGCAGGTAGAATCCTGGGTTAAAGAAAAGAGCATCCCACATCTACTACTAAGTGGTAGTCCGGGTACAGGCAAAACAACCCTTGCTAAAATGTTAATGCATGAACTAGAAATAGATGACATGGACATTTTAGAAATCAATGCTAGTCGAGAACGTGGTATTGATCTTGTTAGGGATAAGATTGTAAACTTTTCTAGCACAATGCCTTTTGGTGACTTTAAGATCATCTTACTAGATGAGGCAGACTACTTAACTCCAGAAGCACAAGCAAGTATGCGTGGTGTTATGGAAGCCAATCATCAGACAGCAAGGTTTATACTAACTTGTAACTATCCTCATAAAATTATTCCAGCAATACATTCGAGATGTCAAGGTTTTCATATTGCTAAGACTGATCAAACAGAGTTTACTGCTCGTGTTGCTAAAGTAATGATTGAAGAAGGT
>Ga0255768_10005159_pt1 | contig 12649 bp, 9 predicted proteins | sample 071ome_33_FD_179983 | JGI IMG/M metagenome (GOLD analysis project Ga0255768, IMG submission 179983) | Coastal salt marsh microbial communities from the Groves Creek Marsh, Skidaway Island, Georgia - 071412AT metaG (version 2) | ecosystem: Environmental > Aquatic > Marine > Intertidal zone > Salt...
ACACGACTAATATATCGATGATCAGAAATTTCTGTATTTAGCAGAAGTTCTTGACCATCAATATATTTTTTATTATCGTATCTTTCGTTTTTAGGTTTAACTATAAAGTTAAATAAACTTTGCATTAGTATTCTAAGTTGTATTCAACGGCTATAGCCATATTCTTATTAAAATCTTTCCACGGTAATACTTCATTTCCTTTTTTAATAAAGATAGAAAACTTATCAGTTTCTTCTACGATGTCACATATAACGTGTCCACCATACACTTCTTGACCTACAGAATAATGCATAGCGTCATTCTTATAGTCTCTACCTATACTAATTTTTCTTACCAGTGACATGACTTATTTTTCTTCTGCTACAACTTCAGCTTCTTCTTCAATTGGCTTATACGTTCCATCTTGAATATTGATTTGTACTTTACCGTACTTTTCTTCAAGTTTAGCTTGGAATTTGTTTAAGTCACTTTGTACTTCACCTGCTGCATGTTGTAGTTGGTGTTTTTGGAGTTCTAGGTTTCCAATTTGCGTTGCCGCGTTGTTTAGTTTTCCTACGTATCCTTGTAGTTCTTCTAATTGTTCCGGTGTAATTTTGTTTTCACTCATGGTTTTAAAATTAAATTATTAAATTATATTGTTATACTTATTTATTATTATTACTTATTTTACTGATTTTCTAAAGTTTGCAAGCATTTGCTATTTTTATTATTCGTATGTTGTTAGACTTGCGTTATACGCATCTATTATTTCTTGTGTCCAAAGAAGATTTGCTAAATCAATTACTTCTTGATCTTTACCTGATACATCAGTACCTGGTGTTAAAGCTTCTCTATGAAAAGTCCTTGATAGCTCATTGCCGTCTTCGGATACTATAGTTGCAGTTCTTACATGTAGAATTTTGTAATCCCCAACTATTTCAATTTTGTCTAATTTTATTATTTTTTCTAATGCCATAATTAAATATATTTATATATGTGTTTCATAATGAAATGCGAGTATAATCCATTCGTCACCACCAAAATCTGATATATTCCATATTGTATCTGTATTAACCGAAATTCTTCCTTCCAAATAAGATGAGCTATTAACAACAAACATTCTTGCTTTATAAGCATTATCTGTAGTAGCTAATAAACCAGTTGATACTGAAAAATTAGGTTCTTGATATGATCCATATGATCTTGAAGCAAATGGCAATCCATCCACTCTAACTCTACCAGTAGCTCCAGATATAGATGATAATTTAAATCCAAATCTACACCAAACTCTATTACCTATTTTAGTGTAACTTCCACTTCTAAACTGATATGAAACAGTACCTCTAGTTGTTGATCCATGAATATCTGGTGTCCAAGTACCTTCTTCGTAATCATCTAATGCATTGGCAGCAGCAGTATCACCGTTAAATGTTATACCACCCGAAGATAAAATACGCATTCTTTCTGTATTATTAGTGCCTATTATTAAAGGCTTCGCAGTTAATGTACCTAATAATATACCATTATTAATTGAACCTTCTGTGCCAATTAATGCATAATTTGCTATATTAACACCAAATACAGTTGCTGAAACATTTGATCCATATAATTTATTATATAATGTGTTTGTTGATGTGCCAGTTGTTGTATTATTAGCTGCAACAAAACCTGGCTGATCATTCACTCCTGTTGAATAAGTAAAAATATTGTTAACATCGCCTTGTACAGTTAATTTATAATTAGGAGATGTCGTTCCAATTCCTACTTGTCCATTACCTTTTATTGCAAGCGCAGGAGCGTTAGTTCCTGTTCTAAAATCTGCTATTGTGTAAGAATCTGTTGTACCTCCTGTTTGCACCCATAAAGCAGCAGTTGTTGCAGTTTGTTGAACTTCTAATTTACCATTTGTAGGATTTGTAGTCCCAATTCCTACGTTTCCAGCAGGTGTTATGTTCATCTTAACGCTTGGTGTTGCTCCACTGGTGGTTGAAGTATTAAATCTTAATTCTGCTCCGTAGGCCTGTACTTCTACCGGTGATCCAGCATTATCCGCCATTCTGAGTGACATAGTAGAGTTACCTTGTAAATCGCCTAGTTGAGCATAATTATTTCCATCAACTACGTGTAGTTTAGCCCCAGGCGAAGTTACCCCAATTCCAAAATTACTATTATAAAATGTTCCTAAAAAACCGCCTGTATCATAAAAGCTAATTGCATTTGCTCCTCCACTAGTTCCGCCTTTTATTTGCAAAGTATCAGTGCCAGCCCCAAAACCTATCATATCAATAATAGCGCTACCCGAATTTCTTTTACCTTGTAAAAATTTACCATTAGTTGATATTAAAACATCCCCAGAACTGCTTATACGCATATTTTCATTAAAAGCTGAACCACTCCAATTTGTAAATACCAAATCTGTCGCTGCTGATGAACCACTAATTATTGCTTTTATTTGTGCATTACCAGCATCACCAGCATAAGTAGAATTTTCTAACCCAAAATTTAGTGCCGCTTCATTACCAACAGTATTTGAGGCATAATTTAAAATAGTTATTTCTCCACCCCTACCACCAGCTGAATCTGCCCTAACAACTAAATCTGATGCTGGATTAGGTTCTCCAATTCCTACGTCTCCACCACTGTTAATAGTCATTCTTTTACCAGCGTTTGTCCAAAAATCCATTGAATTAGATGAATGACCATAAATAATCATTCCTACATTATTATCATCTGAATCTCCAAAGTTTATATATCCCGCGCCAGCAGTCGAAGATAATATAGATAAACCATTTTCAGAATCTTCTAAAACTAATAAATTTCCTTGAGCAGATGGTGAGGTTACCCCAGTATCAGATACTTTAATATGTAATTTACCTAACGGATTAGTTTCATTTATTCCTACATTTCCTGTAATTGATACATTTGACCAATCATTAGCGCTACCACCATTGTTTATAAATAAAACATCTGGATTTGAAGCACCTCCTGAAACTATAGCATTTGATGGCCCAATATTATAGTGGCTTAATACTAAGCCATTACCCGCGTATCCGTGTTCAAAATTAGTTCCGTTTTGTGATAAGGTTATACTACCAGCAAAAGTTGCATTTCCAGTAAATGATGGTGAAGCTAATGGTGCTTTTAAACCTAAACTAGTTGCAGTTGTAGTTGCAAAGTTTGGATCATCACCTAATGCTGCAGCTAATTCATTCAGCGTATCTAATGTAACCGGCGCTGAATCTGTTATTGCTGCAACTATATCTGTTTGTGTGGCAAAACCATTTGTTGAAAGGTAAGAACTTACTCTTGAATCTGTATAATACAAATTGCTACCCTCACCTATATCAGAAGTGGTTATACCATGAGATGCGTCAAGATTAGCAGACGTGATTACACCATCCGCTATAAGTTTTACCTTAGTTAATGCCATAATTTATTTTTTTATTCTTCAGCCGCAGGTTCTTCTACTATTGGTGCTGGTGCAAATGGTGCATGAAAAGTTGTTTCAGTTGGTGTAATTAATTTTTCAATTTGACTATCCAACCCTGCTTTCATTGCTTCTACATCTAATCCAGCTTCTAACCATCCGATTACTTGTTCTTCAGTTAGATCTGCATAAGGTGTAAAATTATCTGCATCGTATTCTACGCCGTGAGTTCCTATAGAACTTGCAACGTGATCACCAGATTCATCAGTAGCTGTTAAGCCCCAATGTACCGTGTAGACAACGTTTTCGTTGCCGTCTTCGTTTGAAATTTTTGCGTCTAACGCATTAATTGTCCAATTATAAGTGTTTGCCATTTTGTTTATTTATTTATTTATTTTAATATGACGCATAAACAGAATTTTCTGTTACGCCAGACGTTAATATTTTAATTGTTCCATCTGAATTAAATTGACCATTTAGTCTATATCCTGTCCACATTACATCTATTTCGGGATCTCCGGTTAATTTAATAGCAATAAATCTACCTGATGAATGAGATATGTCTACTACTGATAAATTAGATCCACTTTTCGCAATACCAGTTATTACAGCTGTTCCTGTTGTTGCATTATAATTTTTTCTAACATATATTCTACTTACATTATAAGTTGTATAAGACGCTGCATTTAATTCACCTACTAAAGAAAAACCTGCTGAAACATTTAAATCAACCAATAATAAATATGTAGTTGTAGTTAAATTAGACCTAATATTACCCATTATCAAATTGCCTGAAACAATTCTATTTGTATTTACTTTGCCAATAACATGTAGTACCCCATCAGGCAAAGTCGTTCCAATTCCTAATTTATTATTAATAATTACATCGCCAGTATTATATTGAATAGACATTTTGCTATCTCCAATATCAATGCTACTACTATCAGACGCGGTATCAACTAAAAAATGTAAATCTTGTCTTGCAGCACCATCACCTTTAGTTTGTGCCGCAATACCAACTTTTCTATATGCATTATTTCCTGCTTCGGAATAACCTAAACTAATTGCACTCCAAGTACCGTTTCCATTAAATGTTCCTGGTCCAAAATGAGATACTATTCCATTAGGTGAACCATTAACTTGAAGATTTACTTGGGGAGTTGTAATTCCAATTCCTAACTTTCCATCGCTTGTCATCCGCATTCTTTCTCCGTAAGCTCCGTGATAAGTTTGAAAAACAGCATCTGCATATCCACTTGAATTTTGAACTGCACCTATATATAATTCAGCAGCACCACCTATTCCAAAAGAAACACCAGTTGTAACATTTGTTGCCGCAGTTCCACCTGTTGTTAATCTTAAATTAGTTCCGTTAATAAATGATGTTGGAGTATATCCAATAGCACTTGCCGTTTTTATTTGTAATTTTCCATATTGAGGATTTGTAGTCCCAATTCCTAAATTACCCCCTAACACATTTATAAAGCTATTTGCTCCATCATTCGTCAATCTATAAGCATAATTGCCTTGTGGGGATGTATCAAAACCTACAGTATAACCTGTAATATAAGCAGTACCTCTTAAGTCAAATTTACTTAAAGGAGAAGTAGCCCCAATCCCTACGTTTCCGCTATTACTTATGTTTAGAGGTGTACTGCCACCAGCGTAGCCGCCTAATCCTAAATAAGAATTACCATCAGCTAAAATATGAAAATAATCACCACCAATAAAATCGCCATTTACTCCATCTAAAAATATTGCTGCTCCATTGCTATATTCTTGTAATGTTATAGAACTAGAACCATCTGTAACTTCAAATTTAGCTACAGGCGATGAAGTTCCAATTCCTACGTTTCCTGAATTAGCAGCGTTACCTATTGTTAACTTAGTAGTTGGAGTTGCATTACCTGCACCTGCTTTAAAATGAATGTAACCATTAGCACCATCGTTTTGTATAACAAATCCTGCAACCTGAGATGAACCATTTGAACTATTTATTGTTAAATTCTTTATGTCATCTGCGCCTGAAGTTTGTATTGTTACATCTCCTAAACTATCTATACGCATTCTTTCTGTTGAATTTGTAATAAATGCAACAGTATTAGTAGTAGGTAAAGACAAACCATCTATACCTGAAGGTCCCATTTGAATTGATGGAATAGTTGTGTTTCCACCATCTCTTATTCTTATTTTTCCAGTAGTATCTAAAGATTGTGCAGGAGAAATAGTTCCAATTCCTACGTTTCCATCTGATGATATTGTCATCCTTGTTCCAAAAGTACCACTATCTTGAGTTTGAAAAACTATAGAACCACTGTTATCAGCACCATCTCGGAAGCCAGCTACTGTTGCAAAAGTATCACCATTATTACTAAATATCATTTCTCCAACAGGGCCATCTGTTCCGTTTGTTCTTTTACCATCCAACTCCATTGTTGCAGTTGAAGTGGTTGTTGCGTGATTTTCAATTGATAATTGAAAAGTAGGCGAAGCAGTTCCAATTCCTACGCTTCCTCCGTTTGGATTAATTAAAAAAGGATATTCAATACTTAAATCGGTTCTGTCTGTAGCCTGTAACCAAGATTTTCCACCTGTACTAATACCAAAATCTAAAACAGCACTTGCGCCACTTGTACTTGCAAGTCTAAACCTTGTTCCTGTACTTGGTGTTGTGCCTGTAGTTGCAGGAAGTGTATTAGCGCCACTACCTCTAACATCCAATACTGTTGCAGGCGAAGTTATTCCAATTCCTACTTTTCCGTTAGGAAAATAAGAGTCATAAGATAAAGTATTTACTTTAAATAAATCATCTCCATTATTTGCTTCAACTAAAAAGCCATAAGCACCTCCACTTCCACCACCTTTTACTTTTAATATTTCTTGTGTTAAAGTAGCTGAATTTGCGTCTACTCTTAAATTTGCATCTATTCCTGAAGTAACCCCAATTCCCACGTTTCCTCCATTAGCAATAAATATTCTACCATCTGCTGCCCCTAGTTCACCCAAATTTAATCCTGTTGTTCTTGCTGCCCAATACCAATTACTTCCTCCTCCACTATTTGCTAATCTAATTTCTCCACCATCAGTACCACTACTTACAGAATATATAACGCCATCAACGTGAAGTGCTTGTGTGGGTGATGTAGTCCCAATTCCAACTCTATTATTTGCAGCATCTACATACAATGTATCCGTATCTACAGTAAGATCAGCAAATGTAATACCTGTAGCCGTGCTATCTAGCTTAGCAGCTGTAATTGCATCGTCTGCTAAATGAACTGTTGAAATTGTTCCATTTGCGATAACATCACCGGTTACTTTTGTATTAGCCATTTATTTGTAATTTTAATGTTTCTATTTCTGCTTTTAATTCTTGTATTGACTTTACAAGCATAGGTATTAATACAGAACTTTTAATTGTTTTTGTATATGAATCTTCTATTAAATTATTATCATCATCTTTATCTTGCTTTGTTTCAACCATAGAAGGAAATACCTCTTCAAATTCTTGTGCAATAAAACCTATATGTTTTTCTTCTGGAGTATGTTTAAAATTAAAATTTCTTACTCTTAATTTATTTATATCATCTAATTTAGGTGTAGCATCTACAATATTTTCTTTTAATTTTTGATCTGATATTGTACCATATGTACCTTGTCCATATACAGCGCCGTTAGATTGTATATAAAGTCTTTGTACTGAAGAATCTGCACAATATAAAAATTCTGAAGTACTATTATTTGGTGAAGCATTACTGTATTTTATATATAATCCATAAGGAGTAGCTGTATCATTATGTATTATAGTGCTCCAATTACCACCAGTAGTTTGATTCATTTCATGGTAATTCCCTGTTGAGCTAAAATAAGTACCATTATTTGAAACTTTAAAGAAATTATTATCACCAACTCTTAATGTTTCTCTTGGACTACCACCATTTGAATGTTGTCTAAAAATAATCTCACCATAATTTGATGCGGAACCACCTGTATATGAACTTCCAATATAAGTTGTACTTGATCCTTGCCCATAGTCTAAATATCCATATTGACCAAAAACCCCAGGTCTATGAACTCTAATTCCACTTGCACCTATTCCTAACCCTGTTGCTCCATAAACCGTTAATGGTGCGTCAGGTGAAGTTGCGCCAATTCCTACCTTCCCGTTTCTTGTAAATCTAACTGTTTGATTCCAAGAACCTCCTGTTGAATATTGCCATAAATCTAATCCAGAACTAGCATTAAATTGAAATGTAGCACCTCCTTGAGTGCTACCTAAATACAAACTGGGAGCAGATGAAAATGTGTCTGACCCTGCTCCTGCGGAGCCATCATCAATTCTTATTGAATCATTTACTTCCAATTTTGCATTTTGGGTGTTTGTTATTCCAATTCCTACGTTTCCAGCTGTGTTTACGTTAATACCAGAATGATGTCCATATCTGCCTGCTACCTGACACACTTTTGTTCCAGTATAATCTACTTCTCCAAATACCCAAGCACTATCACCTTCAAAAATATTATAAGCATCGCCACCTCCTAATTTTTTAGTATGTAATGGTACATTAGAATAACTTGGTGTAACATTTATACCTACCCTACCTGAGCTGTCTATACGCATTCTTTCTGTTTCTCCTGTTTTAAGAAGCACTACAGAACCATTTAATTCTAATGGTATATTAGTATTAGCCGCGTCATTAAACGCATTTATTTTAAAACCTGACGTTTCTGTTGTTCCTGTTTGAAAAGCAAGGTTTACATTAACTGCTGTTCTGATTTGTAATTTTGCAGTTGAAAAAGGCGATGTTGTTCCTATCCCTACGTTTCCTGAACTGTCTATAAACATTCTGCTTGAACCATCGTCTCTAAAGTCAAAAGCACCTGAATTTCCTCCGATAGAATCGAACACAGTATAACCTGTACCCATCCATAAATCAGTATAAACAGAAGTGTTAGTTCCAAACCTTATTTGGTCTTGTGCAGAACCCACAACTTGAAGGTTAGAATTAGGCGAAGCTGTCCCAATCCCTACGTTATAACTAGAAGTTATTCTCATTACTTCAGCACCGTTAGTAACAAATCTTATATTACCATTACTTGATGATCCTGAAATATCTAATAACATTTGACCACTTGTTGTATTACTACCTAAAGTACCTACTACATTAGATTCTTTTCTTAATTCTATTATTGTACCATCGGATGCTTCGTTTCTTCCAATAGTCATTGCAGTACCACTTGTAGATGCTGCTTGTAAGTTACCTGTACTATTATCGTACCCGAAACCTCTTTGACTTGCAAAACCACTTGCAGGGTTTACGACAGTGTTGCCCATTAAAACATCTCCAGAACTATCTATACGCATTCTTTCTCCATTTACACCACCAAATACATAACCTGTGTATCCTGATTGTGTTCCGTAAAATTCTAATAATCCCGTACTTGAATTTCTACCTATTTTATATTCTTCCGATTCAGCAGTTCTTAATCTTAATTGGTCGCTTGATGCGCCTAATATATCAAGTTTTGCATTAGGAGAATCTGTCCCAATTCCTATATTATTAGTATTTAGTTGAACAAATAAAGCAGGAGAACCAAAAGAACCACTAGCATATCTTGCTAAACTAAAATGACCAGATGTATCAGATTTAAACCCATAACCTGCATTAGAAGCATTACTTTGTGCTATTGTTAAAGAATAATCATCAGAATTCCCTTGAATAGTTAATCCATTAGAATACGGAGAATCTGTTCCAATTCCTACGTTTCCTGAACTATTTATACGCATTCTTTCTGTACTATTTGTATAAAAAGCCATTGGATAATCACCCAAACTAAAAATACATCTTGCTGAATTAGCACCACCAAAACCAGTCCCTGTTGAATTATCTATACCAAAATAAAAAGAACCTGTAGTATTTTGTATTTCAGATGTCACAAAACCATTTGAATTTGGATTTAATCTTATTCTATCACCTCTAACATCTAATTTATAAAGAGGGTCTAATCCAATTCCTACGTTTCCATCAACAACCAAATTATTTGATAAATCCCATGTGTCGTCAGCATCGTCAAATATAAAACTTGCTTGTGTGATTCCATCACCTCTATATACAGATATACCAGACGTAGTTGCTGTTGCTGTGTCTGGTGAGCCCTGAGTAGTGTTTAATTGTAAAATATTATCCTCGACCTCGACTGTTTGCGTATTTAATATAGTTTGAGTACCGTCAACAGTTAAATTTCCACCAATAATTACATTGCTAGATATATTTGCATCACCTGTTACATCTAAACTATAATTTGGTGAATTATTATTTATACCTAATCGATTATTTGATTCGTCTAAATGCACTACAGTAGATTCAACAGTATTACTGTCACCAACCCATATTTTACCTGTGGTTAAATTAGGTACGTCATTTGTTCTAAGTATTGATGAAACTAATAACGACCCTGCATTAGCACTTGCGGATCTTGCAACTTTAGCAACGTTTTGAATTAAATTACTACCAGTTGGTTTTGTCATTGTAAGACCACCACCTGCTTTTACATATACTGTATCATTTGATGATGTGCTTGTGCCATCAATTGTGTCTGTTGTAATATTTCTTAAATAACCACCAGTAATTACATAGCCTTCTGCATTTACAGCAAGTGTTGTTAATAATAATCCTGCTGCTGGCATTTTAGCACTATTACTTGCATCTGCCGGTGCAATTTGCAATCTTTCTGATGCACCCACATTACCTGTTATATATACTGGAGTTCCTTTTGCAATACTTGCAGTGTGGGTATTTTTTACAGGTATAATTACTGCACCTGCTTCTAAGCTATCCGTTTGTACTGCAGAAGCAATACTAATCACTTCTATATCCACACCATTTGCTGGTGCTGTATCAAAACTAAGTGTAGTAGAGTCTACTGTATAAGTTCCTTTAAATTGATAAACACCATTTAAAAACACAAAAGTCTTAACTTCATTGTCTATAACTTGCGCTAATGTGAAATCTGTTGATGAGCCGTTACCTGTAAAATTATCTTGGTATATAACTGTAGGACCAGTATTTATTCCGGCTATGGATATAACTTCTATACTGTGACCACTTATTGGTGCTGTTGTAAAAGTTATTTGTGTGCTGCTTAAAGAATATGTATCTTTTTCTTGATAAACACCATCTATATATATGAAAGATTGATCTTCTGTAGTTAATGAATTTTGTAAATCAAATACAACAGTACTCCCGTCTCCAGTAAAATTATCTCTATAAATTATAGACGCAGAACTACTGGCAGATGGGTCAGCAAATGATAAATTACCAGAACCATCTGTTTTGATAAATTGGCCATTGCTTCCGTCTGACGCAGGAAATGTATATGCGTCGTTAATTCTTATATTACTAAGAAAACGATTTGCCATATTAAATGTATAAAATTATATTAACCTATTTTTGTAATAAGTACTCTAATGTCATTTGTAGTAGGTGCAGATGCAAAACCAATTGTTACAACTGATGTAGATGTTCTTACCACGTCTGCATAAACTGTATCTAATGAACTATTATCATAAAGCTGTACAATTACATCCTGAGAACCTAAATTGTGTGTTACAGTATAAGAAGTATCTGATCCATTACCAATTGATGTAGCATATGTACTTTCGCCAACTGTTTGTATTTCGTAATAATCAGTTCCGTTTTTAGTGAGCTCCCAAGTGTCACTCGTTTCATTCCATCTTAATGCTACATTGTCATCAGCAGTTCCTCTTTCAATTTCAATACCACCATTTTCACTTGGTGAAGAACCCGCATAATTACTATTTAAAGTAATAATATTATCAGCAAGATTTATTGTTTCCGTGTTAACTGTTGTAGTCGTACCCGATACCGTTAAATTTCCACTTACAATTAAGTTTCCTGAAACAGTTGGATTGTCAACTAAACCAATTTGAATTTGATTATTGGTTACAGTTGTTTCAATTTCATTTGCAGTACCAGCAAAAGTTAATGTATCTGTTCCTAATGTTACCGTATCATCTGAACCAGAATCTGCTGCTATAGTTAAATCCGTACTAATTGCCGCAGTACTTGCTGCTGTAATTTGCCCTTGTGCGTTTACAGTTATAACTGGGATTGCAGTTGATGATCCATATGATGCTGCAGTTACACCTGTGTTTGTAATTGCAATGTCATTTGCATTTGCTGTAATACCAGTTCCACCAACAACATTTAATGTTACTGATCCTGAATTACCACCACCTGTTAAACCATCTCCAGCAATTACTTCTGAAATATCACCAGCTACTGAAATCCAAGCTGAACCGTTATAAAAATATAGTTGCTTATCACCGCCCGTACTGTTATAATATATTTGACCCTCTACAGGTGAGCCCGGCGCAGTACCTAAATTCTGAACTACACCATTTTGTAATTCGTTTTGATTAAGATTAATATCTGTTAAATATGATAATGCCATGTTTTATTAATTTGCGTATACTTTGCCTGTAAAAGAGGCTGTAAATGTTATTATGAATGAGTTGTCGTTTACATGTTGCACATCACCTACTACATGAGATCCCGCTGAATCAACTGTTGTAACTGATGGAAACTTGTTTAAATTATGATTTATTGTTTCTGGTGTATCTGCTGAAAATGAAATACTACTTGAAACAAAATTTTTATCTGTTTGTCCTTTTGGTGAATATGCCATTGCATAAAATTTATCACCAACTAATGAGCCATTACCTTCTATAAATGTAACTGCTAATGTTGAATATCCACTGCCTGAATCTGTTATTGTATCTACACTATATAAAGCAAAATTATTTTGATTATCTGTTTGCGTTAGCATAACCCTTAAATCTAAAAAATAATTTAAATATGTTTGTATATCTTGGTTATTTGTATTAGTATGTGAAAACAATAAAGATGAAACAGCTGAAAAATCTTGTGCAGTACCTGTTGAAGTTACAAATTGACCAGCTAATGGTATCGCATTTGCTTTAAATTCATATACTAATTGACCATTTACATTTATAAGACTAGATGTATTTAAAAATCCAGCAATTTTTTCTAAATTAAAATTTTTAGTAGTATTCCCAGACGAATCTGTTCCTATAACTTTATCTGTCTTTGATACAGACGTATCCAGATTATAACTACTAATTCTAGCCATTTAATTTATTTTTTTACTATAGTTGAAATCTTTTCTAATCCTCTAGATGTAAAATAAAAACCTAAAGCA
>Ga0255768_10005168_pt1 | contig 12629 bp, 1 predicted proteins | sample 071ome_33_FD_179983 | JGI IMG/M metagenome (GOLD analysis project Ga0255768, IMG submission 179983) | Coastal salt marsh microbial communities from the Groves Creek Marsh, Skidaway Island, Georgia - 071412AT metaG (version 2) | ecosystem: Environmental > Aquatic > Marine > Intertidal zone > Salt...
AGAAACATTTTCCAAAGAAGTGGAACTTGGATTGACTCTGCAAATCAATTAGAAAGAAATAGAGCATTTATTCAGGCAGAGACTCTTGGATACGTCAAAGACAAGTATTCCACCCTTGCTTGGGGAAATCTAGAATCAAAGTGCTACAGAGACATCGGTTTAATCATTGATGCTCTAGCACATGATTTGAGATTTGGTGGTAATCAGAAAACAGTTGCTGCTGTTGAGTCTTACTTTAGATCTGGTGTACTAGACTACATTTCTGGTGAATTAGAAGCAACTATTGACGCTTTTGCTTATGTTACCCGTCTGTCTAAATTGGCAATGCGTAACTGGGACTTTGTTGATCGTCAAGTTTCTTGGACTCCTGGTACAAATGAAGTAACTATCAGCAGCACAGATAATGTTGCTGTTGGCATGAAAGTCAGTGCTGGAAGAGCATTCCCAGAAGGAACTACCATCACAGACATTCTTGATGGAAGAACGATTCGTGTCAGCAATAACTCTATTCCTCTTTCAAATGCATCAGTTAACACCATCTTAACAGATGTAACTACTACTGCAGATGAGAGCACTACAAATTCTATCATCCAGATTGCTCCCAATGTGTTCTTACAAATAGGAACTCCATATACCTATTCAATTACACCAGCAGTTGGCGTTCTTCCATCTGGTAATGCACAGATGACATTTATTTGGAGTGGCATCAATACTGGTACATTCTATGATGCATCAACACTGATTGAAGCAAATAAGGTCAACATTCAGAGAGAAGCAACACACAGGATTTACAACGAATATCCAAACTTCACATATCCTGGTGTTCCTGAGTCTGCTTACAGATTTAAAGATGCAAGGAGATTGATCTATGAGAACTTACAAGATATCGTTTCACAAACAATCACAGAACTTGAAACAACCTTTGGTGCTCAGTACGCTACAGATAAGTGTGCTAGAGATCTTAAGATCATCGTCGCTGCTGTTGCTGAAGATACAGCACGTGGAGGAAACTCAACGACAATTGAAGCCACAAATCAATACTTTGACAATCACGACGCATTAGATGGAGAAAGAACACAGTCGGTTTATGCATTTGAATATGCAAGAGAGTTGTGTATTGAAGCACTAAACAATAGAGGAACATACACAGATCCAAATATTATTTTGGTTCCAGACTGTGCTAATGTAAATTCCGCTGTGACCACTTTGTTTGGTATTTTGATCTCGGCAATTGATAATAATCAGAAACCAACTCTTTCTAAGAACACTGGCATTGAGTCTTGGGTAAAAGCAGAGGATTTCTGTTTCAGAGACACTGGTCTTCTTGTTGATGCTGTTGTTTACTGCCTACGTTATGGTGGAAATGAGAAGGTTATTGACTTTGCAAATGCATACTTCAACAACTATAAGTTGAACCACGTTGCTGGTGAACTAAGAGAGACAATCTATGCCTACAACCAGGCAAGAGATTTGATGATTCAAGCAATGAAAAATCAAATTTCTGGTACTACTATCATTGCACCAGTAACTGATTCTTTAGTAAGAATTGACACAACTGCACCATACTGTGCTGAGGTTGAAAGCACTATTACCACATATGCACAGATTGTAGAGGATACACTAGAAGGTGGTCCAGACAGGATTGCTGTTGTTCCTCAAAACTCCAACTCAACAGGAAACTGGACTACACTGAGGTCGTATTCAAATATCAACATTCTGCCAGATCCACAACTGGTGAATGGAACTCTGAAAGAATGTGAAGAAGTCGCTTCAGCATTGGATTCTCTGTATGAAAACATCAGAGAAACTCTCACTACTGGAGAAGGAACAGCAGCAGTCTCATATCCAGACTACATTGATAATGAGAATACTATTTTTGACCTTTACTATGAAGATGGTACACCTGTATCAACAGATCCAAAAGAAGATCTGTTTATTGCATTGAGTGGTGTTCTTCAGCATGAAACTGCATACAGCATTGATAGAACATCTGTACCAAACAAAGTGGTATTTGCTACTCCACCAATTTGGGGTCAAGAAGATAACACAAAGACCGTACAAGAACCACTTGCTGTTGAGAAATTCTTCGCACATAGCGTTGGTAACTACTTACGCTGTGAAATTGATACGTCTGGAATCTTGTCAGGATCTCGTGGTCCATTCTTGATTTTAGATTCGGATGAGAAGAAAGTAAAAACTATTGATGATCCTAGATTCGCATTTGTATTCATTGACGGTGTTCTTCAGAGAGACACAAGATCATACTCAATCAATGGACCAGCAATTACATTTACTAGAAAGATCTTCATTGATAACAACGTAGAGATCATTCTTCTCTATGGTAGAGATACTGAGCAAACAATCACACTATATGATTTTGAAAGGAACACTTACTATAACAAGTTGGAGTTAACTTGTGATGCTGGTTCCCCAAATACATTTGATGATTGGAAGTCTTGGTATAACACATCATATGATGGATATCAAGTTGCATATCAGAAGATTGGTGGTATTAAGAGATTTATTGGTAACCTCAAAGGATATACAACAACTTCCAATACCTTAACAGTTACTTTTGCTGGAATAAATCCAAACCTTGATAACTCTTCTGTTTTCTTCTCTGGAACACCTGATTATAGTGATGAGTATGAACTAGACTTCACTACCAACACGATTACTGTTGCTAGAGACGAAGATAGTGATTATCAGATGCAAAGAAATTCAACCAAATGGTTGTATGGTACAAAGAAAGCAGATGAGTCTTTCTATGTCAAGAAAAATCTTCTTGCGAACCTTAATGCAGGAGATATTATCAAGATTAGTGGAGAAGAGGATTATAGAACAGTAAATGAACTACCTCAATTTGTTAATCCAAAGAACTATCTTGCTGGAGAAGATGTATCAAATGACTTCTTTGGTTCTATTGTAACGAGTAATTACAATGGAGATACAAGAGGAGTTGGATTGAGTGTTACTTGTTCTATTGAGAATGGTCAAGTTTCTTCCGTAACTTGGAACAAGAAAGATCTGCAGTTATTATTTGATGAGGGAATCATTCAACCAACAACTGCATATGGTTATGACACTCCACCTATTTTACACTTCATTCCTGTAGATCAGCAGGGTGGTGGTGCTAGAGCAGAGGTTATCGTATCTCGTGGTCAAATCATTGATATTGTTATTACAAATCCTGGTTCTGGATATACAACAGCACCAAAAGTCATCACTGCTAGACAGTATGACATCATCAAGCAAAGAGGTAGAAAGGTTGATAGTTTAGTCACTCTTACTATTGGATCTCAGATCCAACAACAATCTCCAGTAACTGCAAATACAGTCTTTGAATTTGCTACTGGTATTGAGTTGCAGACATCATTTGTTACTTCTGTCAATATTCCTCCATTTGATGTTCAGTTGATCATTCAGAGAGAATTAGATTCAACTCCACTCTCTGTATCAAGAGAGTATGTATTGTTTGGTCCAACTTCAACTGGTGAAGTTATAATGCCACAATCTCAACCAACATCAAGTGGTATTACTACACTAGAACTGGATAGATCAATTCTGTCACAACCATCGTTGACAGTTGAGGTTGCAAGAACCAGATCTTATGCACCATCTATTGGGTCAATTGCATATGGATTTGCTCAATGGGAGTCTGCTAAGTTTATTGATACTGGTGATATTCTCTCACTATCTGGAGATCCAATTTCCGAGGTATCTCTGCAAGATCTTGAGTATTTTGAGATTAATGCTGATGGAACGTTTGATCCAAGCAATCCAAGTAGGATCTTCAATCTTGCATATCCATCAATTAATTACTATCTAACTCAGCTAGATACTTCAGATCTACCAGCAGAAGGAGATCCTGGATATGTTGCAACTAACGGTGTTGTATATGCGAATACATCAAACTTTGCTTCTTCTGGAACTATTTTGGTTGGTAGAGAGCAAATTAGTTACACAAGTAAACTAAGTGATCGTTTCTTAGGATGTACTCGTGGCGTTAACGGAACCCCCATTGAGTTCCATGGCACAGGAGAGTACATAAGAAACGCCCTATAAATAAATATAAATAACTCGGATTCAGTCTTACTATACAGAGACCAGTGCTATGGCAGCTATTATTTCAGAAAAGTTTAGGATTTTTAACGCGAAGCAATTCCTAGAATCCCTAGGCGAAGGCGTTAACGATGCCGACACAGATCGTACCAGAATGTACTTCTTTGTTGGAAGATCCTCAAGGTGGGATGCATATCTTGAGATCTTCAATGCAAGTGGAACGTTCCAAGTTGGTGAGACTGTCACTGGTGGTGGATGGAGTGGTGTTGTTGCTGAAGTTCACAGCAACAGTCTTCTTCTAAACACTATTCTACCAACGCCAACAACAACTCCAGCATTTGGGACCACAATCACTGGTGGAACCAGTGGTGCAACCGCTAAGTCTGGTGTATACAGATATGGAACAGAGGATGCACCTCCTGCTCCCCTAGACAATGCTAGCGAAAAGCAAAGCATCTTTGATGAAATGATTGCTGCCAAGCGTATTACATCTGCATTTGCTCGCTTAGTTGTTCCCCGTTACAACTGGAACTTGTCACTGAATCCAAAGTTTGACATGTACCGCCCAAGTTATGCACCAACTCCTGGTGGTGGCGGTGCTATTGGTAAGCAAACAGCACTTGGTGCAACATCTCTTTCCGCATCTAAGTTCTATGTAATGAACTCCAGATATGAGGTATTTAAGTGCCTTTATAACGGAGAATATGATAGCGACACTGGTGCAAACGCAACTTACGAACCAACTTCACAACCAGTTGCTGGTCAAGGTACATTTGCAAATGGTATCTTCACAGAACCCGCAGGAACCGCTGGTTACATCTGGAAGCACATGTACACCCTGACAACAGGTGATGTTCTAGCATTCCTATCTTCAGACTTTATGCCTATTGCTGCAGTGGGCGAAGCATCCAGAGTTGCAGTTGAAACTGCTGCAATTGATGGATCTATTGATGTTGCAGTCGTCAAGGATAATGGAACTGCACTTCCTCTCTCAGCAACTCTTTACACTCCTGTTTATGGTGACGGTTCTGGTGCAATTGTAAAACTAACTACAAATGGCACTGGTGAAGTTACTGCTGCTGAAATGGAAGCAGTTGGTTCTGGATATACTTACGGTAACGTTATTCTAGAAACTGGCAAAGTATTTACTGATTCTGCACTGACTGCTGCAGCAGGTGCTTTTGCTGGAACTGCTGCTATTGAAGCAGTTATCTCACCTAAAGGTGGTCATGGATCCAATGCAGAGAACGAACTCTTTGCTAAGAGAGTGATGACCAGTGTTCGTTTGACCTATGACGAAGGTCAGGGTGACTTCCCTGTTGATAACGACTTCCGTCGTATCGGTATCATCCAAGACCCATATGTATATGGTTCAACCACATTTGCTTCGGACAGCACACTCCGTGGAACTAGAGTTCTGAAAATCAATGGTGCTACCGCAGACTATGTTGCTGATGAAGTAATTTCTCAAACAGTTGGTTCTGAAATTTCATATGGAACCGTTGTTTCTTGGGATTCTGCAAATGGTATTCTCAAGTATTTCCAAACACCTTCTCTACATGCTCACAACGGCGTTGTAAGACCTTTTGTATCAAACAACACAGATGCAGTAGTTGGTGCTTCTTCAACAGCATCTGGAACCATTTCTAGCGGCGAGAATGGAACTGTTTCTGACATTACCTTTACTGGTGGTCTTGCAAACCCAGAACTTGAACCAAACTCAGGTGAGGTCGTATACATAGAGAATAGAAGACAGATTACTAGAGCTCCTGACCAAATTGAGGACATCAAACTAGTAATTGAATTCTAATTTAGTTCCACAAGTTAGAAACGGTGTGAGATGCCACAAAAAACCAACCTCAACGTAGATCCTTACTACGATAATTTTGACCAGGGAAAAAATTTTTACAAGGTACTCTTTCGCCCAGGATATTCCATCCAGGCGAGAGAGTTAACGCAACTTCAATCTGTTCTTCAAAATCAGATTGAACAGTTTGGTAAGTATGCGTTTAAACAAGGAGAACTTGTAATCCCAGGAGAAGTTGGTTTAAACACCAAACTTCATTTTGTCAAGCTTTCATCTGTTTCTGAAATTCCTGTAAACCAAGATGGTCAGGTGGTTTACAAGAAGTATGATGTTAGGGAACTAAAGAACCAAAAACTAAGAGGATTGACCTCTGGTGTTATTGGCACCGTTGTTGATGCAGATGTGGCAACCGAAACTGCATCGGACATCGTATTTGTCAATTACACTAACAGTGGCGATGCTGGTAACGAAGAAACATTCCGTCAAGGCGAAACTCTAGAGGTTGTTGATGGTGTTAATACACCACTTCTGGTTGTTGGTACAGACGGCAGTGTTCTGCCAACTTCAATTAGTGTAACTAATCCAGATACTGGAGAAGTCAGTTCATTAGAAAGTCCCGCAATGGGATATGCTTCTGCTGTCAAGGTAGAGGAAGGAATCTATTTTGTTAATGGTTACTTTGTAAGGAACGACAATCAACTCCTAGTAATTAACAAGTATTACAATAAACCATCAGCAAAGATTGGTTTCAAGATTTCCGAGACTATTGTCACACCAGAGGAGGACGCATCTCTCTATGACAATTCTATTGGATCTAGTAACTACACTGCTCCTGGAGCACACAGATTAAAAATTTCTCTAGATCTCGTAAGATACGATCTTGGAGAAATTACAGATAAGAATTTTATTCAACTTCTTTCCGTAAGAAATGGTTCTGTTCAGAATCAAGTAGTACAAACAGACTACAATCTACTAGAGCAGACTCTTGCTAGAAGAACATATGATGAATCTGGCGATTATGTTGTTGATAACTTCTCGCTAGATGTCAGAGAGTATTATCAGCAAAACGGAAACCTTGGTGTATATTCAAAGAATGAATTTGGTCTAGTTAATGGTCTTTCTGAGTCTGATGCAAAGGATAAACTAGTCGCTAGTGTTGGACCTGGAAAGGCATACATTAAAGGTTTTGAAATTGTTAACAAAGAGACAAAGTATCTCCCAATTAATAAGGCAAGAGAAACTCTTAACAGAGAAGACATTCGTCTCAAGACAAAGGGTCTACCAACTTACAAAATTACAAACACTTTCGGAACGATTCCTCTAAACTCAGAGGGTTCTGAACTAACCGCATATCCAAACATCTTCTTGTGCTCCACATTTAATGATGGATCAATTGGTCTCAACAATACCGAAGGAGATAATGATTCAAAGCAAACTCTTGCACGTAGAGGAATTTTCTTTGACGAGAATTCTGGAATCAAAACGATCTATTTGAATATTGATCCAGCATATGCAAATACATATTCAACTCTAACTGATGCTAACTTCCAATCCACGATTGGAACTCTTTGGTTTGTTCAAACGAGAACTGATGCAGGAGAACCATCTGTAGCAAATAGTGTTTCTTCAATTGCATATTCCAAGGTCAACAGAGTAGAGGTCAACCCATCAACTGGTGTTACTTACCTTGAAGTAACTGTAACTGGTAGAAAAGATCTCCTAGATCAATACTTCCTTGAGTATGATTCTGGATCTGATTCTGGATACAGAGAAATTTTCCTATCAGAATCTGATGCTAAGAATCCATCTGGTACTCCATTTGGAACAATCGTTGACTACAATGAAACAATCACTCCTGTCATCGGAACTGTAAAACCCAGCAACTTTACTCTGCTTGAAAGAGGAACAGGATTCAACTCAGATACAGACGTTGTAATTTCAAAGGGTAGACAGGAGAATGGTGATCCTGTTTATAACACCACATTTGGTCTGTCATACTTTGACCCACAATTCTTCACCAGAATCCTCCTAGACGAGAGAATCACCACCACAGGTAGTTTCACCCCAGGACAGTACGTATACGGTCTTGAGAGCGGTGCATACGGCGTTGTAGAAGGTTCATCAACTGGTACATTCACCACCACCAAAACATTGATGGTGAAAACGCTATTTGGTAACTTCAAATCTGGTGAAGCAATCAGAGATGAAAACAACAATTCATTGAGAATTGCAAAAGATAATACAATCTCACACTTCATTGTCAACAACAGAGGTAGCAACTATGTTGCTGGTTCCAAACTCAGAATTGATGGTGTTGAATTTGATTCTTCAAAGATCAATCTTGATATTACTGGAAGTGGATCAGTTCGTTCTGCAGAAGTAGTCAACAGAGAACTAGTAGATACCGAATATTCTAGACCACCAATTGTTGAGGTTATCCAAGGTTCTGGTGGTGGCACACCAAGTGGTGCTGTAATTATCCCTGTTCTAGTTAGAAATGCAGTAACAACTTACACCCCACAGAATGTTAAGTCGTTCTTCTGTCAGTATGGTTCTGGTAACGCAAACACATTTACTTCGGATATTGAGGTAAACAAAGAGAAGTTTGCAGAAGTAACTTCTGTTACTGATTTTACTTTCAGTGGTGAGAGAGGAAGAAAGTATATTGAGTGTAACGGATTTGGTGGAGACGCAAGTAAGTTCCTGCAGCAAGGAGATCTTGTACAGTTTAGTGATACATCCGATACTATTGTTCGTTGTATTGTACAGCAAGCTACAAAACCAGAAGGTGTTCTCAAGTCAAGAATCTATTTTGACAGATCACTTCCTGCAGATGTAAGTAATGCGAGTGTTGTAAGAGTTCGTCCTTCTATCAGCAACTTTAATCAAGGAACACTTCTATACAAGACAGGAACTTCACAGGTAAGTTCCATTGTTGCAAGTAGTGAAGATTCCAAGATTTCTTACTTCCTAAGAAGAGATTTTGTTAGCACTGGTGCTGGTGGACAAGGTGCAATTACATTTGCTGCACAACTTCCATTTGGAACTCAGAGATTTGTCTCATTCAATGAGAGCAACTTCCTAGTAACAGTTCTAGACCCAGGTGATGCACCCGATATTGTTGAAGGTGACGTTGTATACATCACCGATTCTCAGGTAACAATCAAAGCATCTGTTGATTCTGCTAGTGGTCTAACCTCTGGTAGTGTTAAGTTGAATCTACCAGCAGATTACTTTGGATCAATTCCTCAGGGTGGAACATATCCAACCCTCAAGTTGACTGCAACTTTGGAAGTAACCAAGGCAAAACCAAGACTCAAGACTTCTGTTGTTAATAAGAGAATTGTTATTGACTCCAGTGGAGACAGAATCATTCCTTTCCGTGGAAGAGATTATGATTCTGAGAGTCTCTCGGTATACAGCTATGCTGATGCATACAAACTAAGATATGTTTACGAAGGTTCTCCTTCGGAACCACCTACTGTTGACAGAAATGGTAACCTAGTTAGTGGTACTGATGTCACCAGCAGATTTACATTTGACGATGGTCAAAGAGATACGATCTATGATATCTCCAGAATTGTCCTCAAACCAGGATTTGATGCTCCTGTCGGACAACTAGTTGTTGCATTTGATTACTTTGAGCACACTCAGGGTGATTTCTGCACGGTTGACTCTTATCTACACGAAGCAGGTGTTGGACCAGAGGATATTCCTTCATTCAACTCTCCTGCTCTAGGAAAAGTTTCTCTGAAGGATGTTCTAGACTTTAGACCAAAAGTAGACAACGATGCGATTGTTTCTGGATTCCAGAACAACTCTCTGCTTGGTTCTGCTAATACCAGATCGTTTACTGGAACTGGTGGTATCATTACCAGCACTCCTGCACCAGATTCAAACCTAGAGTTTACCTTCTCGTTTACACAAACTCAATACCTAGATCGCATTGATGGACTGTTCCTCAATAAGCGTGGCGAGTTTATCATCAAGGAAGGTAATTCTTCGCTCAATCCATCTAAACCAGATCCAATTGGTGATGCAATTCCTCTGTACTATATGTACATTCCTGCATTCACCCAGAGCAGTAAGGATGTAAGAATTACTCCAATTGACAATCGTCGTTATACGATGCGTGACATCGGTAAGTTGGAGAAGCGTATTGAGCGTCTTGAGTATTACACACTCCTCAGTGTTCTTGAGCAACAAGCTCTCAACATGCAGGTAACCGATTCTGTTGGCGTAAGTCGTTTCAAGAGTGGTTTTATTGTAGACAATTTTGAGACACACAAGATTGGTTCTCTAAGATCACTTGACTACAAGTGTGCGATTGACACCCAGCAGTCAGTTATGAGACCACAGTCCAAGGAAGACTCCTTTGGTCTAGTTGAAGTCAACACCAGAAATGATCAAAGAGCGGTTTCTGGTTATGCGAGGAAGGGTGATCGTGTAACTCTTCCATATACAGAACTAGAATTACTTGGAAATGCATTTGCTACTAAGACTGTAAATCCAAATCCATTTGTTGTTCTTCAGTATGTTGGCGACTCGTTCCTTGCACCAGGAGTAGATTCCTGGTATGACACATCTGTTGCTCCACTTGTAAGTGATAACAATACAAATTTGTATTCAATTTTCCTTGCTAAGAATGAGTTGAGAGATGCATTCTCAAGTCTCCACAACTCATACAAGATTAACTGGATCGGTGCAAACAGAGCATTCTTCAACATTGGATCTTTTGCCGATGTTAACAGCAACATTGCAGACTCCAGTGTTACCAATGCTTCTATTGGAACTTCATCAAATATCAGTCCAGAAAACAACGAAATTGGTAAGGGCATCAGCACTAGAGGTGTTGGTTCAAACGTAGTTGCTACTTCACTGTCCTTCTTTGCAAGAAGCGTTGCAGTTCAATATAAGATCAATCGTCTGAAGCCAAACACGAATATCTTCGTCTTCATGGAAGGACAAGATATTTCTCGTTGGGTCAACCCAGACTTTAGATATACAGGAGTTGCAGGAAACTCCCTATCTGCATTTAATGGCAGCATCACAACCGATGAAAATGGTAATGCTAGTGGAATCATCTTGATTCCTGCTGGTAAACCACCTAGAGAGAATGCAGTTTGGACAGGCAATGTTGATACCGTTGTTTATGACGATGATGCCGACGAGGTAAGATTCACAACTGGTGTTAAGACCATCAGATTTACTTCTAGTGCATCCGACGCACCTAAGGAAGAAGTAGATACCTACGCAGAAGTTAAGTATTATGCAACTGGTCTTCTCCCAGAGAATCCATCATCCATCGTATCTACCACTCCTGCATACTTCAAGGCAAACGAGGGAACTCAAACTACAGATAGCAATACTGACAATCCAGTAAAACCAAATCCACTTGCACAAACCTTCAAGGTTGAGGGTTATGAAGGTGGTCTATTTGCTACGAGTATTGATCTCTACTTTGCACAGAAGAGTGACAGTATTCCCATCAGAGTATATCTAACTGATGTACAGAATGGAAAACCAGGAAAGAATATTCTCCCTGGAACACAAAAAGTTATCAACCCAGATACTTATCTGAGAGTTGTTGCAAGTGATACACTCACCATTACAAAGGGCGAAAAGGTAACTGGAAATTCGTCAAATGCTTCTGGTCCTATTTCTAGACTATTTGATAAGAACAACATTGAAGTTACACCTTCTACAACTGGTGTGTTCACCTTGACGAGTGATCAGGTCTACACTCTTGTTCTTAGCAACCACAATGGAACATCATTCAAGCAAGACGAGGGTCTATCTGTTCCATCATTGACTGCAAATAACAACGCATCAAATACAAACCTCACACTCAAGATTGCAAAAGACTCTGGTCGTGTCACTGATCTACGTATTAAGAATACTGGATCTGGTTACGACTCTGCAATCCTAACTATTGAGAGTCCACAACTCCCAGGTGGTGGTAATGCTACCGCTACTGTAAGAGTTTCTGGCGGTAAGGTTTATCACTCCGAACTCGTACTATTTGGATCCGAATATACAGAACCACCTGCTGTTGTCCTCCGTGGAACTGGCACAGGAAATGCTGGTGCTGAGATTGAGTCCTTCATCACAATTGATACCCCTGCTGTTCGTATGGGTATTGCAATTGATGAGACAGGAGTTACTCAGTCAATCACACCAACTAAGTTTGAGTTTGATTATCCTGTATATCTTGAGAATGATACTGAGTATGCAGTTGCTATTGAAACAGATTCAAGTGACTATGAAATCTGGGCATCAAAACTTGGTGAAACCGAGATTGCCACTAGCACAACTGTCACAACTCAACCACTACTTGGTTCTCTGTTCAGATCACAAAACACAAGTGCGTGGACAGAAGATCTGTTTGAAGATGTCAAATTCAAACTCAACCGTGCAGAGTTTGACATCTCAAGAACTGCAACCCTTCTCCTCACCAATGAAAATCTTGGTTATGAGAAACTAGATGCAAATCCAATTGAAACCAACGCAGGTTCAAACACAACTGCAACTTCAAGTCTATTCAAGAACAACAACTTTGTTGTCAAGGTCAATCATCCAGATAACGGATTTGATTCTGATAGCAAGTCATATGTATTCTTCAAATCGGCACTTGATGTTGGTGGTGTAACAGCATCACAACTGAACTCCAGACTATTCCAAGTAACTAATACTGGTGTTGATTACTACAACATCACATCTACTGCACGTGCATCTGCCAATGCATTTGGTGGTGGTACAT
>Ga0255768_10005170_pt1 | contig 12627 bp, 8 predicted proteins | sample 071ome_33_FD_179983 | JGI IMG/M metagenome (GOLD analysis project Ga0255768, IMG submission 179983) | Coastal salt marsh microbial communities from the Groves Creek Marsh, Skidaway Island, Georgia - 071412AT metaG (version 2) | ecosystem: Environmental > Aquatic > Marine > Intertidal zone > Salt...
TACAATATTCAGATTTTAAAGAGATAATTGATAAATACTCTTTCTATCAAGATGATTTAATTGGGGATGAAGTTGGCATTCCGTTATATTTTTTAGGTAAATCAGCAAAAGATAATGGAATCAAGGTTGTGCAGGTAGGTGAAGGGGCAGATGAGCTATTTTATGGATATGACCATTGGATCAGATTTATGAAGCTAAATAATTTCTTGAGGCCAATAACAAAATCTCGATCAAATAGTTTTAACTTCAAAAATCACAGAGGAAACATGCTTTCAAATATATTACTTAACAGAACTTCTTTTGCAGGAGGTGTGTTAGGGTTTAATCTACCAGAAATAAATAATCTATTATTTGAAGGGATTACTCAAGATTATGAATTAATACATTTTGTTGACAATAAGTGGGATGAATATTTTTCAAATAAAAACTCATATTTATCAAAATGGATGACACTTATAGATTTACAAATTAGATTACCTGAATTACTTTTGATGAGAATGGATAAGCTAGTAATGCAATCCTCTATTGAAGCTAGAGTTCCATTTCTTGACCACAAATTGATAGAATTTGTTCTTTCCGTTCCTGAGAGTATTATTTTTGATAAAAATAATACAAAGCCTTTGCTTAAAAAAGTTGCATCAAAGCATATTTCCAAAGAGATATTTAATAGAAAGAAGCAAGGCTTTAGAGCACCAGTAGGTGAGTGGATTAAGAAAGATGAAAATTATTTCTATGAAGCTATAAAAGAATTCAATTCAACTACTGGCTTATTTGATCAAAAGTATTTAAATAAAGTTATTTCAGGTCAAGATTTTCAAAAAAAATGGTACTTGGCTAATTTAGCAAAATGGCATTTGAGTAGGAGATCAAGTTGATAAAAAATTGGAAAAAAAATACTTTTTACATATCTGTTATGCAATTAACCCTACTTATTGTTAATTTTTTCTTAATAACGATTATTAGTCGAGAATATGGTGCTGAAATTTATGGAGAATATGCTTCAGCAAAAAGTCTTTCAGTATTAATAGGTACAGCAATTGTTATGTCTCTAGCTTTAGTTGTAACAAAGGCTTTGGCTAAAAACAGTCAAGATTCGAAGCTTTTGTTTGTTAATTCTTACTATATAATTATAAGAAATTTTTTCATTACATTATTAATCTTATTTCCTGTAACTTTATTGTTTCAAAGAGATTTTTCTATGACAGCCTTATTTTTAATGGGGTTTGTATTTAATGAATTAATCCATGTAGCGCTTGCCTTTTTTCAATCGAAAGGAGATTTCGTAACTAGTTCAAAACAAATATTTATTAGAACAGTACTTTATGGACTTGGTGCATGGATAATAGTTTTTCAGGGCTTTTCGATTATCTTCCTAATAGTTTTTCAGGTATTTATGTTAGTTTTATTTTTTATTATTGCTCATATTTCAATACCAAAAAAAGAAAAAATATTTAAAACTACATCTGCTCCAAATGTTAAATCCAAATTACAAAAATCTGGTAAGAAGATGGTTCTGACAACATTTTCAAGTGCATTAATTTCTGAATTAGACATAGTGTTTTTAGGCTTATTTTATTCTGGATCTGTTCTAGGAGTATTAGCTTGGTCTAGAAGAATTTTAGAAATTATTTTTCAACTTTTGGCTGCTAGTTTAGATATTCTATTTCCAGAACTTTCAAAAGCTAACGAAAAAAGTGAGGTAAACTCTATCAGATCGAAGTTAATAAAAGTATTTTTAGCTTCTTTTCTGATTCCAATTACTTATTTCATATTTAAAGATTTTGGCAATACCATTTTCATAACTTTATTAGGGGAAGAGTTTGATATGGTATCAGAATATACATATCAGATATTGTTTTGTATTCCATTAATGGTTTGGTCAAGGATAAATATTATTTTTTCAAGAGCACTTAATTTTGAAATTAATTTAACAAAAACTATTATTTTTGGAGCAGCACTGTCATATGTTACATATTTCGTAATGCACACCATTGGAAAGAATCCTGCAGTTTTATCAATAATTATTTCACAAGCCCTTATCGCTGGACTAACAACTTATAGTTTTAGAAGGTCATATGGCTAGATTAAAAACATTACTTAAAAGAATTAAATATAACACGAAATACTTAATAAAAGCTAATAATGAGATTCCATTAAATTTTAGAATATTTGAAAGAAGAAATACAAACTTTCAACAATTTCTCATAAAAGAATGCTTAGGCGAAACAAATATGGATATGAAGATTGATTTGAATGAAAAAATTCAAATATTCGGCAAATTTACAGATAATTATGAAATTTCAAATGATATTTTTTCAAATTATGATTTTTCAAACAAAAAATTAAAACCAGCTTTTTTTAATATCGCAGATGTAAAAGTACCTTATGAAGCTTCAAGATTACAATATTTACAAAAAGCAAAATCAGGAAAAATTGACATTAATAAATTCTCTTCAATATATTGGAGCAGTCCTATGGATGTTGCTATTAGAAATATAAATTTAATATTTCATTTATTCAATATAGAATCTGAAAATAAAATTGCAGAAATTTTAGGAAATAATAAAGATTTGATATCGTCATATATAAGTCAACACTACGAATTCACAATAAATAACTTAGAAAACAAAGGCAATGTAGTTGGAAATCATTATTTAATTGAACTTACTTCAATTCTATTAACTATTGCTACGTTTACTTTTAAAAATGATGATGAAGAATGGAAATATTATCAAAATGAATTGTTATCAGAGTTAAAAAAACAATTTTATAAAGATGGAACTAATTTTGAAGGTTCTTCACATTATTCTGCTTTTGTAACTGAAGCACTTATCATTTGTAGGCTTGTGATAGAAGAGATGGATAAAAATTCAGTAATTATCCAACAGATTGATGAAATTATTAAATCAAACTATGTTCTTTTATCAAAATTAATGAATAAAGGTGAGTTGTCTCAAATAGGGGATAATGATTCTGGGAGGTTGTTTTATTCTGCTTTTGATGAAGATGCACCACTCAAAATGAATTGGTTGTTGGAAATAATTAGAAACTTGTTTCAAAAATCAGAATTCTATCAAGAGGAAAAAAAATTTAATTACGAAATAAAATCTACGATTCCTTCTTTTGACAACTTTCAAATGGTTACTCATAAAAAAATTAAAGTATTTACAAAAGATTATCGAAGTTACTGCTTTAAAGATTTTGGTATATACATTTGGAGAAATGATGATGAGTATTTCAGCATTAGGTGTGGGCCTATCGGACAAAATGGAATTGGTGGTCATTCCCACTATGACCAACTTTCAATCGAATGTTTTACTGATAATTCTTGGATATTAAGGGATCCTGGTACGGGTACATATACCGATGATATTGCAACTAGAAATAAATTTAGATCTTTAGACTACCACTGGGGTCCAAAAGTAAAAATTCAATTTCCTAAAGAAGATGAATTCGATTGCTTCAAGTTAAATTACATGGGGGATGGAGAAGTACTGCAATTTGATAAATATAATTTTTTGGGTTTTGCAGATTTTCATGGAAAAAGAATTTATCGAAAAATAGAATTTAATGATGGCGAAGTAAGTATTGAAGATTTTTCAAATAGCGCTGATATTCAGGCATATACTTCATGGGGTGAAGATAACATGGGAGTTAAAGTTAAGTTTTCTAATGGGTACAAGAGGATAAGTTGAAGGTACAATATTCAAAACTTTTGCTTTTTTCAATAACATTGTTTTTAGTTTTTGAAGGGCTGGATGCATATTCAATAAATAATATTCCAATTTATTGGTTGGGTGTGGCTTTTTTGATTTCTGTCTTTGTTGGAATACAATTTTTAGGCTTTAGAGTTTCTAGCTTTAATTTTGTATCAATAAGAAATTGGGTTTTTTATGGTGTTTTTATTACTTTATTCCAGTCACTTTTTAATAATATTGTTCTTCCAAAATATGCAAGTACATCATATGTTCAATATATAAGTCTTAGACTTCTAAGGCTTATATTCTTTTTAGTTGTTATTTATTGTCTTGATTACATACTAAAAAAATATAGTTTTGAATATATCTTAAGTTTTTTTCTAATATCTAGTTTGTTTATATCGATTCTATCTTTAATAAGTTATTTTTCTTATGTATATGGTTATAGTGATTTCCCTAGAACAAGGCCTGGATCAGGTGGTTGGACACAACCTATTGAGCGGGCATGTAATATTTTGAGAAATTATGGAACTTTTAGAGAACCTAGTTTTCTTGCAATATGGACTGTTCCTTTTTTACCATATTTTTTTTATATGGGTAAAACTAAGAAAATTTGGTATGTTTTATCAACAATTCCAATTTTGAGTATTGTTTTAAGCAGAAGCTTGACAGGTGTGATAGCTTTCTTGCTTGCTTCTATCATTGTGGTTTTAATGATTTTAGTCATTAATAAGAAATTCGATTTTAACTTAATTGCTTTAATTACATTGTTTATTCTTACAATTTTTACTTCCAGTATTTTTTCATATCAGTTTCCTCCAGATGATAATAATTGCTCGGAAACAGTTGAAGAATGTGTTTGTTACACAGAAGATAAATTAGATGAATTAAAAAGTTCACCCAATGTTTCAAAAGCAACTTTTGGTAGGTTTCAGGAAATAGCTTCTCAGGGTCTTGACGCCTTTTCAAACACAGCTTTTTTAATTGAATATATACAAGATCAAGGTTTCTCAGTCTTTGGAGATGGATATGGATATTCAAATATAACATTGTCTTATGCTGCTGATGAAGCAACAAAGAAATTACAAGAAAATCAAATAATTTATAGAAACCCAGGTCAAGTAGTTTCATTCAACAACCTATATGCGAATATCTTAATGTCAACAGGTCTGGTAGGGCTCTTATGGTTTCTTTATATATTGATTGACGTATTCAGAAGATTAGTTTTTAGAATTACACCTATCCAGCCTTATTTATTGATAAGTTTTATTTCAATTCTATTTATATATTCATATCAAGCAGAAGAAATAGCAGCTCACTTGGCAATAGCATTTGCTTTTGCCCTAAATTTACAAAAAAATGAAAAATAAAAAAATTTTAATTGTATCTCACCAATTTTTGCCTTTCGTAAGCCCTAGGACAACCAGATGGAGTTTGTTAGTTGATGAGTTAATCAAAAAAGGCAATGAAGTGACAGTTTTGACTGGAACTGCTCCTGAAGAATTAAAAAAGAACTATGAAGTACTGTACTTTGGAAATAAGCAATTTTCATCAAATATAAAGAAAGTTAGAAAAGATTCTCAGGATTCATCAAATAATTATCTTAAAAAAATAATTTATTCAATATTAAAGACCATTTACAGATTTTTATTTAAAACATTTTCGTGGCCAGATTATGCAATGTTTTGGGCATTTACGATATTTAAGAATAGAAAACGTATAGAAAATAAATTTGACATAATAATTTCAGTAAGTCTTCCATTTACTTCTCATCTGTGTGCTTACATATTACAAAAAAGAATTAGTGCTGATTGGTATATGGATATTGGAGACCCTTTTTCATTAAAAATCAATTCTCCTGAAAACAATAAAATTATTTATTCTTATTTAAACAAATATTACGAGAAAAAATTTTATCAAAATGCTTCAAAAATTATTTTTACACATAATGAAGTAGCCGAACTTCATCAAAATAAATTCAATATAGATAGAACAAAAATTGTTATAGGTTATCCAATAGCTTTATTGAATGAAGAAAGAATTAAAAATTCATTGAATTTTAATTATGAAGACACTCCATTAATAATTGGATATTTCGGAGCTTTTACTAAATCTGTCAGGGAACCAAATAATTACATAATCAGTATTGCTAATTCGTTAGATGATGAGATTAAACATGAGTGGTATATAAACAAAGAATCAAAAAAATATTTTACATCAATAAAAAATATCTCATCACATCAATTTCTAGATATATTACCAAGGGAAATAGCTCTTGAAGTTATGGTGAGCAAAATGCATGTATTGTTATCGATTGGTAATTTTAATAAATATCAAATGCCCAGCAAAGTAATCGAATATATATCTTTAGGAAAGCCTGTTCTCCATTTTGCTGAAATTGCAGATGACCCACTTTACAACTTCAACGATCTATTTGATAACTTAAAAATAATAAATAGTAAAACTACAAAAAATGAATTAGAGTATTATTTTGAAAATATTAGAGAGAAGAGACTTGAATTAAATATTGGAAATTTCAATAACAATTTTTCAGCAACAGAACTAATAAATAATTTAATCTAAATCCCAATTTTCATAATATATTGGAACATCACAATATACTTTTACTAAATTTTTGATTGATTCATTACATGCATTAATTGCAGATGAATAATTTCCAAATTCATATTTGAATATATTTTCGTTTATTAAATTTAAATAATCTAAATTTGGAACTACAACTTTTAAACCTGATTCAAGAGCTTCATAAATTGGAAGACCTACTGTTTCAAATTCACTTGTATGAATATAAGTCGAATGCATTTTAAAAATTTGTATTAATTCATCTCGCTCTATGTTTTCAAGAACAGTAAAGTTGCCATGATAAAATTCATTTTTTATTTGTTTTGCTAAATTAACTACAGTTATTTTTTCATCATATTTAGATGAGATTTCTTTTAAAAGTTCTATTTGAAACTTTGGATTTTTATTTTTATTCTCGTCATATATAGTTATAAAACCGCGATTATTTGATTGTTTAATAGATTTAATTTCAATTGAGCCAATTATTTTTGTTGAATATTGATTTGGAATTAACTCTTCAACATGTTTTTGTTGAACAATTATTTTATCTGATATTTTAAAAGCATATTTGTAAAGAAGATTTAGAACAAAATTTCTAAATGATGAGAAGGGCTTAACTAATGGAAGAATATTTTGTACAAGTGTATATGATTTAATTTTAGTCTTAAATCCAAAATTACCAAAATGTATTATGTAATCACAAGTATTAATTTTTTCTTTGATGTTTTTATTTAGCAAAATATTTAAAAAAGGGTGGTAAAAACGCTTAGTTGTAATATATTGATTATCGAAATTATCAATATATTTCTTAAATTCTAGATTGTCATAAATCACATATAAGTTTTTAGTATTATTTTGTTTTAGATAATTATTAACTACAGTAACGCCACCCTTTGATTTTACGCCACATAAATTAATTACAACTTTAGTCATTGATTCAATAATAGTTAATAATTTGAATATTTATGCCTACTATTATGGTAAACGTGACTAAAACAAAATATGATACAGCAATGATTGTTGGCGCAAGGCCAAATTTTGTAAAAGTTGCACCTCTTTTAAACAAGTTTGAGGAAAATAACTTAAATGTGCTTTTTATTCACACTGGTCAACATTGGGATAAAAATATGTCCGAAGATATTTTTCAAGATTTAGAGTTGAGACAACCCGATATACATTTAAATGTTCAAAATAAATCAATGAATGAACAATTAGGAAAGATTGTTACTGAATTAGATTTTCATCTAAATGACGAGAGTGTTAAGAATCTGTTCGTTTTTGGAGATGTTACTTCAACACTAGCTGGAGCAATAACTGCAAAAAACAACAATATTAGATGCTTCCATGTAGAAGCGGGCTTGAGATCGAGAAACTTAGATATGCCTGAAGAGAGAAATAGAATGATGGTTGATGCTATTAGCGATAAATTGTATACACCTTCTTCCGATGCCGTTCAAAATCTACTTGGTGAGAATGTAGCAATTGAAAAAATTAAAAATGTTGGAAATATAATGATTGATACGTTGGTTAAAAATTTAGATCATATTGTATCAAAAGAAAATTTTGACCCAGCTGAGTTTTCTCTTGAAAGAGATTATTTTGTACTTACTTTGCATAGACCAATCAATCTAACTGATAGTAATTTAAAGACAATTTTTGATGGAGTTTCACAATTCACTAAAGATTACGATATTCTCATTCCAGCACATCCAAGACTTCGAGATTTTGTTGTTAAAAATAATATCGACACAACAAAATTTAAAGTGATTAATCCTCAGCCTTATATTAAGTTCTTAGGCCTAGTTAATAATTCTACATTATGTCTAACAGATTCTGGCGGACTACAAGAAGAGACTACTTTTCTTAATAAAAAATGCTTGACATTAAGAGAAGAAACCGAAAGACCAATAACAGTAGAAATGGGAACTAATAAAGTCATTGGAGTGAATAAAAATATTATTAGTGAAATTAACGATTCTTTAAATACTAAACTTGCCTCTTACAAAGAAATAAAATTATGGGACGGCAAAACCTCTGAGAGGATATTTGAGGATTTTAATGACAATTAATACTGAATTTGAATATGACTTAGGAGTAGTTGGGCTTGGTTATGTAGGTCTTCCGTTAGCAGTAGAGTCATCAAACCAAGGACTTAAAGTCATTGGTTATGACATTAACCCTGAAAGAGTTGAAATGATTAACAATGGAATCTCTCCTATAGAAGATATACAAAATGATGAATTATCTACTGCTCTTAATAACTTTCATTCAACATTAAATAGTGAATTACTTTCAAAATGCCAAAATATAGTAATAAGTGTTCCAACACCTTTAACTGACTATCAACCTGACTTATCTTTTGTAATTAATGCTGCCAAAACTGTCGGTGAAAATTTAGTTAAAAACCAAGTAATAATTCTTGAGTCTACTACTTATCCTGGTACAACTATTGAGGTTCTAATTCCTAATTTAGAAAATACTTCAAAATTAAAAGCAGGTGAAGATTTCTTTGTTGGGTACTCACCAGAGAGAATTGATCCAGGCAATAAAGTTTGGAAATTTAAAAACACCCCAAAGGTAGTTAGCGGAATCAATGATATCTCAACTGAAAAAATCCAATCTTTTTATGAGTCAATAATTGAAAATATAGTTTTGGTAAAAGGCACTAAAGAAGCAGAGATGGTTAAGTTGCTAGAAAATACATACAGACATGTAAACATAGCTCTAATTAATGAATTGGCTATGTTGTGCAAAATGCTAGATATCGATATATGGGAGGTAGTAAATGCTGCGAAAACAAAACCATTTGGTTTTGAATCATTTAAACCTGGACCGGGTGTTGGAGGGCACTGTATCCCAGTTGATCCAGAATATCTATCTTTTAAAACACGTCAGATAGGAAAACCAGTCCGCTTTGTTGAGTTAGCTCAAGAAATTAATAACTCTATGCCTGCATATGTAGTTGGTCAAATTAGTGAAATTCTTAATAAAAATGGAAAAATATTGAATAACTCAAAAATATTATTAATGGGAGTAGCTTACAAAAATGATATTAGTGACATGAGAGAGTCACCAGCTATTGATATAGCTGAATTACTTTTGGAAAAGAAAGTTGATGTATCTTATTTCGACCCTTTTGTAAAAGAATTCTCAGTGTTTGGCAAAGCAATTGACAAAGAAGATGAAATAAATTCATTTGATAACTATGACATGCTATTAGTGCTAACACCACATTCTGATTTTTCAGATATAGATTTTTCAAAAATAAAGACCATTATTTTTGATACTACTGGAAGTGACTTTATTCAAAGTACTGAGAGGTTATAACATATCAATTCAATTCGACACTCTGCCTAATACGATAAAACTTCTTGGTAATGAATTAGGTCATGTAATTAAACAACAAGCTGGGATAAAATACTACAAAATAGTCGAAGAAATTAGACAAAAATCAAAAAAATATAGGTCAACTCAAAATGAAAAATATTTAAATGATATTTTCAGTCTTCTTAAAAATTTAAAACCAGAAGAGATTTACGTCATAACCAAGTCATTCACAATATTTTTTTATTTGTCAAATATAGCCGAACAGGTTTTTCGTGAACATTTTCTAGAAAATAAAAAAATTAGGATCAAAAAATCTAGTAAAAAAAATTTAACTTTCACTCCTGTATTTACTGCTCATCCTACTGAAAGTTCTAGACAGTCAACATTAAAGAAAATTTATAAAATTGGAGAAATTATAGAAAATAACAACTCTGACAATATGAAAGAAATCAATGGATTGATTGCACAACTTTGGTATACAAGAGATACAAGGTCTACAAAACCAAATCCATTAGATGAAGTTAAGTCGTTAATTTTCTATTTAGATATTTTATACAGAAACGTTTATGACGATCTTATTTCAGATCAAGATATTATGAAGGGCAGCTCTAATTTTAATATTACTTTCGGCTCCTGGGTTGGAGCAGATAAAGATGGTAACCCATATGTAACAACCAAAGTTACAAAAGAAGCATTAAAGATATACTCAAATCAAATAATTAGTATTTATAAAGAAAAAATCATTGAATTGTCAGATGATTTTAGTGTTTCAACAAATTTTGTTGTCTGCCCCAATCGTTTACAAAGAAGAATTAAAAATTACTCAATTTTATTGAACAAAGAATTTGATTATTACTCTAAAATAAATTTCGACGAACCATTTAGAATTTTTCTTTCATTAGTTTTTCATAGATTAGAAAACTTTCAGCTAAATAATAAAGGCTATAAATCTTTTAATGAATTCTTAGGAGATATGGAAATTTTCCAAAATAGCGTTAATGAAGTCTTTGGAAAGAATTTTAGAATATCAAAGTTAGATGATTTTGTTGATTATGTAAAACAATTTGAATTTCATGGTGTTACTTTAGATATTCGTCAAAATTCTTCAGTTATTAATTCAAAAAAAGGAAAAATATATAAAGACTTCATATATTTAATTAAAGAAATACCTAAACTACAGAATATTTATGGCCAGAAGGTATTCAATTCCATTATCTTATCCATGACTAAATCTCACCAAGATTTGTTAAATTTATTCAATTTATGCACTTCATTGATTCCAGAAAAAAATACTCCATCACTTACACCTCTAATTGAAGAAATAGAAGAATTACAATCATCACATCTGATACTTAATGAAATGCTGAAAAATAAAAAATACAATAAATTTATAAAAACTTTAAAAAGTAGTAATCAAGAAGTTATGCTTGGCTATTCAGACTCAAATAAAGATGGTGGGATGATCGCATCACAATGGAATGTTTATAAAGCCCAGATTTCGCTATTTAATACAGCTAAAAAAAACAATATCAATATTAATTTTTTTCATGGTAGAGGTGGAACTATAAGTAGAGGTGGTGGTCCAACGTATGATTCAATAATGTCCCAACCAAAAGGAACTATTTCTTCTCAAATTAGATATACAGAACAAGGAGAAGTTATATCAGATAAATACTCTACTCGTTACTTAGCTTTTGAAAATCTTAAATTAGGTTCTGCAGCATTTATTAATACTTCTTCAAGCACTCTTCAATCAAACTTGAAATATGAAAATATATTTGAAGAGCTATCAAATAATTCCTATTCAAAATACAGAAGTCTTGTAGATAAGAATGATCTCATTAACTATTTTGAGAATGTTACGCCTGTAAACTTACTATCAACATTAAATATCGGCTCTAGACCTGTAAAAAGATCAAATAAAGTTACTTCATTAGATAACTACAGGGCTATTCCATGGGTATTTGGGTGGGCGCAAATACGCAGTACACTAACAGGCTGGTATGGTGCTGGAACAGCATTTGAAAGTCTTATTAGTAAATATGGAATACAGAAAGTTAGGCGTATTTATCAAACATCTAACTTTTTTCAAAACTTGATTAGCAATATAGAGATGACTGCATTTAAATCTGATTTAAAAATTTCTAAATTATACGTTGATGAACTAGTAGGGGAGGAATATCAAGATATTTATGAAGATATATTGGTTGAGTCAAAATTAGTTATAAAAACGATTAAACAAATAAAACAAAATTCCGAACTATTAAATGACAATAAAGTTTTAAAAAATACTTTAAATATAAGAAATACCTATCTTGATCCTCTGTCTTTGATTCAAGTTTCTCTTATGAAAAAAATGAGGAAAAAAGAGTTAAGTCAGTTTGAAAATAATGCTCTGTTGTTGTCTATTAATGGTTTAGCCGCTGGTCTTAGAAACACTGGCTGATAAATCTCTTAGTTCAAAATGCATCTCATCAGGAGATGTCCATGTACCTCCCCAGGCAAAACCCCAGTCATTAAATATTTCAACTACTCTAGGTGGATAACCGGATTTTGTGTTTATATCAATAGCTATTCCCCAAGCATGTCTTGAAATACTACCTCCTGCATCAAACCTGTTGATTCTCCTTGGAGCATAACATCCGCCAGAAGATCTCCATTCTTCAATTGATAGATATTCTTCGAGGCCTTCTTCAAGAATTTGATTTAATGCACCCTCAAGCGGCTCCCACATTAATCTATGACATCGTGTAATTCCTAATATAGGCATTCTTTTATTTTGAATATTTTCTTCTCTCCATTCAGGTTCTGTTGTAATCCATACGCCGTCACGTTCTTTTATTTGAAAATCTCCAAACATTTCTTTTACTAGCGCTGTTGGAAGAACCCAATTTTTATTAACTTTATTTTCTCTAAAAGTTAATTTAACTTTTCTATAATTAATATTTTTATGAAGTTCAATCAAAAAATTTTCATTTATATGATTATCCCAAACGATCGCTTGGATATTTCTATAAAT
>Ga0255768_10005181_pt1 | contig 12612 bp, 9 predicted proteins | sample 071ome_33_FD_179983 | JGI IMG/M metagenome (GOLD analysis project Ga0255768, IMG submission 179983) | Coastal salt marsh microbial communities from the Groves Creek Marsh, Skidaway Island, Georgia - 071412AT metaG (version 2) | ecosystem: Environmental > Aquatic > Marine > Intertidal zone > Salt...
TCTACTTTAAATTTCTTTAGCTTACCGAATAGCGCATTAACCGAGGCATACCAAGCCTGATGGGCTGCAGTATGAGTGAACTGATAAGGCCCAGCGACATCACCACAAGCCAAAACATTAGGGTACTGAGTTTGTAAGTACTCATTTACTTCAACCGTCCCACGATCACTTATTTCGATGCCCAAATTTTCAAGGCCCAGTGTATCGGTATTGGCTTTACGACCTACTGCCAGCAACACCGCATCAAACTCAATAGTCACGTCATTTCCGGTTTTGGTATCAGTCGCGATTAAGACCTGGCCGGATTCTTTTTTCTCAAATCGAACCGCCTTATGCGCCAGGTACAGAGTGATACCTTCTTCAAACCAACGGGTGTGAATAATGTCAGACACATCTTCATCTTCACGAGGCATTAATCGCTCGGACATATCCACTTGCGAGACCTGACACCCTAAACGATTGAAGGCTTGCGCCAATTCACATCCGATCGGCCCACCCCCTAACACCAGCAAACGAGACGGCTTTTCACGCAGCGACCAAATGGTATCGGACGAGTACCAACTCACGTCTTCTAATCCTGGAATTGGTGGGACAAAAGGTCTCGCACCGGAGGCAATCACTATGTTCTTGGCCGTTAACACTTCCCCATTGAGTTCTACTTCATAAGGCGACTTCAAGGTAGCCTGACCTTGCAGACACTCAACACCAAGATCGGTATAACGCTCCACCGAATCATGAGGTTCAATGGCTTTAATGATGTCTTGGACACGCTCCATTACTGCAGGAAAGTCCACCTCTGCAGAGCTGTCCTTCAAACCGTATTTACTGGCACTGCCAATGTAATGGTTGATCTTGGCACTTCTTAATAACGCTTTACTCGGGACACAGCCTGTATTTAAACAGTCGCCCCCCATTTTATGACGTTCAATCAAGCCTACTTTCGCCTTAACAGCAGCACCAATATATGAAGTCACCAAGCCAGCAGCACCTGCACCAATCACCAACAGGTTGTAATCAAACTTCTCAGGCTTTTTCCAACCTTTATACACCTGCTGACGCTTAACCATGTTCACCAACCCTTTAGCCAACCAAGGGAATAAGCCCAACAAAACAAACGAACCGATCAGACCTGGGGTCAAAATCGCCGACGTACTGAATTCACTCACTTGAGAAAGTTGAGTACCTGCGTTCACGTAAACAATGGTCCCAGGTAACATCCCCAACTGACTGACAAAGAAAAACGTAATGGCACGAATAGGTGTTAAGCCCATCAACAAATTGATCAGGAAGAAAGGAAAGACAGGAATCAAACGCAGCGTGAACAGGTAAAAAGCCCCGTCTTTTTTAATGCCCTGATTAAAACTCTCCAGCTGATCACCGAACTTGGCTTGAACAGAATCTCTCAGAATGAATCGGGCTACCGTGAATGCCAGTGTTGCACCTAGCGTACTGGCAAATGACACCAGAATCGTGCCCCAAACGACACCAAATAAAGCACCGGCGACCAGAGTCATTACGGCTGCTCCAGGCAACGACAACCCGGTTACTGCCACATAAATAGAGAAAAAAATTAACGTGCTCCACCAGGGGTTTTGCTCAATAGCATTAGCCCACTGTGTGCGTTGCTCAGAAAAATAATCTAAAGACAGATAATGCCCTAAGTCGAAATACCAAAAGCTGATACCAGCCAGCACAAGTAATAAGATAAGAACCCAGCGTTTATTGATCAATTTCGTTCACCCGATTAATTATTTTTAGATCTGACATAAGCATCACGTTTAAGTTCGATCTTTTTCATGGAATGTAAAGTGCTTGAGTTAACGCAAGACGCATTCATAATAAAGTTTCATAATAGTTAAACACATTGTAGATACACTTTTTTGCACTTTTTCTGCTGCGCTTATTATTAACCGAATCTCATTGGTGCACTTTGGCAGAAATCGGGCTGCACTCACACATCACATGGAGTTAGGTATGCCAACATTAGATACACGTCGATTTCCTCTAATCAGAATGCGTCGTATGAGAAAAGACGATTTTTCTCGACGCCTTATGCGTGAATCCGTCCTGACTACCAATGATCTGATTTATCCGGTGTTTGTTCTGGAAGGCACCAACCAGCGCGAAGAAGTTCCGTCTATGCCAGGTGTTGAGCGCTTATCCATCGACCTCTTGGTTAAGGAAGCGAAGGTTTGGTCCTCATTAGGTATTCCTGCCATTGCACTCTTTCCGGTAACACCGCAAAGTGCTAAATCCGAGATGGCCGAAGAAGCTTACAATCCTGATGGATTGGCTCAACGCGCGGTGAAAGCATTGAAAGATGCCTGTCCTGAACTTGGCATCATGACCGATGTAGCACTGGATCCATTCACCACGCACGGCCAGGATGGCATCATCGATCAAAACGGCTATGTGTTGAATGATATTACCGTCGAAATTCTAACCAAGCAGGCACTGTCTCATGCAGCAGCGGGCGCTGATATCGTCGCCCCATCCGATATGATGGACGGCCGAATTGGTGGTATTCGTCTCGCCCTTGAAGGGGAAGGTTACATCAACACCCGCATCATGGCTTACTCAGCTAAATATGCATCAGCCTATTATGGCCCTTTCCGTGATGCGGTCGGCTCAGCCAGTAATCTGGCCGGTGGTAATAAATACAGTTATCAGATGGATCCAGCCAACAGCGATGAAGCCTTACACGAAATCGCTACCGATCTGGAGGAAGGTGCAGACATGGTCATGGTTAAACCAGGCATGCCCTATCTCGACATCGTTCGACGAGTGAAAGATGAGTTCCAAGCGCCGACCTTTGTTTATCAGGTCAGTGGTGAATACGCCATGCACGTTGCTGCAGCCCAGAACGGCTGGTTAAACCTGGATGATGTAATGATGGAATCACTGATTTCTTTTAAACGCGCAGGCGCCGACGGCATTCTTACCTATTTCGCAGTACGCGCAGCAAAAGCACTCAATTCTTAATTTTGAAGGCTTGAAATCAAGCCATTGGTAAAGGACACAACTACCATGACAGAGCAGGCACAAACCCAGGAAGACATTATCGATCTTGATAATCCTGAGTTGTACATCAATCGTGAACTGAGCTTAATTAAATTTAATGAACGTGTTTTAGCTCAGGCCATGGATGAGCGACACCCGTTACTGCAACGACTGCTCTTTCTGTGTATTTTCAGTTCGAATACCGATGAATTCTTTGAAATTCGCGTGGCGGAACTGAAACGCCAAATTGAATTTGGCCAAGCCAAAGTATTAATGGACGGCAAGAGCCCGGAGCAAGTACTGGCAGAAATCAGTGAGCAATATCATCCACTGGTGGAACGTCAGTATGAAATTCTTAATGACGTGATCCTGCCGGAACTCAGCAAGGAAAACATTCGCTTTCTAAAGCGTGAAGACTGGACGGACCCACAAAAGCAATGGATTGATCATTTCTTCAATGAAAGCGTTATGCCAGTAATGAGTCCAGTCGGGCTCGACCCATCACACCCGTTCCCTCGTTTGGTTAACAAGACGCTTAACTTCATCGTGGAGCTGGATGGTAAAGATGCATTTGGCAGAGAAACGGGGCTTGCGATTCTGCCTGCGCCTCGCTCATTACCACGCGTTGTTCGCCTTCCTGACGAAATCTGTGAACAAGGGGGCGACAATTTGGTTTTCCTTTCCTCCATCATTCACGCCCATGCAGGGGATTTATTCCCAGGTATGACCATTGATGGTTGTTACCAGTTCCGTATCACTCGAAATGCTGACCTTGAGATCGATGAAACGGAAGAAGACTTGGCTAACGCACTAAGAAGCGAGCTACTTTCCCGCCGTTATGGTGATGCAGTACGCTTGGAAGTTGCAACCAATTGCCCGAATGAATTGGTAAAAGAGCTTCTTACTCGCTTTAAGCTTGATGAAGATGCCCTTTACCGCGTAGATGGGCCAGTAAATCTGTCTCGCTTGATGCAAACACTGAGTTTGGTAAAACGCCCAGATCTGAGCTACGACACTTTCACGCCGGGTCTGCCCAAGGCATTAAAACCATCGGGCAAGCAGAATATTTTCGACGAAATCCGAAAAGCCGATCGCATTCTTCACCATCCCTTTGAATCCTTCTCGCCTGTCGTCAGCCTCCTGATGGCCGCCGCGAAAGATCCAAACGTAATTGCCATCAAGCAAACGCTGTATCGTACTGGTGAGAATTCAGACATTGTAAATGCTCTCTGTGAAGCCGCTCGTAACGGTAAAGAAGTCACCGCCGTAATTGAGTTACGTGCCCGCTTTGATGAAGAAGACAACATCAACCTGGCCAGTCGATTACAAGAAGCTGGCGCTTTGGTTACTTATGGTGTGGTTGGCCATAAAACACACGCCAAAGTCATGCTGATTCTTCGAAGAGAAAACCAGCAACTCAAACGTTATGCCCACCTTGGTACGGGTAACTATCATGCGGGAACTGCCAAACTCTATACCGACTATGGCTATCTGACAGCAAACGATGAAATCACATACGATGCTCACCGTATTTTCCAACAGCTAACCGGAATGGGGAAAATCCAGAAAACCAAGAAGTTACTTCATGCACCGTTCACGCTGCATAAAGGGTTGATTGAAATGATCAATAAGGAAGCAGAACACGCCAAACAAGGCATGCCTGCCAGAATCATTGTGAAATGCAATGGATTGACCGAACCAAAGGTTATCAAAGCACTTTATAAAGCCTCTCAGGCAGGCGTACAGATTGATCTCATAATCCGCAGCATGTGTTCGTTGCGCCCAGGCATCCCTGGCGTGTCAGAGAACATCCGAGTGAGAGCGTTAGTAGGTAGATTCCTTGAGCATACTCGTGTGTTCTATTTCGAGAATAACGGACTGCCAAAGGTGTATGGCGCCAGTGCCGACTGGATGGAGCGAAACCTGATCAACCGAGTTGAAACCTGCTTCCCGATTGAACCGACCAAACTCAAGAAACGTGTAATCGATGAGTTAAAGCTCTACCTGGAAGACAATTGTCAAAGCTGGGAACTTAATGCTGAAGGACTTTATGTTCAAAATCAGCCAGCGGAAGGGGAAGAAGAAGTATCCGCACAAACCTGCTTGCTGAACAGTCTTGCACTTACCTCCTAATTCCGAATAGGCAAGAGAAATACGCTACAAAAAGCCCAATTTTCATTGGGCTTTTTCAATTAACATCTCTGTAAAAAACAAGAATCAATCGGACGTTTCCAGCAGAAGCTGCCCTTCCACGCCTACTTTTGGCCACAACGTCATTTCTTCTTTCAATAATTCCAGACCAAGCTGATATTTTTCTGACCAGTCATCAGCAAAAGACAATGTTAAAAGACCTTTCTTTAGCTCCACCTTCACCTTAGGTGGCTGCGTCATAAATCTCGGCGCACACAAGGTCACAGCTAAACGTAATAAAATCACTAACCGCTTGATCTCTTCAACGCGCGCAGGTTCTAACTCATCCAACACTAACTGAGGAATTTTACGGCGATGCAAACGCACCAACACCGCTAACTCAGACTGCTCACCTTTAGTGAAGCCTGCGAGATCGGACTGTCCAATCAAATACGCACCATGCTTATGGAAAGAGCTATGCGCAATGACCCGCCCCACTTCATGTAAACAGGCAGCCCAACTCAATAACTCCCTATCTTGAGGATTGAGATCCCAAGTAGTTTGCATCTGATCAAACAAATTCACCGCGGTTTGTTCACACACAGCTGCGTGATCCTGAGCCACATGGAAACGCTCCATAAGCGCCAACACCGTTCGCTCCCGAACATCCTCATGACTTAAACGACCGAGCACATCGTACAGTACACCCTCTCTCAAAGCACCGTCTGAATATTCCATACGGTCTATGCCTAAGGCATGGAAGACACCCAATAGAATCGCAACGCCGGAAGGAAACACACTCTTACGCTCTGGCTTCAAGCCTTCAATATCCAGCTCATCCACATGCTCATAAGACAGAATCATACTTCTCAATTTGTCTAATGAATCACGGGTAATACCACCCTCAGTCCAGCCATGAGCAACGACTACACGTTCAATATTTCGGATAGTGCCAGAAGAACCTATGGCATCTTGCCAACCGCAAGCCAAGTACATATCCCGAATGCTTTCAAGTTCCATTCTGGAAGCAAGCACCGCATGATCAAATGCTTTACGTTTAATTTTTCCATCAGCAAAAAAACGAGAGCGATAAGACACACAGCCCATGTGCAGACTTTCCATTTCGTTCGGCTCAAATCGCTCACCGATGATAAACTCTGTACTGCCTCCGCCAATATCGACGACCAACTTAGCACCATCGTCATCGGACAAGGTATGAGATACACCTAGATAAATTAACCGAGCTTCTTCGCGACCAGAAATCACTTCAACAGGACAGCCCAGTACTTTACGCGCCCGCTTTATAAAATCTTTACTGTTCTTGGCGACTCGTAAGGCGTTGGTCCCAACAATTCGAATACGGTCGCGAGGCACATTGTTCAAACGCTCGGTAAAACGATTGAGACAAGCAAGTCCACGCTCAATAGCTTCTTCACTCAACCGTTTATCTTTTCCTATACCGGCCGCCAGCTGGACTTTTTCACCCAACTTCTCCACTACGCGGATTTCGCCTTGCTCTTCACGCGCGACCACTAAATGAAAACTGTTTGAGCCCAGATCAATGGCTGCTAATGCATCGGTATCGACAGACATAATTTCTCTTTATTCGTTTCTATTTATCGCCAAGGACTTGTAATTCCTCTCTGCGCCCATATAGTACAGAGAATCCAAAGAACAATGCTTGGGCGCCATCATGACATTTTTTAACGATTTACGCAGCCGCCCATCCTGCTATTTCATTGAGGTAACGCAGGAAACTCAATAGGTTTATCACATACCACTTGGTTCACTCAGGTTTCACCGAACTTTTTTTATCAACCAGGTACTAATGATTAACCTTAGCAACCAAATTACTAACTCTTAAATAAACTATTAGGATAGACATCATGAGCGACACTATTGTGAACGTAACCGATGATACTTTTGAAGCAGAAGTATTGAATAGCGACCTTCCTGTAATTGTAGATTATTGGGCTCCTTGGTGCGGTCCATGTAAAATGATCGCTCCGATTCTTGAAGAAATCGCTAAAGATTACGAAGGTCAAATCAAGATCTGTAAGCTGAACATCGATGAGAATGAAGCGACACCACCTAAGTTCAACATCCGTGGTATCCCGACATTGATGATCTTCAAAGGCGGTAATGTAGAAGCAACTAAAGTAGGTGCTCTATCTAAATCACAGCTGACTGCCTTCATCGACAGCACGGTTTAATAACTGTTCAGGTACTCTCTGAACCGTTAATTTGCTCTTGAGCCAGTCTTGATCTGACTCAAGAGCAATCCGAAAAACCCACCTCACCACCAGAAACCCGCACAATTTGTACATTTTTTAGTAATTTTTTCTGGACTGGCGCCGATTATCCTTCTATATTGAGTTCCAGATGATCCGAGGTTCTCCGAAAAACCTCATTATTGACTATAAAAACATCTGAAACCTACCCAATTAAACCTTCATATACTCAAAACACTATTCACAGGAAATTCATGAATCTAACAGATCTCAAGCAAAAGAGCATGCCTGAGCTCCTCGAAATTGCTTCCGAAATGGGACTCGATAATCTAGCTAGATCCCGCAAGCAAGACGTTATCTTCACTATTCTTAAACGACATGCGAAAAGCGGTGAAGACATTTATGGCGACGGCGTTTTGGAAATCCTTCAAGACGGCTTCGGCTTCCTGAGATCTTCGGGTAGTTCTTATTTAGCAGGTCCTGACGATATTTATGTTTCTCCAAGTCAGATCCGTCGGTTTAATTTGCGTAAGGGCGATACCATTTCAGGTAAGATACGCCCACCAAAAGATGGCGAACGCTACTTTGCGATGCTTAAAGTTGACAAGATCAACTATGACAAGCCAGAAAGCGCCAAGAACAAAATCCTTTTCGAAAACCTCACACCTTTATTCCCTGATGAAAGATTGAAACTAGAAGCGGGTAACGGTTCTACCGAAGACCTGTCTGCTCGTATCATCGATCTAACATCGCCAATTGGTAAAGGTCAGCGTGGTTTGATTGTTTCACCTCCGAAAGCAGGTAAAACAGTGATGCTGCAGAACATCGCGCAGTCCATCACCCGAAACAACCCAGAATGTCATCTGATCGTACTTCTGATCGACGAACGTCCTGAAGAAGTAACAGAAATGCAACGCACCGTGCGCGGTGAAGTAGTTGCCAGTACCTTTGATGAGCCACCAGCTCGTCACGTACAAGTTGCAGAAATGGTACTTGAGAAAGCCAAGCGTCTGGTTGAACACAAACAAGACGTTGTGATTCTACTTGATTCCATTACTCGTCTAGCTCGTGCTTACAACACCATTGTTCCTTCATCCGGTAAGGTACTGACTGGTGGTGTAGATGCTCACGCGCTTGAGCGTCCAAAGCGTTTCTTCGGTGCGGCTCGTAACGTTGAAGAAGGCGGTAGTTTAACCATTATCGCAACTGCGCTTGTAGACACTGGCTCCAAGATGGACGAAGTGATCTTCGAAGAGTTTAAAGGTACAGGTAACATGGAAACGCATCTGGATCGCAAGATTGCAGAAAAACGCGTATTCCCGGCCATTAATGTTCGTAAGTCTGGTACGCGTCGTGAAGACATCCTAACATCTGAAGACGAACTGCAACGCATGTGGATTCTTCGTAAGCTTCTACACGAAATGGAAGACATCGCAGCCAGCGAATTCCTTCTTGATAAGCTGAAAGGCTTCAAGACGAATGAAGAATTCTTTATGTCGATGAAAGGTCGTTAATAACTTTTCTTCGGATACAGAATATAAACCGCTTTAAGTGTTCTGCTTAAAGCGGTTTTTTTTGCCCTGAATAAACTATTAAACTGCTTCTCTTCTAGCTGTTATTAACTTTATCAGTAACCAGATCACACTTTACTACTACAAAAGCAGAAAAATTTGCCACTGCGTCGCTTTTTGTACCATTATTTACAACAAATTGTTCCCATAATAATACAAAGAGAAGAATATAGTGCCGGGAAAACCGGAGAGAACCATGAAACTATCGACTATCCTCTGTCTGGCTTTGCTGTGCTTCAGTAGTTACCTTCAAGCCGAAAATCCAGACGAAGACTTAATGACAGGCATGACCATTGATCATACTGTCAGTCGATTCGGTCATGAATTCTATCGATATCTGGCAGACCACAGGCGCACCTATTTTTCAGATGCAACAGAGAATTTGACCATTCGTGAACGCCCATCTGCGCGTTGGGGAAGCATTATCTGGGTCGAATCCTATGGTACTCAGGTTTATTACAACCGCATTGGTTCTGGCGGTAATGATGTGAAAGCGATAGCTGAAGACGCATCCATTCAAATCAACAAACGTTTAAAAAAAATAAAAATCGAGAAGATGTTCAATAAGTCTGAAGACTTGGCCGAAGACGAAATCCAGCTCTAGTCCAGACATAGAAAATTAGGTAACCACATGGAAAGTAATAAACGACTTAATCCTTGTCTTTGCTTGGTAGCCGGGATGGTACTGGGCTCGACTGTTCAAGCTGGCGAACTGGTTTATCAACCGATCAACCCGAACTTTGGCGGAAACCCGTTGAATGGCTCATACCTACTTGGCAACGCTCAAGCACAAAACGATTATAAAGATCCGGACTCACGAAGCAGTTCCTTTCAGCAACGTTCAGCACTGGATCGCTTTACCGACTCTCTTGAATCACGTCTACTCAACCAACTACTGACCGATGTTGGAGAAGGAAACTCCGGCACCTTGGTAACGGATGACTTCGTTGTCGACATTCAAGACGACAGTGGCAACCTTACTGTACGCATTGAAGACCGTTCAACCGGTGAAACAACAGAAATTCAGGTAGACGGTCTCGATCCGACCAACCCGTAGACGCTTATATACTCAAGGAAGAATCATGAAACACGTATCATTTATGAGAGCGGCTGGGTTGGCCTTTATCCTCTTACTGCAAGGTTGCGCTACTAAGGATGCACTAATTGGTGAAGGCATTAAAACGGCAGGATTAACCCCTCGTTCTACCACCTATAACGATCTGGTTTCTTTACCTAAGCCTAAAGGCAAGATTGTGACCGCCGTTTATAATTTCCGCGACCAGACAGGCCAATATAAGCCTGTTCCAGCCAGTAACTTCTCAACGGCCGTTACGCAAGGCGCCACCTCGTTTCTATTAACTGCATTAAGAGATTCAGGCTGGTTTATTCCGGTAGAACGTGAAGGTCTGCAAAACCTGCTTACCGAACGTAAAATCATTCGCGCCACAGAAAAGAACATCAACGAAAATTTTGAGTTACCGCCACTTATGCCCGCTACAGTCGTCATTGAAGGCGGCATTGTCGGTTACGATTCAAATGTGAAAACAGGTGGCGCAGGTGCTCGCTATCTTGGCATTGGAGGCTCAGAGCAATACCGCCAGGATCAAGTGACCATCAATTTGCGTATGATCAATACACGCTCAGGCGAAGTATTAGATAGCATCATGACCACCAAAACGGTGTTCTCACAAGAAATCTCCACGGGTGTATTCCGCTTTATCGAATTTAAAGAATTGCTTGAAATTGAAGCGGGTATGACGACAAACGAGCCAGTACAGGTCTGTGTGATGGCAGCCATTGAATCCGCCTTAATTCATCTAATTGCGAACGGTTTGAAAAATAACAACTGGCAATTAGCAGACCCAGCTCAATTAGAACATGAGGTTCTGAAGAAGTATTACGGAGCCGTTGCACCCATACTCTAAACCCTGCTCAAAAGCATACTTTCGATCACCGAAGCCGCTTATTTATAGCGGCTTTTTATTTACTTACAAAATACTCAATACGTCAGATATATCTCACAAGACCAGTTCTCATTATCTCAATACAACCTTATTTTTAATACTTATTTCTGATACCAGATTAACCAATCCCCTACCTATAATTTTGCCCACTAATAAAACAATAAGTTCCATATATGGAACAATAAACACTCAGTTGGTTGGAAGATGTCTCTGAAACGTCACTTAAAAATGAGCCTAGCAGCGACTGCGATCTGTTTGCTCATGAGCGTGTCATTATCCTCATTCGCATTTGAGGATATGCTTGCTGAGAATCGCTACCTGTCGATCTATTCGGCTCAGAATCATGTCGATCTCATTCAAGACGGCTACCTAAATCAGGCCGAAATTTCCCAATACGGTTACAGCAACAATTTACAAGCTGAACAGTATGGCGAAAACAATCAACTAAAGACCTTTCAATCAGGCGCTTCGAACGATCTATACGCTTTGCAATCGGGTTATGGCAACCAGATCACAGCTAATCAATACGGTTACCAGAACGAACTGGAGCTTTCCCAGCAAGACGTTGAAAACAGTATTTATGCAGTACAAGCAGGCGCTTTGAACTACGCAAATGTTACCCAGTCAGGCTACGACAACCTGGCCATCGTACAACAATATGGTTATGGCAATTCGGTGACGATCGAGCAGTACGGAACCGGTCATCAGGCAGCAGTTACCCAGTTCGGTCATAACCAAACTGCTGTCGTTATGCAGTACTGATAAAAATATTCGAGAAATCTCGAAGAAACAAAAATGAAGAAACTACTTTGGTTCTGACAATAAATTAAGCAGTACCCAAGACACACTTTACATTCTAAGGAAAGGTTTTTAGGGCCTCAATGCGGTACCTGAGACTCTTAAAAATAAGTAAAACAATAACTTACGAGAAATGAACGAGAAACAAAAATGAAAAAATTACTACCTTTAGCGATTGCTGCGGCAATGGCATCTCAAGCGCAAGCAGCATCTGACGACAACACAGCTCTTACATCTCAATTCGGTAATGGCAACGCTGCTACTATTGATCAGACTGTTGAGTCTAACGCAAATTATGCTGAAACAAACCAGTGGGGCGACAACAACACGGTTACTTCAACTCAGTCAAATACGTCTAACAGCTCTATTGTTTCCGAACAAGGTTATGACAATCCAAGCAACGGTGGTTCTGTAACTGCGACTCAAGAAGGCTCTGAAGACGTTTCTATCTACGCAAGACAAGAAGGTGAGTCTAACGTAGCGATCGCTTCTCAAACTGGCGCGACTCTAGGCAGCAGCATTTCTACTTTCCAAAACGGAAATGGCAACAGTGTAGATGCAGCTCAATCTGTAACAGAAGCCTCTTCTATCGTTGTTGAGCAAGCAGGTGATTCAAACGTTGCTGACGTAGACCAGAACGTTACTGTTAATGCTGCAGCTAACCTTTTACAAGACGGTTCAGCTAACAACGCTACACTAAACCAGTCTAACTCTTCTGACGTAACCATCGACGTTACTTCTGTAGGCACTGGCAATACTGTTACCGCATCTCAAGCGACTGCAGATCTTTCAGCAATCGACTTGATTCAAGACGGTACTGGAAACAACGCTAATGCATCTCAAATCAATGCATCAGAGGTATCAATCACTGCTGATCAGATGGGTGAAGGCAACTTCCTTTCTGCAAATCAGAACAAC
>Ga0255768_10005183_pt1 | contig 12607 bp, 14 predicted proteins | sample 071ome_33_FD_179983 | JGI IMG/M metagenome (GOLD analysis project Ga0255768, IMG submission 179983) | Coastal salt marsh microbial communities from the Groves Creek Marsh, Skidaway Island, Georgia - 071412AT metaG (version 2) | ecosystem: Environmental > Aquatic > Marine > Intertidal zone >...
CATATGGTAACACTGGTAATAAAGCATTATTCTTTGAAACCACAGGCGGACCCTATTATAGTGTAGGTGGCGGTGGCGGTGGTGGCGCTGATTTTTCTAGCACTACACTAGCATATACATTAGATAACCCAAATGCTTACGGCACAAGTGCTGATGACCGATTTGGTTACTCCGTAGCAATGTCCAGCAACTATGCTATTGTAGGGTCTCCGTATGAAGACGATGCTGGTGGAACGACTTCGGGTAAAGCATACATCTTTGATGTATCAGATGGATCACTAGCATATACATTAGATAATCCAAATGCTTATGGCACAAGTGCTGATGACTTTTTTGGTCTTTCGGTTTCTATTTCTGATACCCATGCTATTGTTGGGGCTCGGCAAGAAGATGATGCAGGTGGTAATGATTCAGGTAAAGCATACATCTTTGACTTATCAGATGGATCACTAGCATATACATTAGATAATCCAAATGCTTATGACACAAGTGCTGATGACCGATTTGGCTGGTCAGTAGCAATATCCAGTAACTATGCTATTGTTGGTGCTCGGTATGAAGATGATGCGGGTGGTATTAGTTCAGGTAAAGCATACATCTTTGATGTATCAGATGGATCACTAGCTTATACACTAGACAACCCAAATGCTTATGACACAAGTGCTGATGACCGATTTGGTTTGTCAGTAGCAATATCCAGTAACTATGCTATAGTTGGTGCTTATTTCGAAGATGATGCAGGTGGTATTAGTTCAGGTAAAGCATATATCTATGACTTATCAGATGGATCACTAGCTTATACATTAGACAACCCTAATGCTTATGACACAAGTGCTAATGACTGGTTTGGCATTTCAGTAGCAATTTCTGATACCCATGCTATAGTTGGTGCTTATCAAGAAGATGATGCGGGTGGTATTAGTTCAGGTAAAGCATACATCTTTGACTTATCAGATGGATCACTAACATATACTTTAGATAACCCAAATCCTTATGACACAAGTCTTGGTGACTTTTTTGGTCGTTCAGTTTCTATTTCTGATACCCATGCTATTGTTGGTGCTGATACTGAAAACGATGCTGGAGGTATTGAGTCAGGTAAAGCATACATCTATGACTTATCAGATGGATCTTTAGTATCTACATTAGATAATCCAAATGCTTATGGCACAAGTGCTGAAGACCAGTTTGGTCGTTCGGTTGCAATATCAGGTAACTATGCTATAGTTGGTGCTTATCGTGAAGATGATGCGGGCGGTAGTGCTTCGGGTAAAGCATATATCTTCCAAGGATCAGCATAACAGATAAATATTAGAAAGAACAGGATTTAGAGAATGGCAAATAGATTTCCACTTATAGTAGATACAGATGACGGCAACAAGATAAAAGAATTGCCAACTGGTGACAACCTGGATTTAAGCAGTGCGGGTATAAGCAACTTAACAACATTGTCAGTGTCAGGTGCTTTGTCAAGCAGCACATTATCTATTGCTACAAACGCAACTATTACTGGAACTATGACTGCTGGCACAGCTAGTGTAAGCGGAACTGCGACTGTAGGCACACTTGCCGCAACTACTATTACACTAGGTGGATCTAATGTTGGAGTGCCTGTTCAATCCAACTGGACAGAAACAGATAATACAAGCCTAGCATTTATACGTAACAAACCAAACCTAGATGACATTGGTGTGAACGAACTAGATGATATTGGTGATGTTTTTGTTGCAGATGCTGTTGCAGGAGAAGTATTAAAATATGATGGTGTCAGTTGGCAAGCAGAACCAGAAGCAGGCGGCATAACACTTGCAGATTTTAGTGTAATTCAAAATTCACCTGCAGGTTCAGGTAGTTTGGTTTATAATAACTCTACTGGTATCTTTACATTCACACCAGCAGACTTGCCTACAAACGTCAGCGAACTTGTCAACGATGCAGGTTATGCTACACTTGCAGAAGTTGCATCGCAAGGATATCTACAAGAGGGCGATGTTCTTTCAAGTGGTAGAATTACAAGAAGTGCAGCTGGCGGCCAAGTCACACTAGGATTTGATGATACTGGTTTGCTACAAACTGTTGCAGTAAGTGGTAACATCAGCGGTGATGGAACAGGTGGAAATCCAATTGTGCTAAATGATGCAATTAGTATAGGAAGTTTAGAAGCAACAGATGCAGCCACAGCAAGTGTATTCAAAGATATTTCAGCAGACAACGTAACATTTGGTTTAACATTGTCCAGTGCAAACGGAAACATTACAACTACCAACGGTGCAATTACAGCAACCAACGGTAATATAAGTGCAACAAACGGTTTCGTTGTTGCTAATGAAGTGCAAACAGGAACAGTTTCTAACACAGGAAATATTACACTAAATGCAAGTTCAAAGGTAGCTATCCAAAACACAGGCTTTACAATGGGCTTCAATGGAACACTGCCTACAACAGGTGTTGCTGTAGGTGACATACAACACTTGGGCAATGGTATTGCAACATATGTTTCAGATGTAGATGGTGCAGGAACTCCAGGATGGATTGTGCTAGGTGGAACATTGAGTATGCCTAGAGGTATGCAGGTTCCTGTGTTTTTATCAAGACCAGCAAATCCAAGAATCGGTGAAATGATATGGAACGATGGGCCTGCTTCTCCAGTGTTAGAAATTTATGACGGTTCCGGTTGGTTAACTATAGGTCCGTAAGTATCCGCTTTTAGTCATAAATACTAAAAACGGAGAAGAACATGGCAATTCAAACAATCAATATAGGATTAATTGCAAACGATGGAACGGGTGACGATCTACGTGAAGCATTTTCAAAGGTTAATGCAAATTTTTCTGACCTAGATATAAGAGCCGCAAACCTTACAGCAGAAAATGTTGGGATAAGTGGATACGGAATATTCAAAGAGCAAGTTGAAAATACACTGCAATTTAGAAGCCTCCAACCAGATCCTGCATATCCCGGAACCATAGGCATCAGCGTAAGCGAAGATGGGGAAACTATATTTTTAAGGAGTGCCGCTGCTACTATCCGTTTTACTGATGGCACCAATACACTAGCCAGTAGTGTTGAACAAGTTGTAACCTTCACAGGATCTCAAGGTGGAAATGTAACAGTTGATAACAATACAAGAACAGTAACAATAGATAGCCAACTATCAAGAGAAACTGCTCCTGCTGTAAGTGCGGATTTAGATATACAAAATAATAACATAACCAATATAAATCAAATTAACGATATTACTATGGATAAACTGTCTGAAGTATTTTCGTTTAATTTTGGTGATATAACTTTCGTTAGAGACAGCATAATTGATTGGTTGATCAATACTACAGATATAGATTTTGGAACGATACTTGCATCTGGTGCTGCTCAAGAAGTTGTAGATGGCGGCAGTATAGCGTCATAAAGGAAAACAAATGGCATTACCACAATGGACTGAACGCTCAGGAACAAGATTAGCAGACCTTGATGAACGTAGTAATATTACATTACCACTGCCATTATCAAGCACAAGTGGTGTAACGATTACAATCATTGCTGGAGTATTACCTCCAGGACTTAGAATAGAAAATTATACAATTACAGGTGTGCCATTTGAAGTTGCTAGAACAACAGACTTTGAATTCACACTCAGAGCAACCACAGACGATGGAGTATTAGATAGAACATTTATATTAGGTGTGTTTGGCGCTGATGCTCCACAATGGTTAACACCAGAAGGCACACTTAATATTGGAGAAGAACTGACAGGAGATTTTTGGGTTGATACTAGGAATACCAGTTGGGGATTATTTGAAAGCAACGGCATAAACACTTTTAACACTGTTACTGTTACACCATACGAAACTAGACCTTTTGCAAATGTAGGTTCAAATGGTGATTTTATTTTTGTTACATCTGAATCACAATTTTATTACAAATACAATAGTTATTGGAGAAGGATGGATATTAAAAGTCTACAAGGGAGTGTAGGTGTTGAAACAACTATAGCAACTACTGCAACTGTTCCACAAGCCAACGAAACTACATTTTGGTTTTGTGCAAACAAGCTAATTGACAACGGATTTGATTTAAAGTTAAGAACGTTTGATGAGTCTATCAGTCAGTGGATACCTGTATCATATTTTATTGGACCAACTGCTCCAATTACACCAGGAAACAAAACAGTTTGGATTCAAACTTTTAATGATAATATAGCTTTTTCTCCTAAGGTTTATAATGCTAGTGAAAATATATGGCAGGTTGCTAATTTTAATTACTCTGAAAATGCGCCGAGCACGAGATCTAGAAGCTATTTTGTATTAGATAGTGAACTTGTTGATTTTCAACTTCAAGCGATAGACACAGATCTGTCTGCAGGTGAATCATTAAAATTTTTTATAGCAGACGATGACGGAGAACTACCTCCTGGATTGAGCTTATCAGAAGATGGTAGAATATCAGGCATAGTTGAACCACTACTTGCATTAGATAAAGACCTTATACCTGGGTATTCTAGTTCTCCATTTGATAGTGGACCACTTGATTTTGCTGCTAGAGACGATAATGGCTATGGTAGTTTCTATTATGACACTGTATTTTTTGGTTATAATACACCAACTCGCACACCTAAAAAATTGAATAGGTATTACAATTTCAGAGTAACAGTGCAAGATGATGTTAGTAGCAGTAAAAGAGAATTCCAAATTTATCTTGTAGGCGACGACTTCCTTAGAGCTGACAATACAATAATGAAAGCAGGCACTGGTATATTCACAGCTGATAATACATACCTACGTAATCCTGTATTCTTAACACCTGGTAACTTAGGTGTAAGGAGAGCTAATAATTATCAGACTCTCTATATCGATGTGATAGACCCTAACAGTATACTTGGAACATTAAGCTATAGATTATTACCTTATAATGATGATGGAACTGAAAGCGAGTTACCTCCAGGTCTTGTGTTAGACGGACTAACAGGCGAGCTTGCAGGAATGATTCCATATCAGCCAGCTGTAAGTAAGGATTTTCGTTTCACTATTGAAGCGCAAAGGCAAGAAGCAGATGTAGATATTACATTTGAACCTATAGCTCAAGCATATGAAGACGTATTATCTTCTAAAAGTAGTTTTAAAATAGACAAAATTACAGAAGAAATTCCTGGTGTAGGAACTTTACAAGACTTAAAAGGTAAAACTATACAAATAAACGAATTCAACTATTTGGTTGATGAAGTAGATGATAGTAATCTATTATATGATATCATACAGATTGAAGGTGTGCTTAATCCTTTGACCAGTTTTGAACCTCTTACAATTTTTGAAAATAAATCTGCTGGAGATGACTGGGTATATGTTAAAGACCTTCCCGAAAGAGATTTAGATTTTTATAGAAATCGAACACTTAATTTTAGCACAACAGAAAGTTACACCATTGTCAGTGACACAACTTTGAATTTATGGAAACGTCCAACACCATTTATAAGATATAATATAAATTGTAGTGACAGTGTTGGTTCGTTACAATTCAACTACGATAAAGCAGGATTAGAACCAATACCTGGAGAAACAAGATATCAAGCGTTAACAAGATATATAAAAGCAAAGCACGAAGCAAAAAATTTAAATTTTTATGATGCATACGATATACGTCTAGTAAGTTCAAATGATCAAGAAATAGTTTTTGATGTAAAATCAAATAGTATTACTAGAGACAGGTTTGAAATTAAAAAAGCATTCCATGCTGATGATAGTTCATACCTAGACGACGAAGATACTACTATAGAAGCTACAAAAGTTGATAGTTTTATAAAATTATATTTCGATAAAACAAGCACCCGAGCCTGGGTAAAAAATACACAGTATAGTTTTGGAGTTGCAAACAACAACCAAATATATTTGTATGCATTAGATACAGAAGCAAACGTAGCAAGAGCAGTAAAAACGTTTACAGTAAGATTGCTAGGCGAAGTTGAGAGTGCAATGACATGGCAGACGCCAGAGGATCTTGGAACAATCAGTGCAAATAGGATAAGTTATCTTAAATTAAGTGCTACAACCACACTGGAAGGATCGCTTATAACTTATGACTTGGTTGATGGTAAGTTACCATTTGGTATAGAACTAAAACGTGATGGAGAATTAGTAGGAAAGGCTAACCAGTTTCCAAGCGGAGGAAATCCTGGCTTAACAACTATTGACAATAGAGAAACAACATTTGACGGTGGCACTACATCATTTGATAGACAATATACATTCACTGTAATTGCAAGAGATAGATTTGGTTACAGTGCGATAATGAGAACATTTACTTTATCAGTTACAGATGTTGACAATAAAGTTTACACAAATGTTTACATGCAACCATTCTTACCAACAGGACAACGCTCAACATACAGTGAATTTATTAACAACTATGAGGTGTTTACACCAGAGTATATTTATAGACCGTTTGACGAAAATTTTGGAGTGCAGAAAAAGTTACGCACACTTGCCTTTGCAGGAATTGAAACAAAAGTAATAAATTATTTCGTAGCTGCAACTGCCAAGAATCATAAAAAGAAAAATTTCTATTTTGGTGATGTAAAAACTGCTGAGGCTAGAATAGCAGGATCTAATGATGTTGTTTATGAAGTTGTTTATGTTGAAGTTATTGATAATAAAGATCCTGCGAAAGGAAAAGAAACTGAGCTAGAAACAACAATTAGAACAAAAAATCCTTTAACAATAGATCAAATTAAATACGAGGTGCAATATGATGTAACAAGTAATGAATCTGGAGGAGATTCTTTTAATGTTACAACTAGAAACGGTGTCGAAAGATTATCAACAACAAGTGGTTCACTAATTGTAGAAACAAGAACAGGTGATGTATTGGTTGCAGCTAGTGGACAAATTGCAATCATTTCAAGAGATAATAACATAATCACTGTGCTTAGTGTTGCTTTCAGCACTGAAACAAACAGCGATGCATTCCGTTTTAGACCAGGACGCAATGTTATTTCTGTTGATAGCGATGCAGTGATAGGTAGCCAAACTACAGATAATAGACGTTTTATATCAAATTTGAGTAATATGCGTAAACGCATCAAAGCAATAGGAGTAAACGAGAGAGAATTTCTGCCTCTATGGATGCGAACAAGCCAAGAAGATAATATTGAAGAAATTGATTATGTTGCTGCCATGCCGCTGTGTTATTGTAAACCCGGAACAAGTCAACTAATAAAAGAGAATATCGTTAACAATGGTTTTGATTTTAAAAAAATCAATTATGAAATAGATAGATATATTGTTGACCGAACAGAAAACAGCGACGATGAGCAATTTATATTGTTCGCAAATTATCAGTTCAATGTGTAAAACGATAAATATATTTACAGGAGACGACATATCATGAGCACCATTATAAGCACTACAATAGACGAAGCATTTCCAGTTGCTGGTCAAGACAATGACAGCCAAGGATTTCGTGATAATTTTACAATTATAAAAGATAATTTTGAAATTGCTAGAGGTGAAATAACAGCTCTTGAAACTAATGCTGCTGTTAAGAATGCAGCAAACGTTTATAGTTATAACCTTCAATCGCAAACTGTTAATAAAGAAACAACATTGACTAGAGGCACAGGAATTATAACTTCAAGTTTACTTGAAGTTCCTTTTGTCGAAGGTAATTTTGTTGATGTAGATGTTAGAGGCGGCGGCCAGACTTTAAAAGTTTCAGGATGGCCAGAAGTTACCGAAAGCGAAGCATATGCAGAAGTTGTCCTTGCAATGACTCCAAACACGTCTTCATCAGGCTGGACTGTTACACTTACAAGTGAAAACGCAAGTGGAGTAGCCAGCACTATCCTTACTGACGGAAACGGGATATTTGGAGGATCAAATATTGTAACAATGCCAAATACCACTTCTCAATATTTGTTAGTCAAAATGATGACATGGGATCGAGGCGATAGAGTATATTTGCAATATTTAGGAACATTTACTGAAATCTAATGCACCCAAATTTAAATCCTAAAGAATTTACTACATCCGAAATCGAACAAAAAATTCGCAAGTTAGAAAGCATGTATTTTCTAACACCTAATGAAGATGTGCGTAGGCAAATGATTTTAATGTTGGACACCTACAAAATTGAATTACAAGAACGCAGAGTCGAAGAAGCAAAGAAACGTGCTAAAAACAACAATGACGGACTTGACGATTTAATCAAAATAAGTTAATATATATTATGTCAGAAATTGTGGATATCAAAAAAGATGACACGTTTGGAACAATTTACAATCTAAAGCACATAGAAACACCAATCAATGGAATAAATGGCAATCCGTTTTTGTGTCTTAATGAGTATTGTAATTTTGATTTGCAACGTATGGATGATGAAATTTGTTTAGGTCTTGCTAAGACAGATACATTCAAAACACCTACAGTGCCTGGTAAGATTCCGCCTGAACTTAAAACACACAACAACGATGTATATGAATACGATATATTGTTTGACTATGATGGAGATAAATCTATTTTTGAAGGAATGGATTATCAACAAGTGCGTAAGTATTTGTTTTACAAACAAAAGATAACTTTGCCTTGGTATTTTGTTTTAGATCTTAAACCAAACAAATTATTAACAAAAAGCAAAGATTTAGAACCGTGGAACGATACTAGTAAACTATTTCCTTATACTAAATATTGTATAGAACAAATGCCATTTACTGAAATAGGTAGAGTTGTTATATACGGAACATGGCCAGACAGTAAGGTTAGTTGTCATAGGGATGGGATACCTACTACAGAGTTTGAACATCATATAAATTTTAACCCTGGCGGATATAGACCAGTTTATGTTTATGATAGTGTAAACAAATCTAAAAACTATTTGCCAGAAGATTATAAATTTTACGCTTATAATACAACTGATTATCATGGTGTAGATCCGTTACAAACATTTTCTTACACAGTTCGTGTAGATGGCAAATTTGACTTGACAAAAATTAAACTATAAACTATAATGAAGTATGCTAATGAGAACTGACGACTTAGGTATTCCTCGATTTACCAATCGTGATTTGATTGATATGATATACAGTGGCAATATAGACAAATGCCATGTAGTCTTATGCAATCCAAGTGACGATGTTGATAAATTCAACAGTGCTATGCAAGCACAAGGTCTGGATACATTACAAAAATATATTCCATTAGATGTAGATCAAAAGACTTTTGACGGTGTATGCCAAAGTGAATGGTTTATGCCTGATGAATACAAGAACTTAAATGTATTAAACTGGCTACAAGCAACTTTAATGGAAAAACTACAAGACCCGGACGATAATAATGTGTTAACAACAAAAGAATGGACTAGGGTTTCCGAAGAATTTGAAGAATACAGACAGCGTAATATGATTAATTTACTACGCTATATGGTGTATCTTGTAGACTTTATGCGTGAGAACGACATTGTATGGGGTGTAGGACGTGGATCAAGTGTAGCAAGTTATGTGTTATACTTAGTAGGTGTGCATAAAATTGACAGTATTAAATACAATTTAGACTGGCGTGAATTTTTAAGAGACTAAATATCACAGAAGGAGACTGCGATGGCAATGAAAACTCAAGGTCGAAAGACATATACTACCGCAAGGGGTAAGAATATTGATTTGGACCAACTAATTAAAAGAAATGAACTTACTCCAGCAGTCGGCAATGCTCGTGTAAATGCTCGCGGAGACGAATTAGGCCCAGGTGGCAGAATTGTTCGTAAACGTGAAGAAGTTGTAAAAGACTACTACAAAGGAAGCGCACCAGTAATTGACGAAGGTCGTGGTTCAAAACCAGCACCAGATCCTGGTTCAAAAGAATATGAACAGGATATGAAACCAGCCGTCATTCCTGAACCTATAAAAGAAATGTCCAAAAAAGAAATTCAAGAATTTGAAGAAATGGACGACGAATGGGTTGAGGACGACGAAGGTAATTTTGTAAAAAAACAATAGGTGAAAAATGGCAATAAACATGAATACTATTAAAGGTAACTTGAGTCCTATACGTGACAGAGTTATCGTAAGCGATATGTATTTCGGAGAACAGAAACTCAAGTCGGGTTTAATAATAACTGACGACAACGGCACCAGTAGAGGTATCTATCCTCGTTGGGGCAAGGTCCATGCAAAAGGTCCAGAAAACAAAGAAGATTATAATATTGGAGACTGGATATTGATTGAACACGGACGTTGGACACGTGGTGTAAAAATCGATGAAGGCGAAGGTGAAACTGAACTACGCATGATCGATGCTGATTGTGTTGTAGGCTGGAGCAATGAAAAACCAGAAGACGTTTTCATTGGAGAAGAGGTATAAATGACAAACCCATTTGCAGATATTGAACGCTTTGGCTCAGCATGTGATCAAGAGCCTAGTGAAGCAAACTATGATATGTATCTCGGACTAATTGCAGAGGAATATAATGAACTTGCAGATGCTATTGCAGCAGATGATCGTGTAGAACAATTGGATGCACTGATTGACATTCTTGTTGTGACTATGGGTGCAATACGTGCAGGCGGCTTTGACGGTGAAGGTGCATGGAAAGAAGTTATGGCTACAAACTTTGCTAAGATTGATAACGACACAGGCAAGGTGCGTAAACGTGAAGACGGTAAGGTATTGAAACCAGAGGGATGGAAACCACCTCAGTTAGATGCTTATTTGTGATGTAGAATTTGATTTACCAAGTGGCCCCGTCGGTGTATTATGCAGCGGCGGGGCTGACAGTTCATTAGTGCTATATTTGCTTATGAAGTATAGCACACAGCCTATACACATTTTCACGTTGTGTAACAAAAACAAACATTATACTAATAATATTGTAATTGCAAATGTTATAGATTGGTGTTTAAAAAACACCGAAAACAACAACATTAAACATTATGTAAATTTTGCTGAACAACAAACCAGCAGTGCATTGTATCATTTACCATTCAAATATCTCAAAGACAAAACTATAGAAAATTTATACATAGGCGATACTTGTTGGCCGCCTGATGAAATAAACGAACAATTTGCTATTAATGATGTAATACAAAGAAAAAATGATAGAAGTCCACATGTAGAAAGACCTACATATTGGAAAAACTTTTATATACCTTTTACAAATCACAACAAGAAAAAAATTGCCGAAATATACCAAGATCAAAATATAATGCAACTGTTTGATATAACTAGAAGTTGTGAAACACTTGACAACATAGGATTAGATCATTGTGGCGAATGTTGGTGGTGTAAAGAAAGAGCTTGGGCTTTTTCGCTTGACAAATAAAACTATCTACACTATTATAAAACTTATACAACTATGGAGTTTACATGCCTGTTCACGCAATGATAGATCTTGAAACACTTGACGTTACACCTAATGCTAGTGTGCTAACTGTAGGTGGAGTTAAATTTGATCCTAACACCAGTAGCGAACCACACAGTGAGTTTTATTACAAATTAGATATTGATGCGCAAAGCAGTCGCAAGGTTAATGACAGCACTATTGCTTGGTGGGGACAACAAGACCCTATTGTGCAGCAAGAAGCATTTAGTGAAAACGACAGAGTGCATCCAAAAGAATTTTTAGATCATTTGCCTAAATGGATGGTAGGTGTAGATGTGCTGTGGGGACATGGCTATGGGTTTGACATTACAATTATAGAAGATATGCTAAGACATTATGCTAAACCTATACCTTGGCAATTTTGGCAAGTGCGTGATAGCAGAACATTATTTGCTTGTTGTAAGATAGATCCACGTAAGAGTATGCAAAGCGATCTACATAATGCACTAGCAGATGCATACTTCCAAGCAAAAGGCGTGCAGATGGCATATAAGGAACTTGGAATTACAAAATGAGAATTGAAGGCTTGACACAAGCACAGTGCGATATGCTTGACAAAATGTGGGATAAGGATACCGCAGAAGAGTTGTATGAATTCTTTTTGAGTTTAAACGAAGAAGAATATACCATGGCTATGACACTGTATCATTTATTACAGCAAGAGTCAGATGAAGAAGTGATGGATAAAGGCACAATTGATGCAGTAAAAATGTTAAAAGATATAGGTGTGAACGTTGGTTAGATGGTATGATGCATTAGCAGCAATACTATGTGCATACGCTATGATGTATGCATTTTTCAGCATTGCTGGTATAGGTGCTTTTGTTGCATATGGATTGTATGAACTATGGATGCAAGTATATTGTAAATGGAGGCATGAAGAAGAATATGGAGAATAGTCCTATAAACACACTACAACAGTTGATGACAATCACAATGGAAGAGTGTGGTGAACTTACACAACGTTGCAGTAAAATAATGCGCAAATATCCAACTTTGAACTTGATTGAAGAAGCACAACGTGTTAAACTAGTAGAAGAACTAGGCGATGTATTTTGTATGATGGAACTAATGGTTGATCATAATATCACAGACTGGATTGAACTGCAAGAACGAGCAGACGTAAAATTAGAAAAACTTAGAAAGTGGAGCACACTTGTAGAATGAAAGAACTATGGGTAGAAAAGTATCGTCCAAAAACAGTGGACGGTTATGTATTTAGAGATGACGCACAAAGAAATCAAGTTAA
>Ga0255768_10005191_pt1 | contig 12588 bp, 18 predicted proteins | sample 071ome_33_FD_179983 | JGI IMG/M metagenome (GOLD analysis project Ga0255768, IMG submission 179983) | Coastal salt marsh microbial communities from the Groves Creek Marsh, Skidaway Island, Georgia - 071412AT metaG (version 2) | ecosystem: Environmental > Aquatic > Marine > Intertidal zone >...
ATATCTTCATATACTTTACGCATATTACAAAAGCCTGTAATACCGTAATTTGTATCGCCGGGGTTAACACAATATAGCATAAGAGTAATTTGTTTTACATCTTTTCTTAAGGTTCCATTACTGTGCCAACAAAGTTCTAAATCAGCAAACAAACCTATTTTATTACCTTCGTTGTCTCTTGCATTAGTGACTCTTGTAATTTCTACAGCATCAGGATCAGTAAAGTATAATCCTTCTGGACGTATGTATGTCTTACCTATACGATTTACAACTTCTCTCAGTTTTTCTTTATCGTCTGGAATGTCTCTTAATAAAATTAAATGATGTTCGGGTATTGCTTTTACAAAGTCTTTAAGTTCTTTATCAGACGCATTTAACAAATCAAACTTTGCTTCAATACCTCCTGCGTCATCTATATCTCTAATTTTTTCCATTAAAAAACTCCTTACGCAGTATTTACATAAGGAGTTTAAAATATTTGTTAATATTGAATATTAGTTAAGATCCATCCAACCAGGTGCGCCCCCTGCTGGTAAACCGTTTGCTAAATCAATATCGCTAACATAACCTATAAACTTTTGTGTAGATTGTAAATAAACAAGCATTCCTTCTACTGGTTGCGGAATTGCTGCATCACGTGCAGCAGCATCTGCATAAACGCCAGGTTTAATTGAACCTTCTACATCTAGTGTCGCTGTAGGTGCTATAGTACCCATGCCAAATTTACCATCACTAGAAATAGTTAGTTTATTTGCATCAGGTAAGTTTCCAGCACCGTCATTTTTTGATATAGTAAATAGTGTATCTGATGTACCCATTGTAGCACTATTTCTATCACCGTTAGTGTCAATAGTTTTAAATATTATAACACTGTGTAAATCACCATCATATAAATCAACTGAAGGTTGATTATTTGTAATAGTAAGTACTGGAACACCAGCTTTTGAAATAGTAACATTTTCTAAATTAGCATCTGTTGCTGTAGCAGTTGTTGCTGTTAAAGTATCTGTTTCAACCAATGAGTTTAATACATTGCCGAGAACATTACCTGTTAATCCGTCAACAACTATTGTACTATCATCAGCAAATACAGATCCAGTTAAGTCACCAGTAATTTCTCCTGTTAAGTGATTAACAATAGCAATACTTAAATCTTCATTAAATACACTACCACGCATAGAACCATCAACGTCACCAAAGAATGCACGAATTGTACCATCAACAATAACTGTGTTATCTTGTGCGTACAAAGAACCTGTGTTATGATCTAAAATTAATGTTCCGTCATCTTTCTGTATATCGAGTCTACCTGTTCTTCCATTTGTATCAATTACTCTTCCAGGAGTAAGAGATGAATCCCAAATATCTCCGTACAGATCGCCAGTAAATTTATTATTAGCAACGTCTACCATTCTAGTACTATCATCAGCTATAATGTTAATTCTAAAATCTTGACCTGCTTGAATAATGTTGTTGAGTAAATCAGCACCTAAATCATCTCCTGGAACCCAGTTTGCTCCGTCCCATTTAAGAATTTGATTTGTTGCTGGCGGATTTGTAATTAAATCTACATCGTTTAATTCGCCTAAAGTAAGGTTTTCTGCTGAATTAATAATTAATCCCCCCACAGTGGAACCGTCGCCAACATATAGCGATTTAGTATCTGTGGTGTATATTAATTCACCCTCAGCCGGTGTAATTAGTAATCGTTGCGCATCTGTACCGCGTCTTAGACGTAATGCCATTCTATAACTCCTGGTAAACTCATCTGTACTTTCTTACAAGTATTTATGCCTTTTTAAAAGATAAGCAGTCATTACTTACGCTTCTTCATAAAACTTCTAGTACGAGCTTGTACATCTTGTTTAACTTTAGCGGTATTAATACTAAAATCTACACGTTTTATAGCATCGTCGTATTCGTCAAAGAAAGACTGTAATGTATTTTCTAACGACTTGGTACTTTTGTCTTCTTTTAAATCAATGGCCCATACTTTGCCATCGTGAAAATGAACGTTAATGGAATCAAGATACTCCATTGGTACGGCTTTAATTTCAACATCCTTTAAAACTTCCGGCCAATGATTAACTATCTCTGGCGGAAGTTTGTTAGGCACTTTCTTTACTCTTTACTGTCTTTTTCTTTGTAGGAACAAGTGCTTCTGCTTGTTCTCTTAATGCTTTAGCTTCTTTAAACAGTGCATCAGCCTGAGAACGGTACTGAGCCGCTAAATCTTCGTCAGTTAACACTCCAGTATCTGCAACAGGAGCTTCTTCAACAACAGGTGTTGCTTCGACGTCAGCTGCTTCTTTTGTAGTGCTGCCATCTGACATTGCAAGATCTGCTACTGTAACACCTTTCTGATCAGCAATAACTTGATTAAGTTCGCTTAATAAGATAGTAGTTTGTGTATTAGGAACCATTTCAACAGAGTCTGTTGGTACTTTAGCCATTTTACCAGTTCTGTGGAAACGTGATAACATATTACTACCATCTGACAGGCTTGTTCTTGCCATTACATCTGCAAATTCATTTGCACTTTGTCCTGCATCAGATTCAACTGTTTTCATTAAAACGTCATGATCAGCAGCTTCTAAATTTTCTGTAGTTACTACAATTGCATTTTCTGGCTCACCAGGAACAACTCTATATGCAACTACTACCTTTCTTTTGTTTTTAACCATACGGCCTACGTGCTTAATCGCCATTTTTATTCTCCTTGTTTAACAGATGACACTGCTTGTAAGAATGCTTCTAATTTATTGTATGTAGCACCTACAACAGCTAATTCACTTGCTTTAAATGCACCGCGTTGTGTTGAAACATCAATAATACTTTTAAGTGCTTGAAGATCCTGCACAGTAAGATCAGGAGCAGCAGATTCTTGTGCTGGTGCTTCTTCAGTCGTTGGTGCAACTTTTTCTTCAACCTTTGTGTTATCGCTCATAATTTAATCTCCTATAATATTATATATGCGCACTTTATTTATTTGTACTTCAAATGTGGACATGCCAACATGAAAAAGGACAATTCTTTTGAGTCTTCGAACCCTATTTTTACTACACTTACAATAGTATTACTATTGTCTAAGTCTACATCTTTTGCAATGTAATAGCGACCTTTTAAATTTTGATGAATCCATCTTTCTACAGCGTCTTGTATATTGTAGGTAAACGGAATATTTGCACAATCGAAATGTCTAGGAAGATGTGAAACCTTCCTAGCTTTAAAAACATTTAATGGATTTATTTTTAATTCAAATTGCTTCATCATAATGAACTGTAGTACCAAATGGTCCTTGTAAACTTTTATCTCTATTACTATGTATTAGAAATACTGTTTCACAGTAATCTGGGTCACCCCATGAGTCCCATGCATAACCATCTGTAAACATAATAAATTTCTTAGGACGGATGTCGTTTTCCTTCATGTATTCCCAGTTTGCCATAAAGTCTGTTCCGCCACCACCGTGAATTTCGTAGTCTAGCAAGTCACGTCCGTCATCTGCGGTAAAATCATCTTCATTATAAACAGCAGTATCAAAGCACCAAATTTTAATTCTGTAGTCTTTATATTCTTCCATAATGCCTTTAACTTCACCTAAGAAGTCTTGTGCTTGTGCATTGCCTATAGAACCTGACATATCCAAGCCAATACAAATATCGATTGTATCCATAAAATCCATGCCTGGAAGTACAGCACCAGTATGCCATGATTTGCGTGAAGGCCGCATAAATGTATAATCACTTTTAATAATTGATTGGATTTGTTGACGTAATATTTGACGCCAATTCATTTTAGGCTCGGTAAGTTCTTTAATCAACCGTGCTACACCTGCAGGAACATTGCCGGCGCCTGCACTTTGAGCAGAACTTAACATAGACTCTTTAATCTCGTCTTTAATTTTCTTAAGTTCTTCTTTAGAGTACTTTGGTTTTTTCTTGCTTACACTGTTGCCGTTTACATCTTTTTCTTCACCGGCATCGCCATCTGCAGAACCTTCACCGTCCTCAGGATCTAAATGCTCGTCGAGCATTTCTCCCTCTTTTTCTAATTCTTCTAAAAGTTCTTGTAATTCTTTACCACGTTCTTTTGCTTCTTCGAATAATTTATCATAAATTTCTTCTGATGTGTCTGCTTCGTATCGGAAGTCTTGATAGCAATCAACTATGCTAGGTTTCTCGCCAATTTTATCTCGTACAAGTGTATTGTTTACTTTGTAATCTGCGGCAATGTTATACAGCATCGGATGACGATCGCCTCGACGTTCTAAGTGATCAAATACCATATGTAAGATTTCATGTGCAATAACAAATTCAATTTCTTTGTTTGACATTGCGTTAAAGAATTGTGTATTGTAAAATAAATTTCGACCATCTACTGCCGCTGTGGGTAACCAGTCATCTGCAGCCATAATACGCAAACGAGTTGCCATATTACCAAAGAAAGGATGTCGAAGCAATAAACCTACACGAGCAGTAATAATACGATCGTATACTTCTACACGCATTACCTCAAGTGCTTCGGGGGTCATATCTGGATCAGGTTGCCAGTTTTTAAGTTTACTAGCAGTATCTTTTGCGTTTGCTAAAACAGCCATCAGTGCCTCTCATTTCCTAACTTTATGTATATATTATAGCAATATTTACTCAGTTTGTCAACCAGAAAATTTAATTCAAAAGAACGAACGAGCTCAAAAGAGCCCGTCCGTTTGGTGTCTTATGCTCCTTGTGCAGCCTTAATATACTTGCCATAACGATCGTGGAATTCATCAAAGCACTCCACTTCGTCTGGGTCAATTGGAAGAGCATATTGTGTAAGAGCAAGTTTAATGCCCATTACAACTAACTCAGTTTCAAAGTTATCCATTGCAAAGCGTAAGAAGTTGTTGACTTTAGAGTCAAATTTCTTATCACCTGCATCGGCTGCTTCTTTGAGTTCGTAGCATAGTGACACTGTAAGAGAATACTTAGCACTGATTTCTTGTGTCTTAAGTTCTTTTACTTTGCCCAGCAATACATCTGTTGGGTTAGGTAACGAACCTGCTACACTACGATGAGCCATAAACTTAACTGCAAGACCTTCACCAACTGCACCTGCAACTAGATCAGTAGTAGTACCATCATCGATGTTATCTTCTAGCAACTCGCTTACAAACGACCATGTACGAGGCGTTGCAAAAGAACGACTAGGTGATTTAGGATCAAAGTCATACAAATCTTGTTTTGCAAACTGCAAATAACCTACAACGTCCTGATGTACTTTGTTATCTACAGCCCACTCAAACCAATCGCCGAAGTCGACAGCCATTTCCAAATGGATAAAGCGATTAGCAAGCGGAGCAGGCATACGATATGTAACACCTTTGTCTGCTTCACGATTACCTGCGGCAACAATCATAACATTGTCGGGCAGTTTATAAGTACCAACCTTGCGGTTAAGAATAAGTTGATAAGCCGCTGCCTGTACAGCAGGAGCCGCAGAGTTCATTTCGTCTAAGAACAATACAATATTGTCGTATTGTGCCGCAAAATCTTCTGAAGGAAGTTCACTCGGAGGAGCCCAAGACATTGTACCTTCATTAGAATCGAAAAACGGGATACCTTTAATATCTGTAGGTTCCCAAAGTGAAAGACGAACGTCAATCAAATATGAGTTGGGCAAACTATCTGTAACTTGTGCAACAATGTCTGATTTACCAATGCCTGGAGGACCCCAAAGAAAAATGGGTCGTTGTTTAAGCATTGCATGTTTAATTGAAGTTTTAGCCTTGTTTGGGCTAACTGTGCGAGTAATCGTTTCCATAGTGTATTCCCTCTTTAGGATCAGTGCTTAATTTCTTACTATGTATATAGTATAGCATCAGTACACAAAAGGTCAACCTTTTTTGTAAAAAAGATTCCTTTAAAAATCAAAGACTTATAATTTTTTTCCGGTTATTTGCAATGTGTAGCGTGTTTTAGTACCTAAATTTGCGGCAGCATGTGGAATATCTGAGCTCCATAATACGTAGTCGCCTGCTGAATAATCGTTTACTATGTAATTGAGTATTTCAAAATAGTGTCCGCTTTGCCAGTCTTCTAATGCTACTATTGCCCGCCAAACTTGATCTCGTTTTACTTTGTGAATTTCGCAATACTTCTCAAAGTGATCAACATGCTTAGGCATTACAATACCTGTACCCATTCGGTAAAATGTAAACCCGCAGTCTTTTAAACCTATTTGTTCTGCTACATCGTGTACCCAATTTGGCATTTTATCTTGATCTGCAAACATATCTCCTGTATATGTTTCATAGTTAAATCCTTGACGTTTCCAAGTTTCAACATCGTTAGGATGTGCTTCTTTGTGTTTATAATTAAATTTTTTATATTCTTTCCCCCATACAGGTTTTACTTTTCCTCGTAACCAAGTGTCTGTCATTCCTTTTCCTGTCTTTTCATTGCTTTAACTAATCCGTATTTCCGTAAATCTCCGCTAAAAAGAGTAAGTTCGACTGCTTTCTTTTCATTTGTTACGGTAATACTTCTGTTTGTAAGGTAGTAAGGACAATCAATAAATTGATCTAAAAATATAATAACTTGTGTAGTGAGTGGCATATCTTTCGGATATGGTATGTCATACACAGCAAGACCAATTTCTTGTAGTAATTCATAACCAGTTTCCGTTAGTCGTAACCCACCGGTTTTTTTAGTTCTGCTGTTTTGCCACCATAAAGGCATATACTGTTTGACATTAGCCTCTGTTATTGCTAATCCTTTTTCTTTTAAAAAGATTTTAGTATATGTTTCTTTCCAGTTCATTCTTCAGTTTCGACTTCACCTGAAGTTAGTCTGTATACAGCAAAATCTTTACAATTAAACATTTCATTTAATTTTTTAGAAAGATTATGAGCATGGCCTGGATTTGAAAAAGATACTTTTTTGTATTTTGGACCGGGATAGCTTGTTAGTGAATTTGAACTTTTTAAATTAAAAGGCTTACCTTTATAAAACACTGCCCAAATAGCATCTGCTTCTAATATTTGTTCTGTTTTATAAGTTTTATTATTAGTAAACTCTAAAATAATAGTAGGCTTTGGTCTACTCATATGCGTAATTCCTTAATTATATACGCATATATTTATCTCTTTTTAAAGTTATCTACGTAGTTTTTACCAACTGTTGCCGCCATCCATTTTAACTTGAATTATTTCGTCGTCAGTATTTGATTTATTTTCTAAAAATAGTTTTTCTAAATCTCCAGTTAATCTAGACATTACTATTCCTAGTGTAAATGCTAAATTTTTAGCTTGTTGCATATCCATACGGATTTCTTTTACTCTACTATTTTCGGCACTTTTAACCTGTTGTAAAAATTGCTGAATAGGAATGGTGTTTAATGGTTCATTTTGCATTTGCTTTTGATAACTCCTGACGCATTTCTAAATCGGTTTTAAACGGCCCTTTAGATTCATAACGTTCAATTGTAATTAGTTTAGGACAAAATGATTTGACCCATCCCTTGTCGAAATTAATAATATAATAACCTGCACAATACATACTTTTCGATTTATTACTCTTTGTAAATAACGGCAACTTTTTTCTAACATCATACATTTCATTGTAAGGTTTAACACTAGTAGGAAATCCATGAACATCATTATTTGAAGAAGTTTGAACCGATTCTTCAACTTGATCGCCCCATACAATGTCATAGCCAAATTTCTTTTTCATTTGGCGTTTATTATCGAAGAAGCAGGTTTCGATAGAATTACTAAACATATAACGATCTTCGTTACGGCACATGGTGCCTACACGATAACCGTCGTCTTCAACAATCCAAAATTTGTCTTTTAAAACTGGTTTTGCTTTTAATGTCATTTAGGATACCTCGCTTGTAATGGTTCTGCATAGTGTTGTGCTTGATCTGCAATACGTTGCATATCCCATTTAGCACAGAACTTCATAAGACGCAAACCAACTTGCGTAATGTCCTTAGGTTCTACTTCTGCAATAGTGTTATTAATTATCTCTCGTATATCTGCAGGTTGTGCAGATAAATCACAAAGTGTTACATTACGATTATAATCGTCTAGTACACGGTGCTCATCGCCGTTATGATCTGTCCAACGCTGTAGCATCATGTTATTCCAATTAAAGCCTTTACTATTTTTATCTTCAAATGCTTCGATAAGTCCTACCTTGTTCTTTGTGCCTTTCTTGCGAACACCTGGATAAGCACTAAACACATTATCGCTAGTGTCGCCACGCATACATTTCTCAAACAACATAAACGCAGGATCAGGTGCAGGTTTAACTTCTTTAGTTTTCTTGTCAATTACAGGCTTGCCTTTGTCGTCAAAGTAGCCTTCATGTGTAATAGTAACATTTTGTATGCCATTGTACTGCTTTACATTAGGTGCAATTAATTGTGCAAAGTCGCCATCTGTACTAATAATAACATGATTGTCATTAGGATGATTCTGCACCCAACCTGCAATTAAATCATCTGCTTCTAGTTGCGGATGACGCATCATAGTACAGTTAGTCTTTGTACCAATAAAATCTTTAAACTCGTCAAAGATTTCCCAAAACACAGTATCTTCTTCTGCTTGTGCTGGAGTAAGTGCATCACGGGCTTCTTGTCGATTACGTTTGTAAGGCTCATAATAGTCTTTACGCCAAGAGCGACCTTCTAAACAGAATACAATATGATCTGCATTAAAGTCTGTCCAAGCCTTCTTAACACTGTTGAGTGTAATATGAAGAGCCATACCTACTTTAGTATCAATATCTCCACGCACAACGTGACGAGCTCTAAAGAAAGTGTTTGCAGTGTCTACTAATATATATGTTGCCATTTTAAACCTTTAATTTATTAGTTTACATATACTATAGCATAAATGTGCTAAATTGTCAACCATAATTCAAAGCAATTGAAATTCTAGGTTCTTCGTTAGTGCCCTGTTGTACACAATGTTTAACGTACGATCTAAAAACGAGAAGTGTGCCAGCTTTTGGTGCAATCTGTATACGTTCAAAAGTTAAGTCATTCATTTGGGTAATGCCAGTTACAGAAAACATGTCAGGCACATGGGGACTTTCAAATACAATATTTCCGGAACCTTCCGGAACACTAGGATAATAAACGCAACTAAACACACTTCTAGGATGACTGTGATACTCTTGATATGTTCCTGGCTCGTTAACATTTGCCCATGCGCTGTTACAAACGTGTTGATGCTCTGAGTTGTGTTCTTGCGTAAATGCGTTTATATGTTCTTGTACAGCAAGGAACAGTGGCTCAAATGTAGCATCTTCGAGTAAGTTAAATATACTATGTGTTGTGTATGTTCCACCTTCCCATTCAACTCCGCCTGAAGGAATAGAACGTTTTAAATCTAAAATTCTCTGCGACCAGATTTTATTTTCGTCCGCAGTAAAAAGATTTTCTTCAATATATATTGGTGTTGGAAAATAGAGATTTAATTGCGCCATTATGAAACTTCTTCCGGAAGATAAGATAACCATCCTGTAACAATATACTTTGTTTGTGTAGGAGAAGGAATACCCCTATGTGTATGAGTCCAGTCAGCTGGCCAAATAATTGTTTTACCTTTTTTAGGTTTTATTTTCAAACTTTGATAAAAGAATTCTGTTTCGCCACAATCAGTTATATCATTTAGATATGTCATAAAAACTAAATTTCTTAGACATACTGGCATTAAAGCTGCCGCTCTCTCAGTATGCCATCCATGAAACGCTTGATTTGGCGGCGAATATCTTTTTATGTTTATTGGCTCTATTATTCCCCAAGGTGCATAATAATCTACATACGTAAATTTTTTTACATATTCTTTTGATGCAATTACTAATTCTTGGAAATATCTTTGATAAAGATTGTTGTTTTCATTAAGATTACATTGATCACAATCTTTAATTTCTAGATTTACTTCACCCGGGCCACTAGTACCTTTATAAATTGAGTTACTTTCTGTTTCAAAATAATCAATAATATCATCACATAGATCTATATCTTTAAGATAAAACTCTTCTATAAAATTGGTCATGAAACTTCGGATTTACTATTATTAAGAGGCACAACGTTAATATAGCCTGCACCTCTATCAGTACTTTGTCCTTCAGCTTCTAACATATTGTAAACAATATCGCGAAACCAACGATCTACAATTTCTTCTTCAGGATCGTTTTCGACACCATACCCATTTTCGATTAGTTGTGCAATAAAGTATTTGTTCCAATCGAGTTCAAAGAAACCGTTTCGAACATTATCTTCATTCACTTTGACATCTAGCACACTAACCCACGGTTCTTTGCGCCGTGTAGCATATTCTTTTGGATCACTTTTTTTGAGAACTTCTAATTCTTTTTCTTCTAGTTCTTTTTCTTTTTTTGTAATGCCTGTTATATCTTTTAAAAACTTTTTCATAACTGCCTCCTTACTTTTTCATATGTGTCTTCTGTAATCTTTTTACCACGTATGATTTCAAGATCTTCTTCACTAAGTCCCCCAGGCATTCCCGAATAGCGATATGTGGAGTCTTGGAGTAAATCTCCATCCTCGTTCCATACACGCTTCTGCGACTTCTTTAACGTTGAGGGAATATTCTTCACTGCGTCCGCCCAACGGCATAAGATATACTGGACATTGTACCCCGGCACTCTTGTAAGCGTCCACAGCCCTTGTGACTTCATCAAAATCGTTTTGATTAGCGACAACAAACTTAAGATAAATGTCACTGCCGTTAATATGGCTATACTGACTAGCGACATCAGGCAGTATAGCAGTATCCCAAGGTTCTCCGCTAACGCTAAGTTTTGGGGAACAAGACCACGTAACTGTAAATCTTGTTTGATTGTTGAGATAGTTGTAGAAATCGTCATGTAGACGTTGTGTAGTGTTTGTTTCAAATGTAACATTTTTTAAGTCCTGCATCTTTGGATGCTCAAATAAATCTATGTAGAGCTTTTGCCATGCAAGCAACGGCTCTCCACCTGTCATAATCAAATGAACATCTTGTCCATTATCCATTGTCCACTTACCTTCTGGAGTAAGTGAAAGCAGATGCTCGACTACTTCGTCTACTTCTGCAAGTTTGTTAAAGTCTTTGAACTCGGGATAGATACTTGCATATGTATCACAACCTGTATGTATAATTGGCAAGTCATTAAACTCTTTTGTAGTTTTATGTACACCTGCATCAATTAATGCTTTTACTTCATCGTTGTATCTTTTACCTTCTTTGTGCAGTGTCCAACGATCTTTTGTTTCACCTGTGCCAAAGTTCATGCAACGAAAGTTACAACCAAATGTGCGTAAGAATACACTAGGCACTCCTACAAACTTGCCTTCACCTTGCACACTATAAAATGCTTCTGAGTATCTTAATTTCATAACATAGCCCTTTCTTCTATAAGTTTATGATGCCTCGTCCAGTTCTTACTGTTAGTAAAATAGGAATTTAAAATTTCTGTTGTAAAGTTCTGAAACTTTAGTCTCACTTCGTAATATCTCATTGAATCAATATCTTTATCTTTATTTGGTGCATAAAATGTATTAGGGTTATAAAAGAAAAAAGAATCAGGATCTAATAAAATAATATCTCCATTATCCTTATTAACCATTATATTTTCTTTATGAAGATCAAAATATATAAAAGGATAATTATCTTGAAAAAGAATTATGTTAGATAATAATCTAAAATATTCAGAAGTTACTTTGTTTACATGTGTATCATACTTTGTTAAGTATTCTATGATATTAACATAGTTAGATAAGTCAATGTGTTCCATAGTGACATGAACGCTATCTGCGTCTATAACTTTTACTGCACAAGGCTCTAGCTGACTAAACTGATTGTATACATGAATCCAATCTTGTATATTATCGTTTAGCAATTTACTATTTTTTATAAAAGCCTTATTTGCCATTAGCAGCTGAACTCCTGCTGTAGTTTAATATTGTCAAAGAACTCTTTCTTTGTGCCAGGATCATCTTTAAACGCACCTTTAAGCACAGTTGTTTGTGTAAGACTGCTATGTGCCATAATGCCACGATTCTCACAACAACCATGTGTTGCTTGAATATACACACCTAAATGTTCTGCACCAGTTGCTTTAGCAATCTCACGTGCAATATCATTTGCAAGTTCTTCTTGTAGTGTGCCGCGTCGAGCGCACCACTGTGCTATACGTGTGTATTTAGATAAGCCAATTAATTTGTCTGCGGCAATAATACCAATATATGCAACACCTGCTACTGGCTGGTGATGATGCGAACACATACTTTTTAGTTCTGAACGAACAACTAGCATACCTTCGTAGCGTTCATCTGAGTCATTTGGAAATGCTGTTGCGCTAGGCATAGGATCGTAACGTCCTGCCATAATTTCATTGAAGTACATCTTAGCAAGACGCCGTGCTGTGCCTTTTGAGTTTGGATCGTTATGACGATCAATTAAAAGTGCATCTAGTACACCTTCAAATGCTGCTGTAGCATCTTCAATAAGTGCTTCTTTGTCGCCCTTTTGAAGGACTTCTGAAATATTGTCGCCTGCCCAATAGCGGATGTTTGCATCTTGCAAAC
>Ga0255768_10005194_pt1 | contig 12583 bp, 17 predicted proteins | sample 071ome_33_FD_179983 | JGI IMG/M metagenome (GOLD analysis project Ga0255768, IMG submission 179983) | Coastal salt marsh microbial communities from the Groves Creek Marsh, Skidaway Island, Georgia - 071412AT metaG (version 2) | ecosystem: Environmental > Aquatic > Marine > Intertidal zone >...
GTACTCCTTACAAGTACCACTGTGCGGGTAGGGGCAAAATCTTAGTTGATGACACCTTCAAGCATTGCAAGCAGTTTATTGAACATGGCGGTAATGCCGTTCTTTGGCCAAATAACTTTGATCTTATGAATCTCCGTGAAGGCAATTCTATTGTCTATAGGAAAATAGACAAAACAAGATTGTTTGGAAAAGAGTTGACAGAGGATCATGGCGTATTTGACATGGAAGCTGAAAGTTGGAGTAGTTTTATGGATTATTTTATTCTACATAATATCATGATCCCAGCTACTGTTTGGAACAACTCATGAAGAAAAATAAAAGAAAGAAAAATAGAAAGCCGAAAAAGAAGGTGCAAAAAGTAGATTGGCGCAAAGAGTCTGCTACAGACAAGCAGAAGAATTTGATTATATGGAAATTCGGTCTTTCTAAAAAAGATGTTGAGAACCTAAATAAGGGTCAGGCTTCAAGATTGATAGACAAAGGTAATCAACTCCTTGAGAGCAATAAGAAGCTTTCTGATGTTGATTGGAAACAGTATATTAAGGAGCCCAAGCAATTAAACAAAGAAGAGCAACAATTGCTTGATGAGGCATATGAGGAACTGAGAGAAAATTCTAAAGAAGAGAATAAACCTAAAAAATTTGCCAGTCCCAAGAAACCTAAAAATTGGAAAGCAGATGATAGCAAAAAAAGGCTTAATAGATGGACATGATTTTTATCCGATAATCATGGGTGAAGCAAAATAAATTAATTGACAAAAAGGCATACAAGAAAAACTGTGGCAAATGTGCCATTTGTGGTCTTGATCTCTATGAAACTCTCGACGTTCACAGGTGGAAGATAGAGGGGAAAGATGGCGGAAAATACACTAAAAGTAACAGTGTGGTTCTGTGCGCTAATCATCATAGAATGGTTCATGCAGAGATTATTAAAATTGATGGGGTATACCAGTCAACAGCAGGGCCAGTCATTATTTATTTTGACGAAAACGGCGAAGAGCATATTAAAACAATAAACTAAGGAGTTTGGATTCAATGGTTAAGCTAAAGAAGATGAAGTTAAAAAACTATTGCGGATACAGAGAAAGTGAGTTTGACTTCACTGATGAAAATGGAGAAGTGAAAAACTTCGCCGTCTTCTTTGGAGCAAACGGTTCTGGAAAAAGCACTCTTCTTAATGCCGTTCAAATGCTTAGTAATGCTAGTGCTTTTAAGTTTGACCCCAATAGGGATCAATCCTTATATTTTAATAAGATGGTCTGGAATAAGAATTATGAGCCAACCGCTCAGAAATACAAAGAGAAATTAGCAGCCATGATGAAGAAGGTTAAGGCCAATGACCCAAACAATCCTTTATATGCCAATCTTGAAGTTTCAGATACTTTTGGAGAATCTAATGAGATGTCTATTGAAGGGGTATTTCAAACAAAAGATGGTGACAAGACTGTTATTATAGGCAATCAGGGTGTAGTTAGAAATGATTTTCCAGATGACCCTGCAGAATACGCTTATTATATTGACGCTGATCATCCAATGGAAATGAACAAATTTCAGTTGCAAAATACAGATCTTGCAGATGTTTATCTTGAATTGGCCAAAATTGTCTATGGCTATCCTTGTTTTTTTGATAAGTCTATTAGCATTGGTCAAGATGAATATTTTACGGATTTCTGCATTGAAAAATGGGGCACTGTAGTACATCATAAGAGCATGAGTGATGGTGAAAAGAAAATATGTGCTTTATTAAAGTCTCTTTCTGAGCCTGATCATATTCTAAAAAAGGACATTATTTTAGTTGATAATATTGAAATGCATATTTACTTCAAAAGACACGCAAAGATGTTCGATGCTTTGATGAAGATATTCCCAACTTATCAGTTTATTGTTACAACTCACAGTGGAACTATGATTGATCATATCAATGATGAATATGATGGCAAGTTCTTGTATGATTTAGAAATTTATAAGCGAAAAGAGTTTGAGAAGTTTAAGGTTACAGAGAACCTTGGAATGGGATAAAAGTGGCAGTCTTTAAGGTATATTGATCTCAAATAATTGAGAGGCAAATATGAGCGAAAGAAAAGGCGACTGGATACAAACTTATACTGGTGGGGAATTTTGGGCTTTAGACCCAAGGCCAGAAGAAGTTAATATTATGGACATTGCACACGCCTTGTCTTTGCAGTGCCGATTTAATGGTCAATGCGATTCTTTCTATAGTGTCGCTGCTCACTCTGTAAATGTTGCGGAATTTATAGCCCAAACATATCACGAACAAGACCCTTTCTATTCTGAATATTTATTAGATGAAGCAGAGGTTCACATTGATTATGAAGACATGATTATGTGGGGGCTTTTGCACGATGCTTCTGAAGCTTACTTGCCAGATGTCCCAAGGCCTATTAAAAAATTTATGCCAGAATATAAGGCTGTAGAAAATGGCATTATGAAGATTGTGGCAGAAAAATTTGAATTGCCAGAATTAGGAGAGGAGCATACTAACTATTTAAAGGCAGTTGATTATTTGCTGTGTTTAGTTGAGCATAAAGACTTGGGATTGGCCGCTAAAGCCCCTAATGAGTGGCATGCTCCTGACTTCTTGAAGCGCAAGTGGCCTACAATTACCCTTGTAATTAATGATGATTGGGAAAAAGATAAAAAAGAGTTCTTAGAATATTTTGAGACTTTGGCAGTACGGCATACGGAGATAAGGAATGGGACTGTATAAAAACCTAGGAGAGCCAGACTACATAGACAACAATGGCTTTGACACAAGATATCCAGAAGTTCCTGGAAAAATTTTATATGGAATGAATATGGCATTTAATGCCAGCCTAAGGTCAAAGGATCAAAGCACGAAGTTCGGATGCTTTATCACAGATAAAGATGGTGGAACAATTGTTTCTGGTTACAATAGTCCCACCAGCGGATTGAATGACGAAGACATTCCTCAAACAAGACCAGAAAAATATGATTGGTTTGTTCATGCAGAAAGAGCAGCAATTAACTTTGCTGCTAAAAAAGGCGAATCTCTAAAGGGAGGCATTGTCTATGTAGGGGGCATTCCTTGTAAAGATTGCATGTTGGCCTTATTAGATGTTGAAGTAGATACAATCTTCTATGGACCCATTACTTCTAATATGTGTGAAAAAGAATCGCAATATAAGTACGATCTTTATAAAAAATGGTTCGAACATAAAAAAACTAAGTTAATTAAATTCAGGTATTTAGAAGGATTATTTAAATTGAATCCTAAATTTAAAAATAAAATAAGAGGAACAGTAGACATAAATTGGGAATTTAATACATAACCTTTTTTGGGGAGATGACTTATGTCTTACAAATGGATAGTATCACCTGCTGTCATAAAAAATTTCCCTAGATTTCTTCTAAATAGTCCTGCTTTCAGAAAAAACTATCAAAAAATAATGCTTAATCAAAGAAAGTCTCACAAAAAAAGATATTCTTTAAAATCTCAAATTAACAATTGACTTTTTCCTTTCTCTGTGTTATAATAGCAGTGAATACGAAGGCACACAATGGAAGATTATTTAGAAAAACAACGAGAAAACCTTGCTGCTGTAGGCATTAGTGGGGCAGAGCCAGAAAACCTTGCAGCAAGAATGAAGCTTTATGAGAGTGTTTACGCTCAAAGACTAGACTCTGATTTACCAATTATTATCAGGGTTGATGGTAAAAACTTCAGCAAATACACAAAGAATTTTAGCAAGCCTTTTAACATGCTTCTGGTTCATGCAATGACTCATTGCGCAGAGAAGTTGGCCAAAGAGCTTCAGGGATTTAAGATGGCCTATCATCAATCGGATGAAATTTCTTTCTTAGTAAGTAAGAGCCCTACTAGCAATAGCGAAGTGTGCTTTGGTGGAAAGGTGAATAAGATTAATTCGCTCTGCGCTTCTTATATGGCTGGATACTTCAACAAGTTTATTGGCGACTACTCTGAGATTAGTAATTTGGCATTTTTTGATTGCAGATGTTTCAATGTGCCTCTTGCAGATGTTCCTAACTATTTTTTGCACAGGGCAAAAGACTGGAAAAGGAACAGCATTACAATGTTGGGTAGAGAACATTTTTCTCACAAAGAAATGCACGGAAAAAATATCTCAACAGTTAAGTTTATGCTTAAGATGCAAAAAGATGTTCACTGGGACAGATTGGTTGATGACTTAAAGTATGGTACTTTTATTACTAAAACTTTGGGATATTATGTAGAAGACAGCGACCAGATTGCTCAATCAGCATTTAAACATACTCATTTGGAGGCTAAGTACGAAGAAGTTGAAAAATTGGTCAAAGATGTTGTTGGGACTCAAGCTTAAAATAACTCATTTGCTAAGAGACAAAAAAGAGCTTAGTATGAGAGAGCTATTTTCTAGTCATATAAAACTTGGTGACGCATACAAACTTCATGATTTAATATCTAATTTAGATCATGAAGTTATTTATTTGAATTTTGATAAAATTACTGTTCTTGATATCAACTTTTTTAGAGTACTTAAGGATTTAAGTGGAGAGAATTATAGTAAAATAAAATATGTAAATATGCCTGAAACTTTCAAGCGTTATATTTAGGAGACATTTATGCTAAGAGTCACAGACGATGTAAAGCTAGATTTTGATGATGTTTTGATTATACCTCAACCTTCTGATTTGAATAGTAGATCAGAAGTAAGCCTAGAAAGAACAATTTGCATGCCTAACGCAAAGACAATCAATCCTTATGAGTGGGATAGCAGAGCAGAGTATGCCAAAGATTTTTTTGAAAGGCCCAAAGTTTGTTGGCAGGGTACTCCTGTAATTTGTGCGAACATGGATACCGTTGGCACGATGGAAATGGCAAAGAAATTTGCCGAAGAAAAAATGCTTGTTGCTTTGCATAAACATTATACAAAAGACGAATTAATTGACTTCTTTTGTTTCAATCGAAAATTGTGGATGAACGTTTTTTACACTGTTGGTAGCAGTGATAGTGATTTCCAAAAATTAGAAAACGTCCGTGCCGAAATTAGAGAAATTTCGGCAGGCAGTTCAAATCTAGAAGATCATATGTTCCCTAGAATGATTTGCCTTGATATTGCAAATGGTTATAGTAAGCATTTTTGTGAAGCTGTTAAAAGATATAGAGAAACATATCCTTGGGCTATTATTATGGCAGGTAATGTTGTCACTGGAAACATGGCTGAGAAACTAATTGAGTATGGCGCTGATATCGTTAAAATTGGAATAGGACCAGGAGCGGTTTGCACGACGAGATTGAAAACTGGGGTAGGATTTCCGCAGCTTTCAGCCTGTGCAGAGTGCGCCTTCCAGGTACACGGGGCTCCCGCTGGGCATATTTGTGCTGACGGTGGCTGTAGAACTGCTGGTGATGTTTCTAAGGCTTTTGCTGCTGGTGCTGATTTTGTCATGCTTGGATCTATGCTGGCGGGCACAGATGCCTGTGAGGGAGAATGGACCTTCAATGAAGATGGCTCTAAAAAAGAGCTTAAATTCTATGGCATGTCAAGTTCTGCCGCTCAAGAGAAATACAATGGTGGTCTTAAAAAGCATAGAACGTCAGAAGGCAGAGAAGTTGTGGTCCCGTACAAAGGAAAAACTGAAGATATTATACAAGATATATTAGGCGGCGTACGTTCAGCATGTACATACACAGGGGCTAAGAATATTAAAGACTTGCCCAAGTGCGCCAAATTTGCTAGAGTTAATTCAACACATAACGATTATTTCGAAAGAAATGGAGCGTAAATGAATACAAAAAAGTTTCTTCAAAATGTATTTTTAAGAATGGCAAGTTGGTTTGAAGCAAACAAAGAAGAAGTACCTAGGAAGCACAAATTAAAAGTTCGTAAAATTATTCAACCACACATTGATAAAAGAATTGACATGGGTTCTATTCCCGATCCATTTGGCAGTTGTCTGGCTGTTTTGGACAATATGTCAATTGCTATAGATATTATGTCATCTAGATTTAAAATGTCTGATGATAAAAGACGAGAAGTAGACCAAATACAGAAAAAACTAAACATGTCTAAGAGACAGTTCGCTATAATGATTTCTGATATATTTGCAGAAGAAACTTATGGCAAAGAACTTTCTAAAGAAGAAGAATTAGTAGCTATCTATAGAGTGTTTGAGAGTCTTGAGCGTTCGAAAGATGGTTGGACTAGAAACAAAAGAGATATTAACTTAGAAGAATGGGCCCTTAATATTAGGCAAGATATTGATAGTTCTTTTGAAGACCTTATGGAAATAGCTAGCGATGAAAATATTCCCGTTAGACCTCTTCTTTATGAGGCATTGTCTCCAGATATAAAGATAAAAAGAATAGATATGCCCAAAAATCCTAGACAACGTCCAGATGATGAAGATGACTATGAAAGTGGTTATCCTGATGATAATATACCTTTTTAAGGCATATGTTATCAGGAGCATGAGATGAAAATAGCAGTCACAGGGCATAGGCCAAATAAGTTAAACCATGAGTATGATGGCACTGGCCCCATGTCTAATTGGATCAAAGAAAAAATCAACAAGGTACTTGACAAACACAATCCTGATATGCTAATATCAGGCATGGCCTTAGGGGTTGATATGCTATTCGCTGAAATAGCAATAAAGCGCGACCTTGATTTACTTGCAGCAATCCCTTGCAGGGGACAAGAAAAACGTTGGCCTCAGAAGTCTCAAGATAGATATAATGATATTTTATCTTATGAAAAATGTGAGAAAGTTATTTTAGCAGAAAGTTATGCGCCTTGGGTTATGCAGCAAAGAAACAAATATATGGTTGATGAATCTAATTTATTAATAGCTGTATGGGACGGGACACTAGGTGGGACCTGCAATTGCGTCCAATACGCAGAAAAAGTAGACAAAGAAATTATTAGAATTAACCCTCAGGATTTTTATTTATGACTAATTCGTTTAATATCACTATTGACAAATACACGCTTAGATCAACTGATGACTATTTTGTACTAGCAGAGATTATCAGAAATGATAATGATACAACTATTCTTCAATGGTACAGAGAAGAAGAAGGGTTTACTTTTAAATTCTTAACAGATGAGCCATTCGCAGAGACAGAAGAAGAAGATAGGATTTTTGTTAATCTATTTAAAATTTTAATTGATATAATTAATCATTTCATGCTTGACGAGGGACTGTCAATGCAATTTACTAATGAATTGTTTGATGAAATGCCCATTTTGGCTAGTCTCCTTCATCAAATTGGACTGCAACCTTTGGATGAAAATCCTGAAGAAGAAAATCCTGAAGAGGGTATTGACTTCAAAGAGCCATTAGACTATAATGAAGACCGTGACGAATATTTCTATGATGACCATGATTGCTATGATAATAATGATGATAATAATGATGAGAATTATGGTTACGAAGACTTTGAAGATTGAAATGGATAAAGGAAAACAATGTCGAAGAAGAAACCCACTCCAAAACAAATAATCAAACATCTTAAAAGGGTAATATCCCACCTTGATGACCTTTTTGAGAAGGGCGATCCGTGTATCCATCCTGACACTGGAAAAATTGTTTCTGATGCTCAATATGACGCCTATCGTCATGATCTAGAAGTGCTTCTTGAGGAACACGCCCCTAGTGATCCTTTTCTTTCTAAGCCTACTAGCTCTAATTCTAGCTCTAATATATCAAATAAGATCAAGCATGATCCTCCCATGACTTCTCTCTCAAAATCGAATGGCACAGTCAAGGAAAAGGACGATATCCTTGATAAGTGGATGAAGAAATGCTCTGATGAATCTGGATATAAATATAAAGATTTAAAAGACGTTCATAAAAAGTTTGTCACGACTTGGAAGCACGATGGAGTTGCACTTGCCCTTTATTATGAGAAGGGAGTTCTTGTTCGTGCTGGCCTGCGTTCTGACAATGGTGTTGACGGTGAAAATGTCACTGAACATTGCAAGCATATTAAAGGCATCCCGCTGAAGCTGGATAAACCTATTACTTGTTCAATTCGCGGCGAAGTTGAGTGTTTAAAGTCTGATTTTAAGACGGTTAATATAGAACGAGCAAAAGCTAAAGAAAAAACTTACGCTAATCCTAGAAATTTCACTGCTGGATCTATGGGCCTTGACGATCCTACACAACTTAAAGGTAGAAAACTTAGTTTTATTGCTTTTTCCATTGAGAATCTTGAAGACCCTCCTTATGAGACAGAGATTGAACGATCCAATTGGTGCAATAAAGAACTTGGAGTTCCTTTTGTTCAGGCTAGACCCTACAAGCGTGAGTCGCTTGATAAAATGGAGTCAACAGTGAATGGCGTTGATTATGAAGTAGACGGAGTTATAGTCAGCGTAAATAATATCTCCGACCAAAAAGCCCTTGGACATAGAGGTAGTTCTCCTACAGGAAATCCTGTTGGCAAGATTGCCTGGAAATTTAAAGAGCAGAATGTTGTTGTTGAGGTCAAGAAAATTGAATGGAATACTGGTCGTAGTGGCAAGGTAACTCCCGTACTTCATTTTGATGGAGTTCATCTTGCAGGGACTACCGTTTCTAAGTGTACGGCTCATAATGTTGGCCTTGTCAATCGTGAAAGGATCGGCGTTGGGGCTTTGGTTCGCATCGAAAAGAGCGGCAAGATTATTCCTAAGGTTATTGGAGTTGAACGTCCTGCTAAAAATGTAACTTGGCCTGACAAGTGCCCTGTTTGCGGCGGTAAACTAGAATACGTTGAAAACCCTGATGATCCTAGCAAGGCAGAACTTATGTGCAATAACAACGATTGTCCTGCTAAGAATGTTGGTGCTTTTGTTTACTATCTAAACAAAATGGGAGTCAAGGGTCTTGCAGAAAATGTTGTTGGTCAACTTATTGATAATGCTGTCATTGATAGCTTGGATGATTTCTATCGTCTTACGATCAACGATCTATTGGCTATTGATATTACTCAGCGTACAGCATTGCTTACTATTGCTAGAATTCATATGGTTAATCAGCCTGAGAAGATGGAAGATAGAGATTTGGCGAAGGCTACTATCGCTGCCATTAAGAAAAAGAAGGAAGTGCAATTGACAACTTTCCTTGCTGCACTTGGCATTAGCGGAGCAAGCAAGGGTACGGCTAAGAATATTTCTGACAAATATACTGATGTCAATGAGATTCTTAAGCTGTCTAAAGATGATTTCGCTGCACTTCCTGATGTTGGCGATAAGACTGCTGAAAATCTTTACAATTATTTCAGTGCTAATCATAACATGATTAAGGCCCTGATGAAGCATCTTGAGATTAAGGGGCCTGTTATTGGAAAACTTACAGGTAAGTCGTTTGTATTTACTGGTAAAGTTTCTAAGCCTCGCAAAGAGCTTGAGAAGATGGTTGAAGATAACGGCGGTAAGGCTGGCTCTGGAGTTAGCAAGAGTACCTCTTATCTTGTTGCTGGCGACGAAGCAGGCTCTAAGTTGGATAAGGCTCAGAAGCTGGGTGTTAAAGTAATTACTGAAGATGATTTCTTGAAAATGGTTTAAAGGGCATTGACTTCTTGCGAAGAATCATTATACTAGGCTTTCGATAAAGGAGATTTAGCATGAAAAAAAGCGCAGGAATTATACCCTATACAATAGTTGAAGGAAAGGCCCATTTTCTATTGGGGCTTCCAGGCGGTCCTTATTACTGTAATTTTGACGATGACCTCAACCTTATAGGATATAAGAAAGAAGAACACAAGTGGTCTATATTAAAAGGAGGCATCGACAAAGACGAAACAAAGAAGGAAGCTGCCCTTAGAGAGTTCAGGGAAGAAAGCGGCTTCTCTTTAGATGACAGAAAAAAAGAATTAATTTCCCTTGACTACATCAGGTATAAGAGCGGCAAGAGAGTTTATGCCTATGGTATTGAGGCATTTTTTGATGTTACTAAAATGAAGTCAAATAATTGCCAAATGGAGTACAAGGGCCAAGTTAGAGAGTTCCCTGAAATTTGCAAGTACAAGTATATGACTCTTGAAGAGGCTAGAAAATATTGCAATAAATCTCAGTTTGAATTGATTGAAAGGCTAAATGAGTTGATAAAAGGTTAGGAGAATTTATTATACTTTATTTAACGTTGGTGTCGATTGTTGGGGATTTACTCCAGTTTCGTTTGATCAAATACTAATGACCATGAACGCTATAGAGAAATATTACGATAAAGATGTATGGGCCTACGATAAAGATGTATGGGCCTATGATCTAGAAGCTAATCAGGGCTTTGATAATCGTGGAGTAAATACATCTTATGCAGACAAACATAATTGATAGAATAAAAGACTTTAAAAATCAAAAAATCTTAGTAGTTGGCGATATTATGATAGATCATTATATTGAGGGCCAAGTCTCTAGAATATGTCCAGAGGCTCCTGTTCCTATTATGGACGTAAAAGAAACTACAGCCTCTCTAGGCGGCGCTGGCAATGTTGCAGTATATTTAGCAGAGCTTGGTGCAAAGGTTTATTTATTTGGTCAGATTGGAGAAGACAATCTAGGCCACGGAGTTCTAAAGGACGAAGTTGAATATTATGGAATAAATTTCATAGGCGAATGTCCTGAAAATTATAATACTACTATTAAAAATAGAGCAGTTAATAAAGATGGGCAAATTGTTTTTAGATGGGATCAAGAGCAATATAATGAATTGTATGATTTCAATGAAGAAGAATTAAAGCTCGTTCTTAATGAGGTAGATGCTGTTGTTATTAGTGACTATGGCAAGGGAGTTGTAACTTCTGCAATATCTAATTTTATCATACAAAACCATGTAAAAGTTATTGTTGATCCGAAGCATGGTCCTTGGGATCATTTTTATGGCGCTTATATAATAAAGCCAAACAAAAAAGAATTTAGTGAAGTCTTTGGGTTCGAAAATGAAAAGGAAGCAAGGAAGATTTCTGTGTGTGATGAAACTAATTTTATCATCACCCTTGGAGAAGATGGGATGAGAATTATATCCCATAGACACAATGGGCCTATTAATGTTCCTACTGCTTCTAAAGAAGTAGTAGACGTTACAGGCGCAGGAGATGTTGTTGCCGCCGTACTAGCTCTTTGTGCGGCCTCTGGTATGGGCTTGGTAGAATCAACCAAAGTGGGTAACGTTGCTGCTGGCATTAAGGTTTCTCAACATGGCACAGGGAGCATATCTTTGGATGATATATTAAATGAATTAATAGACAAAGACTCTGAAGATAGGGTATTTGATCTTATAAGAGATCAATTTGAATTCATTAAACTTACAAAAGATAAAAAAGTTGTATTTACTAATGGTTGTTTTGACCTAATCCATGACGGCCACATAGAGCTTCTAAAGAAGGCAAAGGCAGAAGGAGACATTCTTGTTATAGGAGTCAACTCTGATGCTTCTATAAAAAGACTTAAAGGGGATAATCGTCCAATACAAAATGAGCATGTGAGGACTAAGGTTCTGTCTTCCATTAAACATGTTGATGCTGTTGTTCTTTTTGATGAAGATACTCCTCTTGAATTAATTAAGGCAATTCAACCTGATGTTTTAGTTAAGGGTTCTGATTATGCAGTAAGTGAAATCGTTGGAGCAAATGAAGTCATTGAAAGTGGTGGCGAAGTTGTTACAGTAGATTTAGTTGAAGGTTCATCTACTACAAATATTGTTGAAAAAATTAAGTCTGAATAAATTGGAATTTTATCTTGACAAACTAGTTGAAAACTGTTATAATATACGCAATGAATAATAAGAAAAAAATATATGTAACATCGGATTTACATCTGTGTCATGGGAATATCATGAAGTACTGTTCTCGTACTGAATTTATGACTGATGAGGACAGGGAAAAATTTCTATCTGTAAAAGATGACAATGGACAAGCCTTTCGCAGTCTCAAAATGTCGCGGGATTCTATTCGCAATATGGATGATGCTATCCTTGGAAATATCAATGAGGCAGTTGGAGAGGACGATGAACTTTGGATTCTAGGCGACTTCGTTTTTGCTAATACGTTTGAAAAAGTTCAATACTACAGGAATAGAATCAAGTGTAAGACAGTCAAGTTAGTTTGGGGCAACCACGATGATAGATGGCTTCTAAAATACAAATATTTAGATGATTTTGGATATAATTTAGATGACACATCTGCCCCTAACATTTTTCAAGGATATTACGAGTCAGGACTTTTCTTTCAAACTGATGATGGTCTTATTTCAGAAGATGAAGATGCAAGAAAAAACCGAGGCAAAAAAAGTCCTCATCGGCATACTCAAAAATGGTATTTTAATCATTACATGAATGCAGTTTGGCATTCTTCTCATCGTAATACATACTGTCTTTACGGCCACAGTCATCAAGGAGCAGAAAAATGGAGAGAACAACATATGCCAAGTGCTTGTTGTTTTGATGCAGGTGTTGATGGGCATGATTATAAACCTCTTTTGATCAATAATATTAAAGCAGAACTTGACGAAAAAAGCAAAAGGGTCAAGCCTCATGCCATAGACCATCATGAGGAAAAGATTAAGATAGTTAGAGATAAATCTGGAGCGCACTAATTCGCGTTTATTTTATGCCTGAAA
>Ga0255768_10005204_pt1 | contig 12565 bp, 20 predicted proteins | sample 071ome_33_FD_179983 | JGI IMG/M metagenome (GOLD analysis project Ga0255768, IMG submission 179983) | Coastal salt marsh microbial communities from the Groves Creek Marsh, Skidaway Island, Georgia - 071412AT metaG (version 2) | ecosystem: Environmental > Aquatic > Marine > Intertidal zone >...
GCTTCCTCTACTAACTTAGATGTAATGCCTTTATATGGCAATTTCTTCTCTTTGACACCAAGCATTAGCTTAGCATCTTCGGGATGAATACTCTCTAACATCTCAATGAATATACGTTCACGTTTAATGTTATGAATATTCGCACTACGTTGATTCTTAGTAAAGATATACAGTTTACGAACTTCTTGATAGAGTCCGCCTGTATTATCAATCATATCTTCTGGAGAATTAAATGGAGGTGCACCTTCAGGTAACTCAAAGATTATCCGTACATCACATACTGCTTCTAAGATTTGCATAAAAGCATTATTACCTTCATATTCTTTAAGCTTCGCGATTTTATTCTTTCTACCTGATGTCTTCTCGATTTCTTTAAAGATATCACTGATTAGTTTGACTGCCATTTTAAAACTCCGATATGCATTCGGTGAGGTTTTTGAGTTTGTATTTGATAAAGTAATTGAAAAGCTTATCTCGACCTTTATCAGATTGTTCTTCTACAGCTTGCTTTGTAGCTGCACGTATTCTATCAGGCACAGCATTTAAATCGATTAGCATACGATTGCGCTGATAATTTTTATTTACATCTTCAGCCCAGTCCCAGAAATGTAACATCTTCAGCTCTTCTAGTTTCTTTGATCGTAGTGGCTTTTGTCGTGCATTCGCTACAAATGTATCATCAGAACTGAGCACGTTAGGAATGCCATCGCCTGTATCGCCTTTGAGAATATGTTCTTGCAAGAAATTCTCAGGATCATTGCACTTAATCCACTTCTTTCGAGTAGGATCATACTGCGAAACGTTTGAGTAACGCTGTAGTTGTTGGAAATCTTTGTCGCCTGAAAGAATGAGGATAGGGTCACCGCCGAGTTGGCGTCCGTGTTCATGACAAAGGGTCGCAATGACATCATCGGCTTCGGCATGCTCAACTCGGACGGTGGGATAAGGAAAGAATTCGGCAAGTTCGTCGCGTACTGCATTGAGAATACGAAAGATCTCGTTCCAATCGAGACCAGAATCTTGTCTATTCTTCTTGCGATTCGCTTTGTAATACGGGAAGAACTGTTTACGCCAGTTAGACGTAGCGTCGCATGCGATGACTAACTCGCCAAACTCTTTCTCAAACTTGACTTTGTTCATGCGAATAGAATTGAGGATCATATGTCGTAGCAGATCTTCGTTCGCATTGACATTTTTAGGGCCGCTGACCATTAGATTGGCGAGGGCTACTTGGTTGTAATCTAATATAATCACTGTTAAACTCCACTTATTTACTAGTATATTCTACCAAAAAATAGTGGCTTTGTAAACCTAAAAATCGAATTCCAATTGAGTAGTGTCTGGGTGCACGGCATCCCAGTACAAGTTCTTCGCGAAATGCTGAATAGGATGATGGCAATCATTCATCTTATAGACAAATGATTTTAGAGTCTCGTATAAGAAAGAAATATCGTACACATAATCTTCATTGTCTACTTTGTAGTCGTTACTAAACATACTACTAAGCATTTCAGACAAGTATTGATCTGTGTCTAATTCGGCTGCTTCTACTTTATCGTAGATTATGAAACCGTCATCAATCGCCATCTGTTCGAGACGTCGATCTAGCGGGAACTCTATGACATTACTCATAGATCTATTTATGTAGTTTTATAATTAAACATCGGTCCTTCGTCTTCTGGTAAAGATTTATCAACTACACCATATTTTAACGAAGCGATGAGGGCCTCCCACTCTGATTTTCTATTTTTCCAACTATAAAAAGTATCAATGTATACTTTAGTTGGAACAACATTTGTTTTCATCTGTTGATAATTTTCGATTGTTAGATCGAGCATATTATAGAATGCAGATGCATGGTTTTGCAAGTCTTCATTGTATTGATACATATTTGTCCAATGCGAAGCTGTTTCAAAAATACCACCATAATTTGAATGCACACAAATATTTTGTGCCGACATTGCTTCGATCAAACTTAAACATGATGTTTCTTTCCATGTAGTAGGATATGCAAAAATATGTGATTTCTGTAGAGCTTCTCGTACAACATCATTTGTTTGTGTACCATGATTCGTGACTTTAGGATTGCTCTCAAGTGTTTCGAATACTTGTTTATAATCTTGATCACGTACATCCCAACCATATAGAGCAAATGATGAATAAACATCAAGCGTAATATTATCATATTTTTGACATAGCATATTAAATACTGGCGCTAGAATATTTAAACCGCGATGAGGTGTAGTGTGATAGATCAGATTAATTTGACTATCATCTTTTTCATAATTATCAATTGGATCAATAAAATTTCTCAACACTACACACTTTGATGGCGGTAAATTATAGCGTTCGATATATCCCTGCATCTGCCAGTTAGATACGAATACGAATCGATGGAACTTATCTTTGCCATATTGAGTTCCTAAAAATTCTGATTCAGGATCACCCGGTAAGTCATGGGCCCAAAAGATACGAATTACATCGTCGTGTAATTCTCTTACACGAGATGATACGATCTGTACACCGTCGAGTACATCTTTATCTAGCCTTTCGGCTAGTTTCATGGTCAGTACTTCCGTACCTCCCATCGACTTCTCATTAGTCTCGTTTCTTTTGAACTCACCGTTGATGATCTCAGCCATTTTCTCGATCCTTTATGATATTCTCATCACGTACTGAACGAATATTTCCCCAATTACCCTTATTAGATTTTGTTTTATTACGAAACAAAACTAATGTATGATTATTATCGGCTTTACCCATTGGATAAACGATTTCACGGGTCTTTTTAATTCTATAAACATCTAGCATTATAAACCACTCTCCAAATATAACATGAGATCACCAATCATTCGATGATTGATTGTTGAAAACGGAAATCCCATATCAGCGATTTCCGGATGTATCTTTACTAAAGTTTCTCGTGGTATATCAGTTTCTACTTCAATCACCTCGCATTTTACATCTTTTTGTTCGATGTACATCTTTAGCATTTCACACGGAGGACATCCAGCCTGCGTATAAACTATGATTCTTTTTTCTTCAGCCATTTTCCGTTTATCTTTCCGCCAATAAATTCGTTATAAAATTCTTCAGTCAATAATGCTTCGCATCTGATCTGATAATCCATTTCCCAATATGCACATTCTGTTTTTGTTTCACAAAGATGTACAACGTATCTTTCGAACTCTGCACCATTAGCGAGTTCATCTTTCAGTTGTTGATTTGATCCGTAGTATTTTTTCCAGTCTGACTCGACTAATGATCTTCTCTTTCGTTTCTTGCCCTTGAGAGGAGGTAGAGTCTTTTTACTCCAGAAAAACTTCTTACCGATATATTTGCGTTTTGTTTCTTTATTAATTAACAAATATACCATACCATAGAAGTTTTGTACATGCTCGGACTCAAGCGCCCAACCTTCTAGCAAGTGTATCCATGGGTTCTCATAGCTTGCAGTAGTTAACGGCGACATTCCCTTCGTAGAAGATTCTTTTTGATTTGGCAAAACTGTCTGACCACCTTTGTTCGGCGCATAATGCATCTTCGACGATTACTCTACCTATACCAACTTGTACTACGCCTTTTGCACATTCGTGGCAGATAGGTAATCCGTAAACATAGAGATGTGCACCTTTGAGTGAAACACCATTCTCTACAGCATTATATATACAATTCATTTCAGCGTGTACCACGAGCTCATACTTTGTCTCGCGATCATTGAGTCTTTCTTCAGTATCTTGTATTCCTTTCGGGAATCCATTATATCCTGTGGCAAGAATATTACGATTTTGACCGACAGCTACAGCACCAATCTTTTTAGACGGATCTTTCGACCACGTTGATATGTGCTTTGCTAATTCTAAAAACTTTTTATCCCAAGCTGAACTGATATAGTCCCTCACCACTCTAACTCCATATCATCATCATATTCAAACTGTTGATCCTCTAATGAGGCACTGCATATCGGACAAAATTCGATAGGCATTTCTTCATCATCAAAATTAGTCTGACGTATAATCACATCACACTTCACTTCACATGATCTGCAATTAATCGTCTTCTTGTACATTTAAGCTACCATATTTAAATTGATTATCGTTTGTTTTTTTGTATATTACTCCACAATAAGCTGGTGCTCTATACCCCCAAGACATACCACGATCGTATTGAGTAGTTTGATGTTTTAATCTATAGTAATCATTCTTATATTCTGGACTAAATTTAGATTTATCAAACATTTCACCTGTACTAGTACCCAATCTTTCTTGTAAAACTTCATAGTCATTAGCTTTTGCTAGATTAGCATAAAATGATGGTGAGTAATTAAACATTTGACTGTCTACCCATGTAAACCACGGATTTGAGTGTACAATTAATCCACCAACCTTTACACGATTATGCATGTTTGTAAAAAAGTTAACTTGATCAAAAACACGGCCGGACATTCCGAAGTTAAAAACTATATCTACTTCTTCATAATCATTTACTACATTTTCCCATGTATCAGTCGTTTCAATAAATTTTATTTTTTTGACTTGAAGGAGTTGAAAAAATGATATTACATCTTTTGGATATGCGTTAATTTGAAACTGATCAAAAAATGTTTCTAATTTTGTGTAATCATTAATTGTATTTTGACCTAATACAACTATCTCTTTGTTTTTTAAATCTGTATGTTTATATACTAATTGTATTAAATTGACAGTAAAGTTATTCAAAACGAAAAGTCCTTAAATGTGTCATCATCAACATCTTTCTTGATACCACCTACAATATAAGATGTAATCTCAGTTTCTTGTGGTGCAACTTGCACTTCCGCGCCGCTGATCCACTTCTGTGTCCATGGCAAAGGATCAGATCCACCTCGCTCATTAGATAAGCCAATAGCATACATACGCTTATTACCTAACCACTCCACGTACTCACCCAAGAGCTCTGCATTCAGACCGATCATCGAACCTTCCTTAAAGAGATACTCGGCCCACGCTTTTTCTTGATCAAGTACATCACGAAATATTTGTTTCACTTCGTCCTGTGTATCGATAGCAATCTTAGCATAGTCTTTGTCTTCTTTGGGCAATAGCTTAATGAGTTGTTGAGTAGATGCCATGTGCACATTCTCATCTCGCGCAATAAACTTGATAATCTTTGCATTACCTTCCATCTTCTTCAGTTCAGCAAATGCCCAACTACAGGCGAATGACACATAGAATCGAATACCTTCAAGTGCATTGACTGCATTCAATGCAAGCCATAGATTTCTTTTCGTTGGATTATCTGCAAGATTATCATAATACTTAGAAATAGATTTAGCGCAGTCGACAATTTCTTTGATGTCTAGCATCTCGTCGAATACTTTGCTTGGATCGGAATACACATTACGAATGATATGTGTATAAGATCGGGAATGGATGGTCTCGCTGAAGGCCCATGTTACGAGCCAGTTCTCAAGTTCAGGTAACGAACACAAAGGCATGAACGTCTCAACGGGACCGCGCCCTTGTACTGAGTCGAGCAAGATCTGACGTTTCAAATTGCTCGTAAAGATATGTTGTTCGTGTTGAGTAAGATTCTTAAAGTCTTTGCTATCACGTGTAACGTCGACCTCTTCAGGACGCCAAAAGAAACCAAGCTGCTTATCAGTGAGAGTCTCAAAAATACGATAGCGCTGTTTGTCATATCGTGCAATGTTTACACGTGGACCAAAAAATGCGGGTTGAGTTGTAAAGTCTATTTTATCTGTATGAAATACGGACATTATTGTTCCCTTTTTAACCTTTTCCGCGCAGCTTTTTTTCTATGACGGTATTTTTCATTATCTTCTCTTACTCTCGTATAATCATGCAATGACTCTTTATAGTTCTGTTCGAACTGTACATAGTCATCTTTTAAAATATCGAGTGCTTCTTCTTTTGTCTTGTAGCTCCACTCATCTGTATGACCTACACTCCATTTTGGTTCTGTCTCTACATGATAGTTCTGTGTACAGACTTTAAAATCGGGTGTCAACGGTTCGTCAATCGTCAGACTCGAGTCTCGCCAAATAATTCGATTGTTTGGCTGCGCAGCAAACTGACCATTCTGTAATTGAATGATGTTAAATGATTTATGCTCAGGATCAAACTCACTAAAGTTCTCATTCAATACATTCTTATCTGCATGACAATTATCTATTGTAAACAAATATTCGCCTTCATGAAACTGTTTATCTTTGCCGAAGAACTTACAACTCGATAGAAGTGGTTTCTGGATAACGGTTATATGATAGTCGAAGCAGTCCCATAATTGTAATGTATCGAGCGGCAGATCGTAATCTATGTCAGTTTTCCACACAAATGCAGATATTGGTAGCTTATCAAACAACGCGCCATAATCTGTTAATAGTGTTTCAAAGTACAGCGCTTTACCTGTTACAGATTTGACTGATGTCCAAACACCAGGTGTAAACTCGCCATGGCCGTATTCGAGATCATAAAGATACTCTTTACGAACCATGACCGGGATTGGTGGTAAGTTATGTACTAAAAACGCCATTAGATCTTACATGCATCACAATCTTCGGGATTACTCAGATCGCAAACTGGTGCTTGTTCTTCCATAGGTGGATCACGTTCGTCTGTGATTTCGCCAGCTCCGTCATAAGTGTTGTTGTAGTAGAGTTGTTTGCCACCATACTTATAGAACATCAACATGTGTTGCATCATTAATGAAAGTGGAATCTTTTCCTCATCATAATGCAGAGGATTGTAGCTAGTATTCACTGAAATACCTTGATCGATAAATTTCTGTAATACTGCCATAATCTTGAGATAACCTTCAGGTGACTTTTGATCCCAAAGTAAATCGTACTTATTCTTGAGTCGACCGATCTGAGGTACAACTTGCTTTAGCACACCGTCTTTTGATTGCTTCACAGAGATCAGCGAGCGAGGTGGTTCAATACCGTTCGTGCTGTTACTAATCTGTGCTGACGTCTCAGCAGGCATCAATGCCATGAGTGTGGAGTTACGGATACCAACCTCTTTTAGCAAACTACGTAACTCTTCCCAATTCATCTTATAATCTGGCTTTGCCAACTCGTCGACTGTATTCTTATAAGTGTCAATAGGCAATATACCGTCATGATACTTCGTCTCGTTAGACTTCAAACACGCACCCTTCTCAGCAGCAAGTACAGCAGATGCTTGAATCAAATAGTATGACCATGCTTCTGCATATTCATGTACCAACTCGAGATTTGGATCTTGGTAGTTCGTATCGTTCTTTGCCAACCAATGGGCAAAGTTAATAATACCTACACCAAGTGGGCGCCGATTCATGGAGCCCACAAAAGCTGCCTTGACTGGATAATCTTGATAATCGAGCAACGCATCGAGTGCACGTACAGCCAATTCACAAGGCAGTGCAAAGTCTGCAGGTTTTTTGATATTACCCCAATTGATAGCTGCTAGAGTACACAGGCTGATCTCACCATTCTCATCGTGTAGATCATTGAGTGGTGTTGTAGGCAAATTAATTTCACAACAGAGATTCGACTGACGAATAGGTGCAAGCTCTTTCTTAAATGCACCATGGTCATTAGCGTTATCAACATTCATCAAATAGATACGACCAGTATCCTTTCTTTCCTGCATAAACGCAGCGAAGAGATCACGAGCTGGAATCGATCGCTTCATGATAGAAGTCTTACGCTCGTACTTTTCATACAACTCACGGAACTTATCGGTATCAGTAAAGAATGCTTCGTACATGTCTTTACATTCATGTGGTGAGAAAAGTGTAATGTCTTCACCTTTGACAAGCCGTTCATACATGACTTGATTAAATTGTACGCCGTAGTCCATATTACGGACACGATTCTCTTCGGTACCTTTATTGTTCTTGAGTACGAGTAAATCTTCTACTTCGAGGTGCCAGATGGGGTAATATATAGTTGCCGCCCCACCACGGACGCCGCCTTGAGAACAAGATTTAACAGCACTTTGGAAATACTTAAGAAAAGGTATGATGCCAGTATGAGAAGTATCACCGTTACGAACAGCGGAACCGAGAGCACGTATACGGCCAGCTCCAACACCAATACCGGCTTTTTGTGAAACATATTTAACGATCGAGGATGCTGTTGCATTGATAGAGTCCAGTGAGTCATCAGTCTCGATAAGTACGCAAGACGAGAACTGTCGTTGAGGCGTTCGTACTCCCGCCATAATTGGTGTAGGCAAACTAATATCAAAATTGCTGAGCGCGTTGTATAGCTTTACAACCCAGTCCATTCTGTTCTTTTCATAATCTGCAAACAGTGTCATAGCAATACACATCATCGCCATTTGAGGTGTTTCAAAGATTTCACCAGTCACACGATCTTTGACGAGATACTTGCCACGCATTTGTTCCATTGCGGCATAAGTTAATGCAAAGTCTCGATCATGATCAATCTTTGTATCGAGAAAGAGTATGTCTTCTCGACTATATTTGTTCATGAGCACACCATCGTAGCGGCCGAACGAAATCTGTTCGATGATATGTTCTACTAAAGAAGGCGGATCAAACTTACCATAGACTTCTTTGCGCAGCCCATAATTGATTAGACGGCCTGCTACATATTGATAGTTCGGAGTTTCTTCGGTGATAAGATCAGCAGCTGCTTTGATCAACATCTCCTGTACATCGACAGTCTTGATGTTGTTGTAGAACTGAATGTGTGTTTTGATTTCGAGTTCTGAGGCAGATACACCGTTAAGTCCATCACAGGCATACGCGGCTACTCGATGGAACTTTTCGAGATCTAATACTTCTTTTTCACCATCTCTCTTCGTGACTTGAATATTTTGAATCATTAGATTACTCCGCGTTCATGCAGTTTTTGACGATTGGCAAGATGTGCCTCCTTTAAGTCGTCCTTACTCATACCGAAGTAAGGAACTGCATGACCTTCGCGGATCATAATATCTCCTAAAAACATAGTGCTGTCTGTCTCATGATCATATACTTCAAACTTACCTAAAATACGACCGAATTTACCTTTTGATTCATCACCTGCTTTTTCAGTGACCAGAGTTTGTTTTGAACCAACTGGTAATATTTTTTTGACAAACTCTTTTGCTAGCAAGCCAAATTGTTTTTCGATTTTATCTCGAGTACGAGATTCTGGTGTATCAATACCATGAATACGGACGCGTTCATTATGTTGCCAGATCCCGAAACCAAGATCGATATCTACATCTACAGTGTCGCCATCGACCACCCTGCAAATTACGCAATTGTATCTAAACATTATTCTGCCTTTTCTTCTTCTGATTTTACTACGATGTCGTCATACCCGACGATAATACCGTATTCTTTTCTTAGTACATGCAAGATCTTATCTATGCCTGCACTGGCTCCTTCAATAAACCCAGCATGATGTGCTTCTGACTTGCCAATTAAATTTCCTATTTGATATGAAATAAACATCAAAGCGACAGTAACCCACGCTGTGAATTCCATTTCCATTATTTAAACGAACCCCAACGCATAACATAATTTTCTGCTAAATCTTCTGCATAATGTACATTGTGATTTTTTAAAAGTTCTGTGCGAGTCATAACCCATTGATCATGGCCCCATGCTTTTGTTTCCCTTTCAAACATTCGTACACCATAATGATACGTATCATGAAAGACTTCAGCTTTCCTATTTTCTTCAGGACTATAGTAGGTTGAAATTAGAGTTTCTACAATCTTCATATTCGTTTCCATGCAGTGTAATGTATTTTTGCTTCAAGACCAGATGATATATTATCTCTTAAAACTTCGTCGATGTACATAGTCTCGGCCGATAAAATCATATCATTGACATCTTTCGATTTGATCGTCTCTGGGAATATGACCACCTTATATCCTTTATCTATCGTCTTCTCAATCTTAGCGCAAGTTTCTTTTGATCGCGGTTCATTATCGTAAACAAAAACGCTGTTTTCATTCACCAAGTCCCAATCAATAGAACCACCTGCCATTGCAATTGAGTTATCTACAAACATCGAGTCAATAGGACCTTCAAGAATGTAGTGTGTTTTTGAGCGATCACAAGTATCTAAGCCGAAGACTTTAGATTTCTTTGTGTCGATCATTATTGTTATATACCGTATGCCATCCTTACGGAAAGATCGTCCTTGAAATCCGAAGAGGTTCTTATCCTCATCGAGAAACGGTATAATGAGACGTGGTTCATCGTTATCCAACGTATCGAACTTTCCTGGTAACACGCTGTTGACAAACTGCTTAAAGCGAGGAGCATAGAACAGCTTTGCATGATATAGTGTAGGAATTTGTCTCTTGTTTATATATGCCTTGGCGGGATGATCGTGAGATAATTGTGAGATTTTTTTGAGGTTTTTTAGCTCGCTAGACTTAACGAACTTGGGTGGTTTCATTTTAACAGCCAGTATTTCGGCCTCAGATACTTTCCTTTCAATAGGAGCTAGATTATCTGATATTTTTTCGCGGATGAATTCTTGATAAATTATTGGATCGACGAACTCAAGTAACTTATCGATTCCAAGAGTAATACTGCAATTATGACAATGGTACAAATATCCGCCATCGTCCTTCGGAAATATCCAACCACGTGCTTTGTACTTGTTTTTTCTTGAGTCTCCACAAACAGGACACCTGAAATTATAATGTTGAGCTTTTACCCTCTTAAATCGATCCAATCTGTTCGAGATAAGACCAATATATTTTTGTTCTAGCCACATAATAAAATACCTGATTAGCGATAGAGCTATTATACCGCAAGATCAGGGTTTGTACATGTTTAGATAAAAGAAGAACCGTGCATTGAGATGAATCCAGAAGCCATCGCGACTACTACTATCCAAAAGAGGCGATTGATAATGGTCACAGTATGAGCATTGTTATCAACCTTCTTCTCAATATCATCTAGCTTAGCAGAGAAGCGATTGAGGCGTTCGAAGTTAGCATGATTATTCTGCTCTATGGCAATAAGCTTTTCTTCTGCGCGGGCCAGAGAGATCATGGCATCAGACAGCTTGTCTATTTTTTCTTCGATTCGATCGAGACGTTTTGCTTGTGTTTCAGCCATGATTAGCCCTTGAATATTCTCTTGCGCTTACCACCCACCTCAATAAAGTTGCGAGTAACAAACTGTGTCTTTCTACGTTTCTTTTTCGGGAATGCTTGAGCATCATCGCCCATTCCCGGACCCATTGTGGTGTTATTAGTAGGTGTTCCAGCCATCACACCTTCTTCAACAAGCATTTCAGCTTCTCGCATGTAGTGTTGTAAACACTCTTCAAGATACTCGACATCATCAGGATCTAAATTCTTTTCACGCAAAAGTAATAGCGCAGCCGCAAAGGATGCGATACGAGTCTTACCACCTGGAATTTTACCAAGTAGTTTTTTCAGATTGGCAACGAGACGATCAAAATACCCAAACGATTTAGTTTGTTCAGGTGTACGATCGGCTTTATCAACAATGACCTTTCCGTCTTTGTCAATTAAACCAGTTTTATAAGCATCCCATTGGTCAAATGGTGTAACTAACCGCTTTAAAAACATGTATATCGCTGCTAGATCTACTACACCTTTTGCCATTATCCCTGACCTCGATACTTCTTAAAGCTACGCTTACTAGACTTATTCATCGATGCCATCTTAATATTCTTGCGACCAATACTGGTCCCTTTATTATTAGGCTCGATGATTGCTTTTCCGCCAATTGCTGCTTTAGCCACTATATGTTCCTTAGTACTTCTGCGATTTTAAGATCTACTGAAATCATTTCTGATCGTATATGACACCCTTCAAATTGTATGTCGTATATGATATGAGGCATAGTCTGTAAAAACAATAAAAACGTTTTTAGTAATCCCCATTGATCTTCATCTATTTTGAAGAACAACATACGTGTTGCTGCGTCATTATTAAAAACATTATATAATGTAATAATATGGTTGAGGATCAATCTTTCCTTCAATTCACCCTTCTCGATATATCTTGAGAAGAGACGCTTTAGATACTTAAACCTTTTCAGGTCATCATAAAACTCTTCAGTATCGTACACCGTATTGGTGTAGTTTGCCGCAGCATATAACAAAAAGTTAGACTCATTCAATGGTGTCATAACAATCTAATTTTGATTAGGAATCAGCGAACGTAGAATCGTCAGCAGCACCAGTAGTGTTAGCAACATCAGTCGTAGAGGTATTAGCAAAGTCAGTTGCATCGCCAGTAATACCAGTACAAGCCAAAGTCTCGTGAGTGACTCGACCTGAACGGCCACCAGTTCCAGTCGTGACCTTTACCCAACCGGGAGGGACACTACCTTTACCGTCACCACGGGCAGCTGCTGATTCTGCAGCATCCACACCGAATACTTCAGTACCGAACAGATCTTGACCAGTTTCACCGGTTTCTGCTTTCGCAGTAAACTTAGGCGCATCTGAATATTGGTCTCTTTTACCGAATAAAGACATTTCTTTATCTCCGTCTTAGTGTTAAACAGTTATTTATTAGTCGTCATCGCTGACAGACCGGTCTTTCGCTGCCTTCTTAGCTCGAAG
>Ga0255768_10005210_pt1 | contig 12555 bp, 19 predicted proteins | sample 071ome_33_FD_179983 | JGI IMG/M metagenome (GOLD analysis project Ga0255768, IMG submission 179983) | Coastal salt marsh microbial communities from the Groves Creek Marsh, Skidaway Island, Georgia - 071412AT metaG (version 2) | ecosystem: Environmental > Aquatic > Marine > Intertidal zone >...
AAGAATAATAGAATCGTTAGCCGGAATGGGAACGTCGTAAGCGATGTAATGCTCATTGGACAACGTGGCGCCATTGGGGCGCACCGCTAGACGGAATGTTCCAGCAGATCCTCCACGTTCACACACCGTGATACTGGAAACAACAGTCTCTGTCGCGGACGGCACCGTGTATATGGTGGTCGCTGTTGTCGCAGATGGAGCGATTTGTCCAAGAACCTTATAATTTTGTGCCACTTTAAGCTCCCATCATCAAAAAACTATTAGCAAAGCCCGTATCTGCTGACCCACTGGATGCCGCAGTTGACGCGCCTATTTCTACCCATGTATTATCATATCTTATCAAAGTCTGAGATTGATCAGACCTATACCAGATGTGGCCGTTACCAACGCCGGTTGGTTCGGTATCGGAGGCGGTGGAATCAACGGTGAATGTGCCGTACACACCCCACACTGTTCCATCCCAACGATATGTTTTACCGTTAGTAGTGTAGGTGTCACCTATTGTAGGGGAGTTAGGGAAGTCGATAGCCATTAGATACCGTACTTATTTTCTAGATACGACTCTACTAAGTTGTAGTCAGCGGAAGACAAGGTGGAGTTATACACGATAACCTCTGCAACCATCCAATCTGATAGCTCTCCAGTGTAATGACCGTAATTAATTGTCAGTTGTTTGCTGGTACCACCACCCCCAGTATTCTGGTAATAGTTACCACTGTTTGCTGACGTGGACTTGGATCTGTAGAGCGAGTTCTGATCGGTAGATATAACCCAGTTTGTTCCGTGGTGGTTGGCATTTGACGCAGTTATCCAGCCATCATGATAAGCGGTACCAGCATTACCGCTCCAGAAACCCGAAAGCCAGTTGGAGGTAAGCCCGTCAAATATTCGCTTCTTGTTTGCTCCGTTATACCTAGCAACATGAAAAAGAGTGAAAGTAGAGGGGAGAATGGCAGAAGGAAACCTTATACCGGCAGTTGTTCCACCGTAAATGGCAGGAAATGTTTCTGTAGCGCCATTACCTGTAACATCAGCCTTCGTAATAGTACCAGTCACAGTGGTGGCATGGTTGTTGTTACCTGATAGATCTTGCCACTGAGAACCAGTCCAACTGTCTCCCGTGTACCACCCTATGTAGCCTGCAACAGGCGGTCCGGGGAACGGCCAAATGTCATCAAGCCTAGCCTCGTACGCTTCATTCATACTCCAGACACCAGCAGCATACTGCGTTGTCGGTACTGACCTTTTTCCTCTACTACGCCTCATTACGAAATCTCCTCATACGAGCAGACAACATGAAGATCATCTGCTGCGGAGGCAGTCACGCCAATAGACCTATCCTCCTCTAAGTAGATCGCGGCGGACTTATCCAGAGCAACAAGCGTGGAGTCAGCGGGGACACTGATCGTGTGGGCAAGTTTCGTACCGTTAGTGGAGCCAACCGTGGCCGTGTCCCAAATAGTAATGGTGATCGTGGCAGGGTCCGTGCCGTCGACATTCGCCACGATGATGTTGTTGATCTTCAACACCTTGCCAGAAGAAGCGGCGTTGGAAATAAGTGTGTTTTCGCTGGTGTCAGCAAGCCTGACCAAAGCGGTCTTTGCCGTGATTGTGGATACGTCTACTATATTTGGTGCAGCCATGTCTTAACCTCCGAAAACCATAGCCATCGCAATGGCCTTTCCTGTTGTTGCTACAGAAGCTCCCCCGGTAGTTATGTCGCCAGAAGCTGCCAAATCGCCAGAAACTGCCAAATCGCCAGAAACGGACAAAGAAGCGCCTATAGTTGTACTTTCATACAGCGTTATACTGTCTGACTCTATTTTAACCTTTTCTGAGCCAGCTACATCGAACCTTATCGTGTCTTCGTCAGAAGTTTCTTCTACTTGAATTTTTGTATCAGCGTCAGTGTCGGCAATGTAATTTGCAATGTTTGCTGAGTGACCTATCTCTACCCATGTGTTGTCATACCTGATCAGAGTTTGAGACGTATCAGTTCTGAACCAGATGTCTCCAGCCTCCGGCGAATCTGGAGCTGTATCTGTTACAGAGAATGTCTGAGCTGGCGTGGGCTGGACTTCCCAGTAGGTTCCGTTCCACTGCCATGATTTATCACCTACTGAGTAGATGTCGCCTTCTGTTGGTGCGTCAGGAAAGTTAATAGCCATTATGACCAGCTCACAGTTCCGGTACCGGCAGTAAAGACGGTAACTTTATCGCTTCCGACTGTCGTGGTAGTTGAGGTGAGACCGGCGGAAACCGTTGCTGTAACACTGCTGGGGTAGCGCAAAATAACAATCCCAGACCCGCCGTTACCGCCATCTGCGTCATCGGAGTTTGCACCGCCTCCACCGCTACCGGTGTTGGTCGTACCGTCAGTGGGGGGATCTCCGCCGTTGCCGCCGCCACCTGCGCCGCCGGTGCCGTCAGAGCCAGCAGCGGCAGTGTCGCGACCGCCTCCGCCTCCTCCAGCCCTCGTAACTGATGAGCCAGTAATTGCAGAAGCAAGACCGTCGCCGCCATCACCACCGTTATTGGGTGAACCGTCTTGACCCGCTGCCCCAGCACCGCCACCGCCACCGCCACCATCTTGGGTACTGGTGGTACTGTTGGATGAGTTACCTCCGTCGTAACCTTGGCTAGCAGTTCCAGAACCGCCAGCGCCGTTGCTTCGTCCACCGGTACCTCCACCGGAACCGCCATCGCCGCCAACGCCAGATAAAGCAAAGAAACTACTACCGTAACCGCCACCAATAGATGTAACGGTAGCGAACTGAGAGTTAGACCCCTGTGTGCCATTTGTTCCCGGGTCGGCAGCAGGGGGGCCTAATCCACCAGATCCACCCGCTCCAACGACAACGGTATATGTGGTGGCTAAAGATGCTCCAAAAGTACTTTCTGTCCCAGCGCCACCGCCGGAGGTCTCTGAGGCATACGAGTTCCGGTAACCTCCGGCTCCGCCGCCGCCAGCAGCACCGCCGCCATTTATGCCGCCGCCGCCACCACCACCGGCAATGACGAGGTACGCAACATCAATTACTGGTGCGTTTCTAAAGTTTACCCAAGCACCTAAAGATGACGAATACCACTCAGGCTCTCCCGTTGTCTCATTAAACCTGATCATCCCAGCAGTTGGAGAAACAGGACGCTCGGCGGTGGTGCCGGACGGTATTAAATTAGCTCCTGTGCCGGAGGCAGAAAAATGATCCGCAGAAACACTGTCAGAAACAGTGAGGCTAGAAGAATCCAAAGTCATCTTCTCCGCTCCAGCAATATCAAACCTTATAGCATCCTCGTCAGCTGATTCTTCAACCTGAATCTTAGTGTCATTATCAGCATCAGTTATAGAATCTGAGCTTAAGCCAACATACGAACCGCCAACCGTTATATTGCCAGTGAGATTAATATCACCTGTAACATCTAAATCTGCCGCCGGGGAACTATTATTAATACCAACCCTTCCATTAACACTATCTATACGTAACACCGTAGGATCTGGAACTATCCCATACGCATTCCATGATACTCCATCCCATCTCCAAGTTCTTTGACCTGAAGTATATGTATCTCCTATTGTAGGGTTATCGGGGAAGTTAATAGCCATTACCAAGTCACCGTTCCTGTGCCAGCAGTGAAAGTCAAAACAGTATCTGCATTATCAGTAGATATTGCGTAAGTTAATCCGGCGGAAATAGTTGGAGTAGGGCCATTGAATCTTAAAATTGCTATCCCTGATCCGCCAGTTCCTCCGGGGTTGGAGACTTGGTTGGCGGCACCCCCACCACCGCCGGTGTTGGTGCCACCAGCACCCCCATTACCTGTACCGCCGTTGCTTCCAGAGTTCAAGGCAGAACCACCGCCACTGCCCCCACTACCACCAGCGCGAGTTGAACCGCCGCCTCCTCCACCGAGACCGCCATTACCTGCATTTAGCGTGTAGCCGCCACCGCCGCCACCGCCTGCCCAGTATAGCAATGTTCCGTTTATGGAGGAAGTTGCTCCAACTCCACCATTTTTTCCGGCATTAGATGTTGCGCTTCCTCCAGCTGCTCCGGCTCCACCACCGCCACCACCACCGGCCCAACCGTTTGAAGAGCCGCCATTATTTCCCTGACCAGCCGTACCGGTACCTATGGCACCTTGTGCTGATCCAGCACCGCCTGATCCGCCAGAACGTCCTGCTCCACCAGAACCACCACCACCGCCACCACCGCCGATAGAGGTCACAGCACCGAAAACTGAATCATTTCCGCTAGTTGCTGTTGCGTTAGATCCTCCAGATCCGCCAGCGCCAACAGTAACAACATAAGCACCGGGGGTCGGGGTTATAGATGTCGTCAAAAAACCACCAGCGCCACCGCCGCCGCCGTTGTGACCACCACCACCGCCACCACCTGCCACTAACAGGTACTGGACAGACGCAGGAAGCCGTACAGGTAGAGCATCTTTACTGGACTTGATGCCACGACCTTGAGCACCGTCGATGCCAGACCCAGATGCCAAACTTACAGCCATTATCAGGTCATCTCCGTACCAAACGCCTGAAACGTCAGATTGGCCGAAGAGGCATACACCTCTAGAACATCTGTGGCAGCAAGCGTAATACCAATAGTAAAAATAACCGTATCATTTGCTGAAGCAGTTGAATCATAAACAAGATAATGATCATTAGCTAGTGCTGCGCCAGCAGGACGAATAGAAATCCTGTAAGTGGCATCACTGGCAGAACGATTGCACACAGCAACAGAAGAAACCAAAGCAGAAGTAGCAGCGGGTACAGTGTACAGCGTAGTTGCTGTCGTTGCTCCGGGAGCACTTTGACCTAAAACCTTATACTCAGTTGCCATATTATGCTCCCATCATCATTAAAGCTATCGGGCGTGGATCCTCAACACCACTAATTGAACCAGTAACAGAAAGGTCACCAGAAATAGTAACAGTGCCACCAGAATTTATGTTCATTCTTTCAATACCGGCAGTGTCAAAACGAATAGTATCTTCATCAGCTGATTCTTCTACCTGGATCTTAGTGTCCCCATCAGCGTCAGTGATCGAATCAGAACTCAAACCAACATACGATCCCGTGACACTAATGTCACCAGTAACAGTTAAACCAGAAGCATCCAGAGAAGCTTTTTCTGTGCCCGCAACACTAAACCTTATAGTATCCTCATCAACAGACTGCTCAACCTCAACTTTAGTATCATTATCAGCATCTTTGATAATGCCAGGGAACGTTACCGCAGACGACAAGGTACGCCAATAATCACCCGTCCACAAAAAAGTTTTATCATCAACCGTAAACGTATCATTAACATTAGGGTTAGAAGGAAAACTAATAGCCATACATACCTCTAACAATATAAACCGTACAACATAATAGTAACAGTTATAAGGTTGTTAACTCATAATATTAGATTTCTTGCGGCTGCCAAGAAGTAGTAGATTCATCCCACTGATATGTTCCACCATCATCAGGATGAGGTGTTGGTGGCTCCCACAAACAAGTTTCTTCATTTAAAACCCAAGAATCATATGGTTTTGGTGGAATGAAAGCATCTAAAGCAGCATTATAATCATATCCTATGCCAGCATAGTTCTTTCTTAATGCTACACCGCCATCTGGTTCTCTTGTTTCAGGGTCATAATGAACACCGCCACGAGTGTTGTATGATGTTTGTAGCCATTGGCCGGGGGAATCATCTACGAATGTGTCAAAGAATTCTGGTTCTGCGACAATTACTTTTGTTACTTTACCGTTTTGTATTTTTGCGAAATGTGCCATTAGTATTCCTTTATATTAAATATCGAATTATCACGATGCCAGATCCACCAGCACCTCCGTTGGAACCGCTGGACGAAGATGCGCCCCCGCCTCCGCCGCCAGTGTTTGCCGTACCGTTTTGCGGTGGAGAGCCTCCAGCGCCGCCGCCACCCAAGCCGGGTTGAGTGCTACCGCTGGCGTAGCCAGCGCCGCCACCACCAGCGTAGTACGTTAATGAACCACTTATTAACGAAGCAACACCGTCACCACCATAACCTTGCCCATCAGTGTTTCCAGCCTCACCGGCACCACCTCCACCGCCACCAACGCTGGTTGTGTTGCTCCCCCCGGCGTACCCCTGACCTGTTGTTCCCGAACCTATAACACCGGGGGTGCCGCCGCTATCTCGTTGGCCACCACCAGAGCCTCCATCACGGTTTTCTGAGCCTCCACCAACAGACGTTACTGTATAAAAAGAAGAGTCACTACCATCGTTTGCTGGGGCTGTAATCCCATCTGTGTCAGACGCTCCTCCAGCCCCAACTATTACTGAGTAGTTCCCCACACCTAAGGTAAGCGTTGATTCCGCTGATGCTCCACCGCCAGAAGATTCTCCGCTAACCGATGAGCGATAACCTCCCGCTCCACCGCCAGCGCAGTCGTCACCGCCGCCACCGTTGCGACCGCCGCCACCCCCACCAGCAACAACAATATATTCTATTTCTGATGATCCAGATGACACTGAGAATGTGCCAGAAGAGGTAAATGTGTGAATTTTATAACCACCAGATTCAGTTATGTCGCCTCCGGTGGCCTCAAATGCTTTCTTTAAAACAAACCATGATCCATCAACATACGACTCTAACTGATTAAGTTGACTATTGTATCTAATCATACCATCAGTAGGTGACGCAGGACGTTGGGCAGTGGTACCAGAAGGCAACACATCAGCTCCTGTACCAGAAGAAACAAAAAAGTTAGCAGTCGCCGCATCATTAAAACCAACATCACCATCAACATGTAAAGCATATTCAGGTGTAGCTGTACCTATACCAACTCTATTATTAACATCATCAATTTTAAAAGTGCCGGGAGAAACATTAGGACCATAAATTTCCCATACGGTTCCATCCCATTGGTAAACTTTGCCCCCGGCAGTAAAAGTATCGTTTACTGATGGGCTATCTGGAAAATCAATTGCCATTATTCACCTCCCGGCGGATCAGGAATGACAGGGTTGGCAAGGTCGATGGTGTCGGGCAGGTCACGCAACGCCTGCCGGTAGGTCGCCCATGCCGAAGCGTCTACAGGTGCGTCAGCAACCTGCGTCCAGTCGGTGCGGGCCAAAATGCCGTCACGCCACAAGCGAACCTGTCGCAACTTCTGTGCGTCAGTCGCATCAGGAAACTCAGGGTTGAACTCAAAAATCATGGTGCCTCCGCAATGAGGAACTGCGCTCGGATACGGATCTCGTCTCCGGATGCGAACGTAAATGGCGTTGCACCGTTCGCAATCGCTTCCTTCAAATAGGTCAGATTTGCGAGATCGTTTAGGAACAGAATCCGGTCGGCGTTTGAGGTTTTACCGTGAGCGATGATGTCCTGAACGCCGGTCTCACGATAGGTGATCTGACACGAGTTCGTGATGACTCCGCCGAGCGTGTACGTCGTCATCTTGTAGGCCGGTGGAATATAAAAGGAGGCGCTCGTCGAAAATACCGTTGTTGAGCCAAAGATGATTTTACCTTCGATCATCATCATGTCGCCCGACACGGCGTAATAGAAGGTGTCGGTCCCGTTGCCAAGCGTAAAGTTCGTGTACGTCGGTGAGTATGCGGTAACAGGAACATACTTTCGCCCCTCCAACGTCGTCAACCGTGACGCATGATCAGCAATCTTGTAATCATGCGAACTAGTGACAGCCGACGAATCAACACCAACCTTCGCCTGCAAAGCTTCAACAGCAGCAAAACCTGTACCAGAATCCAACGAAGAAGGAAAACTAGTAGAAGAAGAATCAAACCCTCCGGCAGAACCAACCTCAACCCAAGTGTCGTTATATCTAATCAGGGTTTGTGACTGATCGGATCTGTACCAGATGTGACCGTTACCAACGCCGGTTGGTTCGGTATCGGAGGCGGTGGAATCAACGGTGAATGTGCCGTACACGCCCCACACTGTTCCATCCCAACGATATGTTTTACCGTTAGTAGTGTAGGTGTCACCTACTGTAGGGGAGTTAGGGAAGTCTATAGCCATCAGTTATTCTCCGAAAATGACAGGAATCCAGTTGAAAGCGTTCTCGTCCCACACATATGATTCACCGTCATTTGGATAAGGAACCGGCGGATCCCACAATAGAGTCACTTCGTTCAGTGTCCATGAAAAATATGGCTGGGGAGAGATAAAAGCGTCAAGGGTTTCGTCGTAGTAGTATCCGATATCAGCGTAGTTACCACGAAACTTCCCGTTATACGAGGTTTGTTTCCATTCGCCATCTAACCCAAGAACGTCTGCAATGAACGCCTGACCCTGTGCCTCACTGTTCGGTGCCGGATCGGGACAAGCATCGTCAGAGATGACGATTACCTGGATAACCAATTTTTCAGCGTTGATTTTAGCAAAATGAGCCATTTATTTATTTTCCTATAATGTTTATACTCGCATTAGTTAACGCAGTCTTAAAATGTAATAGTACCTGAGGCGTTGAATTTGTAAATTCTGTATCCACCAGATACAGTAATTTCTGGAGAACCTGTTACTGCATTAACTGCGGGGAGGGACTCTGGATAGCGAATTACAACTACTCCAGAACCACCAGAACCACCAGACGAATTTCCGCCACCGCCGCCACCGCCGCCGCCGCCACTATTAGCAGTGCCGGTCATCTGAACACTATTTGCATTAAAGTCCCTGTTTCCCTGCCCAGCACCATATCCTGTTGCGGATTCGTCTGGATTCTGGCCACTTCCTGCACCTCCAGTTCCACCTCCACAGTAGCCAATTGCGGTCCCAGTATATGAATTGTACTCGCCAGTTCCGCCATCACTTCCGCTCGCTGTTGAACCCCCTCCACGAGATCCGCGGTAAGACGAGGGACGCCCAGCACGACCAGCATATCCATTACCAGATGTTCCGCCAGTGCCACCTGAATTGCCACCATTGCTGCCAGCAGATGCGGTAACAGAGTTAAAACTAGAAGGAGACCCTGCTCCACCAACAATTACAGATAAGGAGGTTCCGGGAGTAATTTCTTGTGATGTTATTGTCTGCGTTCCCCCGCCCCCACCACCTCCGCCCCATTCGTTTCCACCCCTACCGCCACCACCGGCAATAAAAAAGTCAACCAGATATGCGTCCCCAACCCATTTGTCTGTTGTACGCTCAAGATGCACTTTTGACAAATTCCATATTCCAGACGCTGATGTAACATCAGTAGAATTTTTTACCCCAAAAATTCTGCCGTTGCTTCTCATTAACTAATCTCCTCATATGAGCAGACTGCCTCTAAGTCAGAGTCAGCGCTTGCGGTTAATCGCAAAGAGTCACCTTCCTCTAAATAGAGAGACTTAGAAATGACATCTAATGTTGCATCTGCTGGAACCACAACCGTCTTAGCGATATGGTATGCCGTAGATGAACGATATAAATCAACACTTACACTGGCAGAACTGGTTCCGTCAACATTAGATACATACAAAGCATTAACCTTAAAGACCTTGCCGCTTGATGACGAGTTCGTTACAATTGCCGTAACCGAGGTGGTTACCGCCTGAACCGCAGTCTTGCCAATAATCGTTGTAACATTAACAATATTTGGTGCAGCCATAAATTATCCTCCAAAAACAATAGCCATCGCAATGGCTTTACCTGTGGTGGCGACCGTTGCGCCGTCTGTTGAAATGTTACCAGTCACCGATAGCCCGGAAGAGTTCAATACGGCTTTTTCAACTCCGGCGATGTCAAAACGAATAATGTCTTCGTCAACGGATTCTTCAACCTGAATTTTAGTGTCTGTGTCGGTGTCTTGGATAAAATTAGCTATATTAGCTGAATGACCAATCTCAACCCACGTCGAATCATAATAAATTAAAGTTTGAGAAGTATCAGAACGATACCAAATATCTCCAGCCTCAGGAGAACCAGGAGCAGTATCAGAAACAGAAAAAGTTTGAGCAGGGGTAGGCTGAACCTCCCAATATGTACCATTCCACTGCCAAGAACGATCCCCAACAGAATAAATATCATCAATATTTGGAGTTGCCGGAAAAGAAATAGCCATCATCAACCTCAAAAACAAAAATCTCTATACAATAGTAACCGAATAACAGTTACAATAACAAGAAAGTTACCTAAACTGAGGTCCAGTAACCCACGCAACCAAAGAATATCTTACACCAGAAGTAACAGGATTAACACGGTGAATAGACCAAGAAGGAAAACAGCACACAGTCCCCTGACCCCTAGGCAAAACGGTAGCCGCACCATTAGAAAGCTCTATATCCCCACCCTCATAGGAGGAAGGATCAGATAACTGTAAGGAAATAGAAAGCTTTCTTACACGCTCACCAAGCTTAGTATCACAATGCCAATCATAATGACCTGAAGGAGCTTCATACTTAGCTATCTGACAGCCCTCATTAATACCAGTCAAATCAAAATTAAAAAAAGCGTCGTTAACAGTATGAATAACATGGGCAAGACGTTCAAAAATCCAGACAGTTTCAAAACTAGGAAACAAAAAATAGACACCAGAATCACGAACAGATAAGTTATCTTCAGTTGATTCATCACCCTCAACACCAGAAATCTTACCTGACATAAAACCGTAAGACTCCGCTAAAGCAATAATGGTTTCACATTCTTGCACAGTGAAAGCTTCCGGAAACCAGGCATCAGAATGCACATTGTCAACTTTTAATGGCCAGCCGCCACCAGAACTCACCGCCGCAGGAAAACTAACATCTAAATTAGGTTTATCTAAGGTCATCTACAAAATCCTTTGGAACAAAATGAAAGAAAACTAAATCAACTCTACCAGAAGAAACCTTAGGACGCAAATGCCAAGAATGAGTACCAGAATAACAAACAGCTTGATTAGGTTGCAAAACAACAGACTCCCAGTTGTCAGAAAACTGTGAAAGATCAGTATCTATCGGCAAAAAAGTAGAACCAATATAATTGTTTAACTTTTCATCGGTCCAAGGTTCAGCTATCATCAACTCCCAAGGCTCATCTTGTTCTTGATTAACCATCAGATCAATAGTTCTATAACACTGAGGTCTATCAATATGAAGAGGACAAATACCGCCCTGCAAATAATTTGAAGCAAAAACATAAGAAGGTTTAACTTCTTCACCAAAAATTTCACATGCAAAAGGTGTTATTTGATTATGTATAGAAGTAAGTGTAGGATGATTGTGTACAGCTGTTCTTTGAAAATCTGTATCTTGATATGAAGTTATTTTACGGCATTGATGAACAACTAGATCATATATTTTTTGAAAACTTGCCGGGGAAAAAACTTCTGATACTATTTTAACATGTGACATACATAACGTATTATATCATAAAATAATATAACCTATACTCCAAATATCGCTGAAATTTCTTCTGCCGTAAGACCCAGAGCAGCAATTTTGTCCAGCCCAGCTTGTCTGTTAGAAGCAAGAGTTTCTGCTTCGGTAGCAATCTGTTGCTCAACGTCTGACCAGGCATCATCCAACTCTTGCTGCGTTGGTTTCTGCGAGTCCGAGTGCCATTGCAGTGTCTCATAATCATTACCGTGCATAGTCCAAGATGAACCAGGATAGTTTCTTACTAAAATTTCTCCGTAATCAATCATTAGCTTGCCACCTCAATTAGAGTTATTGTCGAAGCAAATCCTTGTCCCGAGAAAGCAGTTTCAGCCGGTGACGAACTTTTGATTTGAACCTTATATGTTGTGGCTGATGTTGTTGCTGGAGAATCTAGAATTGAGACTGCTGCTGGCGACTGTTGCTGTGTTGTTCCTGTTCCTCCAACATCGATTCTTGATGCTGTCTCAGCAATTTGCGTTGAGCCTCTAACTATATTCATGTAACCCCAGCCGGAGTTGTCGGCTCCTGTTCTGCGTGGTCTAACGTGACCGGTCATCAGAACATAAATGTCTGAACTTGCACTTGTTGGAGTTATTGAAGCAGAAAGTGTTGTGTCAACGTAGGTGGTGCTCGTTGTAACTGTTTGTGTTGTTGTTGTGGCAACAACCATCTGAATAATCGGCCCTGTATCAATGCTTGATGTGAGCGTGCCAGTTACGGTGAGATCCCCGGGGATGGAGACGAGGCCAGTTGACCCTATGGTCATTCTTTCGATACCGGCAGTGTCAAAGCGAATCGTATCCTCATCAGCTGATTCTTCAACCTGAATTTTAGTGTCCCCATCAGCGTCAGTTATGGAGTCAGAACTTAATCCAACATACGATCCCGTGACTTCAATGTCACCAGACACCGTGAGGCCGGTGCTGTTGATAAACGCTTTTTCGGCTCCCGCAACATCAAACCGTATCACATCCTCGTCTGCAGATTCCTCTACCTGAATTTTAGTGTCGCCATCAGCGTCAGTTATAGCATCTGAACTCAAGCCAACATACGAACCACCCACCGTTATGTTGCCACTAAGATTAACATCTCCACCAACATCTAAAGTATAAGAAGGAGTAGCATTATTAATACCAACAAGATTATTTACAGCATCTACTTTTAATATTGTTGGGTCCGGCAAATGACCATATGATATCCATGCGGTACCATT
>Ga0255768_10005215_pt1 | contig 12545 bp, 10 predicted proteins | sample 071ome_33_FD_179983 | JGI IMG/M metagenome (GOLD analysis project Ga0255768, IMG submission 179983) | Coastal salt marsh microbial communities from the Groves Creek Marsh, Skidaway Island, Georgia - 071412AT metaG (version 2) | ecosystem: Environmental > Aquatic > Marine > Intertidal zone >...
ATAATGACGGTGCGTCGATGCCTTCCTTGGCCCGATCCGCGTCTTCGTACAGCCGCTGAGCCTGTTAAGACTATCACTGATGAAATCCGCGTCATCTGGCAGGATATGGTCGACACCATGGAGGCCATGCCGGGTGTCGGATTGGCCGCGCCTCAAATCGGGATTATGATGCGCCTTGCGGTGGTTGATGCCTCTCAAACCCGTGGGCGGGTGATCTACATGGCAAATCCAGAAATCCTGCAGAGTTCCCCTGAACGTTTTGACCACGAAGAAGCGAGCCCCAATTTACCCGGCGTGTCAGCCAAACTCAGCCGACCCAAGGCTGTCTCTGTACGGTTCTTAAACGAGCAGGGCGTGATTGACCGGCGGGATTTCACAGACCTCTGGTCCACTTCTGTGCAACATCAGATCGACCATCTAAATGGAAAGATGTACTTTGATAAACTGTCTCAACTGCGTCGCAGCATGCTATTGAAGAAAGCGAGAAAGTTGAAATGAAATTGGTGTTTATGGGCACGCCTGACTTTTCGGTTCCCGCCTTGCAACGGCTCGTGGCGGATGGTCATGATATTGCGGCTGTCTATACCCAACCCCCCCGTCCCGCGGGTCGGGGAAAAAAGGATCGCCCCTCTCCCGTCCATAGCTTTGCCGCGGCGTCGGGTCTTGAGGTGCGTCATCCCCTGAGCCTAAAATCGCAAGAGGTCCAAGAGGAGTTTGACCTCCTCAAAGCAGATGTGGCTGTGGTTGTGGCCTATGGGCTTTTGCTGCCGCAGGCGGTTTTGGATATGCCCAGATATGGGTGTTTGAACATTCACGCATCCCTTTTGCCGCGCTGGCGGGGGGCGGCCCCCATCCACCGGTCGATTATGGCGGGGGATAAAGAAACGGGCGTTTCCATCATGCAGATGGAGGCGGGTTTGGATACCGGCCCGGTGTTGCTGGATCAGGCGCTCGAGATTTTTCCAAGCGAAACGACAGGCCAGCTTCATGACAGGCTGTCCCATTTGGGGGCAGAGCTGATTTCGCAGGCCCTGAACCAGATCGATGCCCTCACCCCAGCCGTGCAGTCCGAGGCGGGCGTTTGCTATGCCGCGAAAATCGACAAAGCCGAGGCGCGTATCGACTGGTCAGAATCCGGCGAGGTGATAGATCGCAAAATTCGGGGATTGTCCCCTTTTCCCGGCGCATGGAGTGAATTCAAAGGGGAACGCATCAAGTTTCTTTGTAGTGAAATGTCTGGCGTAGAGGACCATGTTGGGGCCCCCGGAGATGTCGTGGGGGAGGGGCTGGAAATTGCATGTGGCACAGGCAGCATCAGAATAACCCAAATCCAACGCGCAGGTCGCGCTGCCCAGTGCACTGAGGACTGCTTGAGAGGGCTCTCTGTTCAAAAGGGGGACAGATTTGTCTGAACCTCAGAAATCTACGGCGATACCTTTGCGTTCCCAGTCCCCGTATCGCACAGGTTCAGGTCCGTTGCGTCCACCTAGCTCTTTTGGACGCTCAATTTCTTTGGCCTTTTTGCGCCGCTCCTCTGCTTCGGCTAAGGCGCGAATGGCTTCAGGGGGAAGGATTTTTGGCTCTGACAAAATCGGTTCCTTTTACATTTCCGTTATCACAGACGGGCGCACATATGAAAACTTCGCGAGGTCACATGGCAAAACCTGACGTAGCCCGGATGATGGCAGTGACATTGATAACGGATGTGATGGAGAATGCAAAGCTCTTGTCTGATCTCACCTTTGGGCCCAAATTTCTGTCGCTGTCTCCGCCAGAACGTGCGCGTGCACAACGACTTGCCACGGAATGCCTGCGCGGCGTAGAGCGCGCAGATCGTATTTTGTCAGCATTTTTGCAGAAAAAACCACCCCTCAGAATTATGAATATTCTGCGTCTGGCAACGTTTGAATTGTCCACCGGTGGCGATGCCCATGGGGTCGTAAACGATGCGGTAACGCTTGCCGCCATGGATAAAAAACACGCAATGTTTAAAGGTTTGGTCAATGCAGTATTGCGCAAGGTTGCCAAATCTGGACCCGAACAATGGCCCAAACTGCGCGCGGCGCGCATTCCCATATGGCTTAGAGGACCGTTAAAAGCTGCTTATGGCGGGGAGGTCATTAGCGCGATTGAACGTGTCCAATCCAATACACCCCCTGTCGATCTGACACCCAAAAATCCTGAAAAACTACAGGAGTTGGCATCCCTTATAGGCGGAGAGATTATTCTTGGCCAATCAGTGCGGTTAAAATCACCCGGACAGATCAGTAAAATAGACGGTTATGATAAAGGGGAATGGTGGGTGCAAGACGCGGCTGCTGCTCTTCCTGTGCGCCTTCTTGGCAATATTCGCGGAAAAACCGCCCTAGATCTTTGTGCCGCCCCCGGAGGAAAGACGCTACAGCTTGCTGCGGCCGGAGCAGAGGTGACGGCGGTTGATATTTCTGAACGGCGCTTAAAGCGGTTGGAAGAAAACCTCCAACGCACCGGAATGACTGCAGAGGTCAAGGCGATGGATGCCTTTGCGCTGCGAGATGTGCACTATGATGTGATCGTTTTGGATGCGCCATGTTCAGCAACAGGGACACTGCGCCGCCACCCGGATTTGCCTTATGCCAAGGATGGAAGCGAATTTGCAAACTTGATCCAATTGCAACAAAAGATGTTGCGTCATGCGGTAAATCTGCTGGCTCCGGGGGGGCGACTTGTCTATTGCACCTGTTCCTTGCTTCCCGACGAAGGAGAGGCGCAAATAGAAGACTTGATTTCAGAAAATACGCACATCACAGTCGACACTGCGACACTTCTGCATACCCACATTGATCCGACTTGGGTGGTTGATGGCCTCGGCCTTCGATTGCGTCCTGATTACCTTGCAGAGCAAGGAGGTATGGATGGTTTTTTCGTCTCGCTCTTGCACAAAAAAGTCTAAGCGCAGTATAAGAGCATATTGCCGTTGGTCACCGTTAAATGCATGTATCATCCCGCTTCGATGGCGCCCAAATTCAAAAAGAGACTATTTATGACGAGGGTGTATAACCTGACTTCTTCCTTGGGAAATCTGGCGAACAGGTTTCACGCGAGAATGCTTGGGTTTTCAAAACCTGCGACGGGATTTCTGCGTCAACCCGAGCCCCGTTCGATTGGAAGTTACCAAAGAGGGTTGCAGCTCAAGGCGGGCAATATCATGTTTGCCGGTCACCTGATCGAAGCACCGGGGACGAATTTATGGGATATTGCGGCACCTGATTTTGGTTTTGTGCACGAAGCACATGGATTTGGCTGGCTCGATGATCTTGCCTCGGTCGGAGATAAAGAGGCGCGTACGATTATTCAAAGCTGGGTTCAGACATGGATCAATCGATATGGTCGCGGCGGCGGAGCGGGCTGGATGCCAGACATAACGGGCCGGCGGTTGATCCGTTGGATCCATCATGGGTTTATGATCCTTCGCGGCGTTGAACCATCGCAGTCGGAATTGTTTTTTCAATCCCTCGGTCGACAAACCGTTTTTCTGTCCCGTCGCTGGTTGACGACATCACCTGGCTTGCCTCGGTTCGAAGCGTTGGCGGGGTTGATATATGCTGGTCTAACACTTGAAGGCATGGAATCTTACGTGCGCCCCGCAACAAGTGCTCTGGCGCGTGAATGCCGCACGCAAATCGATGAAAATGGTGCTATTCCGACACGCAATCCAGAAGAATTGCTCGAAGTTTTTTCACTGCTCGCATGGGTTGTAGAAGCGTTGCGAGGCGCTGATTGGATTCCCTCTCAGGCCCATTTGGACGCCTTGGATCGGATTGCGCCGACCTTGCGGCTTCTGCGTCATAGTGATGGTTCGCTTGCCAGGTTTCATGGCGGTGGGAAAGGCATTGAAGGGCGGTTGGACGAAGCCTTGGCACTGTCGGGAAACAAAAGCGTGGCACGCGATAGGCTTGCAATGGGGTTTGGTCGGCTGTCAGGGGGCAGAACGACAGTGATAATGGATGTGGCCCCACTTCCCCTGGGACGCGCCTCGCTGAATGCGCACGCATCGACCTTGGCTGTTGAACTGACTTCGGGTCGATGCCCTTTGTTGGTCAACGCGGGTCCCGGGGCACGATTTGGGGCTGACTGGATGAGAGAAGGGCGTCAGGGGGCAGCGCATTCCACATTGACCATTGAAGGTGCTTCAACTGCGCGATTCGGCAAACCAATGCCCCACACAATCCGCAAATCCGAAAGCCTGATTGATGGGCCAAGCCACGTGCCTTTTGAGTGGTCTGAAAGCAAGCGTACGCAAAACCTTCAGGCTGGGCATAACGGCTTTATGCCTGCGACAGGGTTGACCCACGTAAGGAAACTGCAGCTTTCTTTTGATGGGTCGACATTAGATGGTGAAGACTTGCTGATCGCGATTGAACCGCGAGATAAGAAGCAATTTGATGCAGCTTTTGAACGCACGGGTTTGCAAGGTATCGGTTATGAAATTCGCTTTCACCTCCATCCCGACATTACGCCGACGGTTGATATGGGTGGCATGGCTGTTTCGATGAGCCTTGCAAATGGAGAGATATGGGTGTTTCGGCATAATTCACCGGCTGAACTCAGCCTTGAACTCAGCACTTATTTTGACTCCGCGCGCATAAAACCGCGAAAAACGCATCAGATAGTTTTATCTCACCGCGCAATGGAGTATGCAACGCGCGTAAGATGGTCGCTGAAAAGGGTGGTTGAGACAGATATTCTTTCTCACGAAGACTTGGATGCGCTTACAGGCATAATTTAATTACGAATGGACCGACCTCTATGACTGACTTGTTTCCGGTGCGCCGGGCGCTGCTTTCCGTTTCTGATAAAACGGGTTTGATCGATCTCGCCAAATCGCTGAGCCAAAGAGGGGTGGAGCTTGTCTCAACGGGAGGAAGTGCAAAAACACTTCGGGACGCAGGATTAGAAGTGCGTGATGTGGCAACGCTTACGGGTTTTCCGGAAATGATGGATGGGCGGGTGAAAACACTTCACCCAAATGTTCATGGTGGGCTTTTGGCGTTGCGCGATAATGCCGAACACATAAATTCGATGGAAAAACATGGTATTGCTGGGATCGATCTTTTGGTTGTGAATCTATATCCGTTTGAAGAAACTGTTGCACGGGGTGCAGATGCGGCTACCTGTGTGGAAAATATCGATATCGGCGGACCTGCGATGATCCGCGCTGCGGCTAAAAACCATGGTTTTGTGACAACGATTGTGGATGTCGAAGATTATGACGCGCTTTTAAAAGAACTTGCCGACAATGATGGACAAACCCGTTTTGCGTTTCGGCAAAGGATGGCGGCGCGCGCTTACAGCCGGACGGCGGCCTATGATGCTGCGGTCTCAAGCTGGTTCGCCTCTGAATTGAACGATCCCGCACCACGGCGGAAAAGTTTTGCGGGCACATTGTCTCAGACTCTTCGCTATGGTGAGAACCCGCATCAATCGGCAGCGTTTTATACCGATGGATCAAGCCGCCCGGGCGTAGCGACTGCGGTACTGCATCAGGGCAAAGAATTATCCTATAACAATATCAACGACACGGATGCTGCTTTTGAATTGGCAAGCGAATTTGATCCTGCCAACGGTCCGGTTTGCGCGATTATCAAACATGCCAACCCCTGCGGCGTTGCGCGTGGCGACAGCGTTAAAAGTGCATATACGTCAGCCTTTGATTGCGACAGAACGAGCGCTTTCGGTGGCATAGTTGCGCTGAACACGGAATTGGATGCAGACACAGCGGCACTGATTACGGACATCTTTACAGAAGTGGTTATTGCACCCTCAGCCACGCCGGATGCGATTGCACTTTTTGCCAAAAAGCCCAATTTGCGACTTTTGACGACGGGAAAAATGGCGGACCCAGATCAGCCGTTAACCAGCATTCGACAGGTTTCCGGTGGTTTTCTTTTGCAGGACAAAGATGCGATAACACTTGATGAAGCAGCGCTTCGTGTTGTGACAAAACGTCGGCCCGACGCGCGTGAAATGGCAGATCTTTTGTTTGCATGGAATGTGGCCAAACACGTGAAATCAAATGCAATTGTTTATGTCAAAGACGGGGCGACGGTCGGCATTGGTGCCGGACAGATGAGCCGCGTAGACAGCAGTCGGATTGCAGCACGCAAAGCGCAGGATATGGCAGACACCCTGGGATTGAGCGCCCCCTTGACCCAAGGCTCTGTTGTTGCATCGGACGCCTTTTTCCCTTTTGCAGACGGGCTGATGAGCGCGGTGGAGGCGGGCGCAAGCGCGGTCATCCAGCCGGGCGGATCTATGCGCGATGAAGAGGTGATTGCCGCGGCCGATGCCGCAGGCATCGCAATGGTCTTTACGGGCGTGCGTCACTTCAGGCATTAAGCATGCAAAGATCACTTTATATCACGGCACTTGCCGCATTTTTGTTTGACCAGATTACAAAAGTCTTCGTCGTCTTTTATCTGGATTTGCAAAATATATTGATGATAGAGGTCCTGCCCCCGTTTTTGAATTTTTCTATGGCATGGAATTACGGGGTGAATTTTGGCCTGTTTTCAAACGAAAGCGGCGTTCAGAAATGGGCACTTACAGGGTTTGCTGTTCTGGTGTCATTGGCCGTTGTTTATTGGGTCAGGCGGGAACCCACCACTAAGATCGGTCTCATCGGGGCGGGGCTTTTGATCGGAGGTGCGCTTGGCAATGCTTTTGATCGAATGATCTACGGCGCTGTGGCGGATTTTCTGAATATGTCCTGTTGTGGGATCGTCAACCCCTTTGCCTTCAATTTTGCTGATGTGGAAATATTTGCCGGAGCCTTTGCGCTCGCGATTTTTGGCACTCCCAAAAACAATGCATGACGCATCATTTGTAATGGTGTATCGTACTGCGCAGGTTAAGGGATAAATTATGAAACGTGGTTCATGTCTATGCGTTGCGGTCACGATCGTCGCAGCGGGGTGCAGCAATAAAAAAGAGGTAGAGGTGCCAAATACGACCTTTGGAGCCTATGCGATCGATCAAAAAGAAATAGAGTATGTGTCAAACAAACCCTTGGATCTTCCCCCAGATAGATATGTTTTGGTGAAACCCGAAAACCCTGAGGGAGCGCAGGTAATTAAACCCGTAAAGATGCATACTTTTTATCCCAAATCAGAGGGAGACGCCGTTCAGCGCAATAACTCGGAAGAGGATGCAGAAGTTGCAAATGGCGATTACACCTCCCAAAAAGGCTTGCTTGAAGAACTATTCAATCGGTTCGGGTTTTAGCGGATCATCTTGCTTAGGATATGACGTTACCTTGGCGCAGTCGCCTGATCAGTTTTTTGTGATGTAGTCTTGTCAGCCGACTGTGACGATATATCTGTCACGCATGGAAAAAGGACGCAGAATGCAGCTAATTCGTCTATTATCTTTGAGCTTTTTATCTTTGATAACCCTGTCCGGTGTCAACGCCGGCACATCGGAGCAAGTGACCGACTACATGCTTGATAACGGGATGCAGGTCGTTGTGATCGAAGACCATCGCGCACCGGTCGTGGTGCATATGGTTTGGTATAAAGCTGGCTCCGGCGAAGAAGACCCGGGTGTGTCAGGGGTCGCACACTTTCTCGAACACTTGCTGTTTAAAAAAACCAAAACTCTGGAGTCGGGGGAATTTTCCAGAATTGTTGCCGAAAATGGGGGCAGCGGGAACGCCTTTACCAGCTTTGATTATACCGGCTATTTTCAAAGGGTTGCAGCAGATCGATTGCCGCTCATGATGCGCATGGAAGCTGATCGGATGATCAATTTGGATCTTGGTCCCGAAGACATCCTGACAGAGCGTGAAGTCATTATAGAGGAACGCAATCAAAGGGTCGAAAATGATCCAGGCGCGCTTTTTCGCGAACAAAGAAATGCCGCACTGTACCTCAACCATCCCTACGGGATACCGATCATCGGCTGGCGCCATGAAATGGAACAGCTGGATCTGGAGGATGCGCTTGCCTTTTACCGTCAGTTTTACGCGCCCAATAATGCAGTTTTGGTTGTTGCCGGAGATGTGGAGCCAGAGAACGTGCTTCAGCTGGCGAAAGACACCTACGGGAAAATTCCACCAAACCCGAAATTACAGGAACGCAATCGCCGTCAGGAACCGCCTCACACCTCTGCGCGGCGCATGACCTTTTATGATGAGCGCGTTGGCCAACCCTATGTGATACGCACCTATCTGGCCCCTGAACGGGATCCAGGTGCCCAAAAAGATGCAGCCGCGCTGACTCTTTTAGCGGAAATTCTCGGCGGAGGTCAGACGTCAGTATTGACCCAGAAGCTTCAATTTGAAACCCAGACGGCTGTTTATGCAGGCGCCTTTTATAATGGAACGGCGCTGGATGACACGACCTTTGGGTTGATCGTTGTTCCTTCGGAAGGGGTGAGTTTACAAGAGGCCGAAGATGCGATGGATAAAACCGTCCTTGAGTTTATCGAAGCGGGCGTTGACGAAGAACAGCTGGCCCGTTTGAAAATGCAGTTTCGCGCCTCAGAGATCTATGCGCGCGACAACGTGAAAGGATTGGCTAATGCCTATGGTGTTGCGTTGACATCCGGTTTGCAGCTTCAGGATATAGAGGCTTGGCCGGACATTGTTCAGGGGGTTACGGGAGAGGAGATTATCGAGGCGGCAAAGGCTGTTTTTGTCAAAGAAAAATCGGTGACAGGCTGGCTGATGAAGGATGAAGGAGACGCAAAATGAAACAGGTTCTTTCCATCCTTTTTCTTTTCACTTCAGTACCGCTTTGGGCTGCGAGTGATATCCAATCTTTAAAAACCCCTTCAGGTATCCAAGTCTGGCTCGTCGAAGATCACAATATCCCCTTTGTTGCGCTGGAATTGCGCTTTAAGGGAGGAGCCTCGATAGACCCGGTTGAAAAAGCGGGGGCAACCAATCTGATGATGGCGCTTCTCGAAGAGGGCTCTGGCGATCTGACAGCACAAGATTTTGCAGCCGCCAAAGAACGTCTGGCAGCCTCATTCAGCTATGAATCCTATCAAGATGCAGTGTCGATTTCTGCGCGGTTTCTCACCGAAAACCGCGACGAGGCCGTCGCGCTTTTGCGTCAATCTCTGCTAACGCCAAATTTTGACATTGACGCCGTTGACCGTGTTCGCGCGCAAGTTTTGACGGGGTTGAAATCCAGCGAAACTGATCCGGAGGATATTGTTCGCAAGGCATTCAACGCAGAGGCCTATGGGTCACACCCTTATGGTCGCGACGACAGCGGCACCAAGGAAACCGTTTCAGCGCTAAGCAGAGAGGATCTTCATGCGGCGCATAAATACGCCATGGTGCTCGATCGGGCATATGTTTCTGCGGTGGGGGATATTTCGCCCGAGGATCTCAGCGCTCTTGTGGATCGGTTGCTGGCAGGTTTGCCGCAGCACAGCACACGCGACCTGCCCCAAAAAGCAGAGCTGGGTCTTGGTGCAGGCATAGAAGTGATTGATTTTGCAACTCCGCAATCGGTGGCACTTTTCGGGCATGTTGGGATTGCGCGTGATCATCCTGATTTTTTTGCAGCCTATCTGTTGAATCAGATCTTCGGAGGCGGCGGGCTTGAAAGCCGGCTGACACGTGAAATTCGCGAAAACCGCGGACTCACCTATGGGGTTGGGACCTATCTTGTGTCGCGTGATTATGCGGATGTTGTCATTGGTCAATTTGCCAGTGCGAATGACCGTATGGGCGAAGCTTTGAATGTTTTGCGCAGCGAATGGGCAAATATATCCCTAAATGGCGTTACCCAAGAAGAACTGGATCGTACTAAAACCTACCTGACGGGGGCCTATCCGTTGCGCTTTGACGGGAATGCGCCGATTGCTAATATTTTGGTTGGTATGCAGATGCAGGGGCTGGATCCGTCTTATGTAACTACGCGCAATGACAAGGTGAACGCCGTCACCCTAGAACAGATAAACGCTGTTGCGGCTTGGCTTTATAAACCGGATCAACTGCGGATTTTTGTGGTGGGCCAACCTGATCTTTGACGCAGATCGCTATGCCAAATCAATGATAGGCGGGCGGGTGTTGATGGTTTCAATATCAAGGCCTGCCAGTTTTTTGAAATTCTCTGCATGTTCCGCGCGCTTTTCGTAGGGAAGCGTTTTTTCAAGCAGGGAAAAATTCCCCGCACAGCTGTCTTCGGCCATTTGCATGATTGCATCTGGACCTTTGCGGGCTCGGTTTGCGCGGGTGACTTGGTTGACTATGGGGCGGATGATGGCCTCATATGCGTCAAGCGCTTCGATGGTTGCGCCGTGCTTGCGTAGCGCCGCTCCCAGAACGCGGGTGTCCACGATGGCTTGGCTTGCGCCGCTTGATCCCACAGGATAGGTGGCATGTGCCGCATCCCCGATCAAAGTCGCCCTTCCATGACGCCATTGTTCCAGAGGTTCACGGTCAATCATCGGATATTCAAAAACGGTCTCTGCACCTTCGATAAGTGCGGGCGCATTTATCCATCCGAAATTCCAGTTTTTGAAAACGTGATCAAAGCGGTCTTTGCTCACCTCGCGGTTCCAATCCTCTTGATCTACCGGAGTCGTCGGATCAACAGAGGTTTCCGCAATCCAGTTGATGGTGGAAAGACCCGTGACAGGGTCGGGATTGGAAATAGGGTAGGCCACAAAGCGTTCTGTATCATTGCCAGCAAGGATCATGGAGGCCCCGCTGAGAAAACTTTCTGCGGGTGTCGTCGCACGCCACATAATAGCGCCGCTCCAGACCGGTGGCCCTTCGTTTGGGTGCATCTGTGCGCGCACGGCTGAATGGATGCCATCGGCACCAATCAGCAACGCCCCTTTTGCGCGCCGGGCTCCTGTTTCAGTTTCAAACTCTGCTGTAATGTGATCGCCATGGGTTTGATAGCCGATCAAGCGATGCCCCGTTGAGATACAGCTTTGCCCTGCACGTTCCAGCAGGGAGTCATAAAGCGCCATTTGAAGACGCCCGCGGTGGACCGAAAATTGCGGCCAATTGTATCCGGCATGGCGTCCGCGTGGTTCAGTCCAAATTTCCAGACCGGTTTTGGTGTAAAATCCGTAATCTTTGGTTTCAACACCGATATCTTCTAAAACGTGCTGCAGGCCGAGCGCTATGAGTTCACGCACGGCAGAGGGCTGAAGGTTTATCCCAACGCCCAGCGGTTTTATCTTGCGACTGGTTTCAAAGATATGAAAGGGCACACCAATCTGATGCAATGTCAGTCCAAGGCATAATCCCGCGATCCCCCCGCCTGAGATAAGGACCTCTGTCATGGTTGGGTTTTCCCCCTGATCCGTTTTTCCATCGTGATGGATGTTGTTCTATCATAGCCATGATGGCGGGTTTCTGCGGTTTTTACAAATCCAAGTCTTTGGAAAAAGAGATGATTTTCGGTCAGTTCAATTCTGGTTTGCAGTTGTAGTTTCCCATACCCCTGCGCCACTGCGCGTGTTTCGGCGTGTTCTATCAGGCGGCGTGCCAAGCCCTTTTTGCGATGAAGCGGGGATACGGCAAGTTTTCCGAGGTAAAGGCAGTCTTTTTTTCGTGTGAGAAACACACAGGCCAGAGGGGGGCTTGCGCATACCCAGACTTCCTCTGACCTGCAATGATCGCGGATCGTATCCGGCGTAAAGGCATGCAGCGAAGAGGGCGGGTCAATGCGCCCCTCCATATAGGCAAAGCTGTCAGTCAGCAGTGCCATCACAGCATTCACATCATCACTTTGAGGGCTCAGGCGAAGTGGAGGATATGCGCACATTTCGTGTTACCTTTCTAAGCACTCAGCTTAGCCGCTTTGATTGGGGGCTGGCAATTCAGCTTTTTGGTTCAGAGGTGTATTTGGGCGTGCGCGGTTTTGCTCAGGTAAAGCTGCCCTGACAAAACCACCCCTTGGACAGACCTGCACCATGCGCGTAGAAAAGCCACAAAAGATCGCCCTCTTCGCAGGTGACGCGCCAGTAATCTCGCACGCCGCTGCGCCAGTTTGGATCATCAAGCCACCACTCCGGTGCGATGCGTTCCGGCCCCTCTGCGCGTCGGGTGCGAAGGGTGCGTCCGCGCCATTTAAATTCCCGTGGCAGACTGCGTTCTTCGGGGGCGTTCACAGGTTCGGGCGACCAGAGCAATATGGGCCGTCTTTTGGGAAGTTCAGGCCAGTCTTTGGCAGGTTCGGACCAAGCAGCGGCAAGCGTGTGACTTTCTTTTTCGGGAATATGGCTGTCTGCGGGGTGATGGCGGGTGATGTTATCAAGCCCGATCCGTCCCCCGATCCGGCTGATAAGATCATCCAGTGCTGCGGTTGAGGAAGGGGCGTTTTTCAGTGTGTTTTGAAGCGCCATTTGACCGGTGGGAGAGGTCGCGTGCAGCGCCTCTGTATATGTTGCTTCAAGGCGGATCACGTCAATCCCGAAGCCTGCATCAATCTCATCAAGTTTCATGATCAAAAGGGGGCGAATGCGCTCTGGCTCATCGCTTGGACGAGCCAAGCCTGCGTCGATGTGTGAGACTGTATCATCAGTGTGAAAAC
>Ga0255768_10005243_pt1 | contig 12500 bp, 23 predicted proteins | sample 071ome_33_FD_179983 | JGI IMG/M metagenome (GOLD analysis project Ga0255768, IMG submission 179983) | Coastal salt marsh microbial communities from the Groves Creek Marsh, Skidaway Island, Georgia - 071412AT metaG (version 2) | ecosystem: Environmental > Aquatic > Marine > Intertidal zone >...
CGCAATAGCTTCCTCACGCATCGCCGTAAGCCACTTCTTAAGTTTAGCACTATCTTCCCTCCCGCATAGCACAGGGTGATCCATAATACCCGTCAAGGATACACCTAGTAACGCTTCTTCTTCCGTGTTAGTCTGCCAGATTTTACGCAGATACCTGAAGTCTGTCAGCGTAGCCTGTAGAGTTCCAAGGATAGTCGCAACACGTACTTTTCGTTTGAGGTCTGCGAGACTATCGGTTGACCTGACAACAACTTCCGATAGATTGCAGAACTGGTACGGTCGGAGGATGATTTCGCTACACGGATTAGTTCCAAAATCATAGGTAGCATCTCGTCTGTCGTTCTTTGCAGCTTGCTTTTGACTAGCAACTCTGCTGAACACTCCGCGTTCTCCTGAGTAGGACTCATATAAACTTTTCCACTCGTCTAAAAAGGCTGGGAAGTCAGGCTTCTCAGTGTAACAGGCTGAGTTATTCGCTAGTCCACGCTGGGGATTATCTACCCACCACTGACCAGACTTACAGCGCCGTATGCGGTCATCCGTTAGGTTACTGAGGCTAATTAACGCTGACCTACGCACACCGCCTACGACCACTATTTGTGCGATCTTACAGCAAAGATCGTGACATTCAATGGACGTAAGTCTTCTTCCAGCAGCTTCCCGAAAGAGTTCCACTGTGAATCTGAATAAGTCAAGCAGAGGTTCTGGACCGCTTGCACGACCTCCGAAAGTTTTGAGCGGGGAACCTGCAGGTCGTACTCTGCTTGTGTCCCATCGGGGAACTTGACCTGAGTACAGCAGTGATACCAACTCCCTAAACGATTTCGCCCATCCGACTTTTGAATCCGCAACATTAATAACTGTGTCTGTTTCATGGAACTCCTCTGCAACTTCAGGTAGTTTAGAGATGTACTGCCGTTCAACACTGAATCCTACGCCTGTGCCGCACATCAGGACGTACATCATCTCGTCAAAGGCTTTGGGGTGATCTATAGGTAGGTAGCTACAGTTGAATCCAGCTACGTTGTCACGGTCGAGTGCTTCACCTGCTGTCATCAGTGCTCGCATCGAAGGCATTACGTCTAGGTCATGTATTGATTTGAATATCTCTGACACTTCAAAGTCATTCAGTCCTGCACGATCTACCCAGTAGTTAACGTAACGGTTGACTGTTTCTTCCCATGTTTCCCTACGCTGCTCTTCAGGCAAGTACCTAGCGTAGCGACTCTTGTGTATGTATTGTTGGTATGCGTCCATCTATTCTGTTACTCCTAAAGTTTCGTTAAGTATTGCTTGCGCTGCCATCTGTAGTAACATATGTACGCCTTCTGGGTACTGCTGGTTAGACGCAACCTCAAACACTTCTTTGTCTTGGTACATGATTACTGCACACCTTACGTCTCTACCTTCTTCCTCCTGTTGCATCGCTTTGACTGCGAAGAGGGATAAAAACTCAGATGTCAGTATGTCTTGTTCCTCTTTACCTTTCCCGAAATTACCCTCTACTACCTTCATTGACCACCGCCTCTATTAACCAGTTTAGGTACACTCTTGCCTTGCGTAAGTCCTCTACCCCATTTTTGTACTTGTACCTGTGTAGGTACTTATGTACGTTGCCAGAACAGTAGTCAGCAAAGCCAGATCCTAGCTGCTGCCTTATGTAATCAATGGCTTCTATGCCGCCGTTATTGTAGTGATCTGGTTTAACAACAGGGTCGCTTGATATAGCCTTATCGCTGGGATGAAACAATCTACCCACGACAGGCTTGTGGTACCCTTTGGAGTTCTTGTCCCACTCAGCCGGTGTTGCATCATCAATACTCATGTTCTTCCTCCTCTAGATCGTCTTCAAATTTCTCTAGTCTGTTGATTAGTTTGTCCTCAAACCTATCCAGTATTTCTTCTGAAGTAATCTGAAGAGATTCAAGAAGATCGTCAGGATCGTAAAAACGCAACAGACGCTCCTTAATTTCTTCTAGTGTCAGAGACATAATCAACCAACTCCTTTAGTGTGTCTATAGTATACCATAAGATGTCGTGTTTGTCACACCATTCAGCCATAGTAAGTTTGGTACTTTTACTTACTTTCTGATTAGGCTTCATTAACACAAATATGAGTTCTTGCGTCCACGGTAGTGACTTAGAGACCGCTTTATACTTTTGCGTATCTCCTGCTCTAAAGTATCCTTTACACTCAATGAGGTAACCCCGTCCTCTGTTGTCTTCGTACACGAAGTCTGGGGTGTACTTACGTGGTATCTCGTAAGGCACTTGGAACGGCTCGTAGCTAAAGCCAAATGGTTGTAACTGCGTTGCGACATCTTTTTCAAACTCCGATCTAAAACTACCTAGCTTGGATTTCCGTGACCTTCGGTTCATTGACCACCTCTGTTAAGTATCTTGGCCCACTTGAGTACAGGAATGTTCTTACGTTGGGCCAGCAAGTATGCTTGTAAGGACAGTACGAACAACCGACTGCGAGCTTTTGATTTCCACTTTTGCCATCTGGTACGGTCTTGTGGCAGTGCTCTGGTGCTTCCGGTTGCTCTACGAGCTTTTTTACTCTTTCAATGTGCTCCTCTATGTCGTAAGAAATCTTGTCGTAGATGGGAGCCTGAGTGTCCTCTGAGTCGTACATGAGGTACGTCAGGTGCCCGTTCTGCTTGTCCATTGCTAGCCATCCAAACTTTGTTTCTCCTTCGGAGTGTGCATAGCCTTTAATTTGAGCCACATATCCAAACGGATCATCCAAAGCGAGGCTGCCATCCTTGAATTTCCTAAACCCATAAGACGAAACAGATTTAACGTCAGTGACAATCCCGTCAATTTTGCAGTCCATAGAACCTTTGATGCCTGCGACTTCACATTGCTTTTGTTCATCGGTAACCTCGTGTCCTGATAGCCTAGTGAGAAACAACAGCATCTCCTCAATCAGATGCCCGTACATAAACTTGACGTACGTGTTAGGTGTCATCTCCTCTTGTACGTCAGGGTTGTTCACTGCGTTCCAGAGGTACCTGTCGTCTCTACCTATGTTAGACATACGTAGCTTCCGTCCGTCACGCTCCTCTGTGAACAGGTTAGTCATAAGACGCTTGCAGTTTTCCCCGAAGCGATCTACCTCTGCCTCTAGATCAACATCTTTGGGTACGTCTTTAGATGCGACTACCTCGTATATGTCGTCTATTAGTGTGTGTATGCTCATTTATGAGACTCCATTAGACCAGCAATGGCAGCTTCTGCCTCCTCTGGTGTGCATTTAAACCATTCACCCTTACGGTCAAAGGTCTTCTCTAGGTACGTGTGTGCCTCTGATTCAGCAGACCTACGGTTAGACACAGGCCAACTCTTGTACAGCGCGTAGTCTCTGAAGGGTGAAGACGTTTGATAGCCATTGAGTCTGTCCTCTGAGTCTACAGCCATTCCTACTTTCACCCAGTCTCTGAAGTTAGGGTTAGTGATGATGTATACCTGTCCTTCTTTGCTTAACTCGTACTTCGCTAGACTACTAAACGCTGCATCTTCAAAGGTCTTGTAGCGTCCGGGTTTAAACAAAGGATGACTCTTTGAAATATACTTACCGTTAACCCACATTCTTTCTGGGTTGTTGTTTGGGTTTTGTTCGTTGTTGTATTTTATTTTACAGTCTCTACATCTATGATCTAACCCGTCTTGAGATCTTCTGTTTTTATGAAACCCGTCTACATTTTTATATTCTTTACAGGCGCTACATTTTTTTGTTTGCATATCAGTGTGTCTCCGCCCATGTTGATCCAACTTTGTACTCTCCGTCGAGGGGACACTTGAGGTCGAATGATATACCAGACGCCTTGAGGCACTCGACTGCAAGCCAGCCGTACTTCTCTGCTTGCTCTGTAACCACTTCCGATTGTATTTCATCGTGTATGTTTCCTATGAACTTGTAGTCAATCTTGTGTTGCGTGGCGTAGTCGTCTAGAAGCACTAAGGCCTTCTTCATCACGATTGCACCAGCGGCCTGTAGTAACGTGTTTAGTGCACTATGCTCTGACCTGACCCAGAGTTTTCTTCCGTCGAGTCCGATAAGGTAGCCCCTCCCAGCAGCTTTTCCAACTCGTTCTCGTAGGTCTTCAAGAGCAGGTGTGTTTCGTAAAAAACGCTGCTTAAGTGTGCGGCCATCCTTCGCAGTTCCTCCGATGATACTTCCGATCTTGGCGTCTCCCGCTCCGTAGAGAAAAGCATAGATGAAAGTTTTAGCCTGAGGTCTTGTTTCCAGTCCTGCAGCCATTTGGTTTCTTGTGTGAATGTCGTCTCCAAGTAAGACATTAGTAAACTCCTCATCTCCCATGTAGTGAGCTAACATACGTAGCTCTAGTCCACTGGCATCAACACCCACCAGCTTGCGTCCTTCTGGTACAATCCAGCAATCACGACACTCCTTACCGTACTGGGAGTTTACTGAAGGCACCTGCGCCATGTTAGGATTCTGGTGCGTCATACGTCCAGTCACAGCACCGTTAGTAGTGACCCTACCGTGTACCCTACCGTCATCCTGTACGTGCTCTAGCCACGAGGAGACTTGTGCGTATCGCTTTTGCAAGAGTAAGTACTCAAGAACGAGAAGTGCTTCCGGTATATGTTTGTTCTCCTCAAGTGTCCTCTCGTCCACCTGCGGCCTCCCGCTGGGCGTGAGTTCCGTCCATACAGCGCCCTTAGCCTCAAGTCTTTCTGCCACCTGTTGTCTACTACCGGGATTGAATACCGTAACCTTATCCTTAAGGCGCTTGCCTGTCTTCTCAGACCACCTTTCCTCAACGATCGGCGGGAACACTTCCTGTAGTGTTGTCTCAATATCATTCATCTGCTCCTTAAACTTAGCGCACAGAATGTGACACAAGCGTTGGTCCAGTAGCCACCCGTTACGCTCCTGCTCCTGAATGGCCCACTGAACCTCGTGCTCTAAGTCAATGCACTGCTGAGAAAACCCGTCTAGCTCCACCTGTAGACGCTTGTACACAGCCTCAGTGACCTCTGTGTCCCTGATGCAGTAATCAATCATCTCCGGTGTTAGCTGTGACCAGTCCTCGTGGTCTCCTTTAGGGTAACCTAATATGTTGCCCCAGTTACGCAGAGAGTGTCCACCAGATCGGCTAGGGTCAGCCAGCCTAGACATCACTAGAGTGTCAGTGACAGTGCCCCTGCTAAAACTAAAGTTCCAAAGACGCTCCAAGACAGGAACATCAAAGCCGATTCCGTTATGGAATACCCACGTAACTTTCGCTTTACGTTGTACGTAATCCTTGAAATCTTTTTCATTGCATATTACCTCACTTTCTCCGTTGTGGCGACAGACAGCACACCAGATGACACTGGGGTTTAGCCCGTCAGTTTCTATGTCACAAAAGACTAAACTCAAAACTCTGTCTCCGGTGGGTTAGGGTTAGCGCACTCATGGATGCGTCCAGTGAACTTGTCGTACCGTAGCCAACAGGCAGGGCCAGTTTCACCAGAGTAGCGGTTCTTTAGGATACGTACAGTCGTTGTGTTACGTATGTCCTCGTCCGTGTTCTGCTGGTCACGCTCCATGCCTATAACTATGTCTGACAACTGAGCAATACTCTGGCTACCACGCAAGTCCTGTAGACTGATTCTGCCTCCGTCCTCGTGTGCAGTACCAGAGCTACGCCGTAGGTGCGACACGAGGAACAACGTGATTCCTGTCTCTGCCACCAGTGTACGCAGCTTAGTCATAATCTCGTCTATAGCTTTACGTTCGTCCCCGTTCTCTTGAGAAGAAACCACGATTGACAAGTGGTCGAGGATGATGTACCGACAGTCACAGGCCTTTGCCATGTGCCGTACTCTTGATAGCAACTCATCGGCTGACGTTGACCCCCAGTGATCAAACAGGTAGTAACGTCCTGAACCCATCGTTGCTTCCCAGTGTGGTCTAAGGTCATCAACAGGCGTGTCTTCCTCCAGATGAAGCCGCCTAGACGAAGCCACCGACATGATTCCCAGTGCTGTTGTTGCAACGTCCTCCTCCAGTGCAAGTACACCGATGTTGGCGTCTGTGCGTTGGAGTAAGTCGTACTCAAGTTCTCTGATAAACTGGGACTTTCCCATACCACTACCGCTGGTGATAGTGACCAGTTCGTACGGTCTGTGTCCTCTCGTGATTTCATTTAGTCCGTCCCACGGGTAAGGTATACTCTGTACCTGCCTCTTGTTGACCAGCTTCTCCCATGTGTCCGTACCAGCCACAATACCGTCAGGCCGGTACACCTTAGCGTCCCAGAAGGCCTGTGTAAACTCTTGCACCCTGTTAGCCATGAGCATTTCACTGGCGTCCTTCAGGGGTAGAGTACATATCTTCAGCTTGTTAGGGCTGAACAGGTCTCTGATCTGCTCTACTGCTAACTCACCTGCCTTGTCTTGGTCAAAGCACACGACAACACTATCGTAACCCTCTAGCCACTCTAAGTTCTCCTTGATCTCCTTAGACGCACTAGAGGCACCAGACCTTAGAGACACGACATCGTACTTCTGTCCGAACATCTCGTAGACAGACATAGCGTCTAGCTCGCCCTCAGTAATCACCACGTACTTGCCCTTGCCTCTGCAGTGCTTCTGACCAAACAGGCCTACGTTAGTGTGGTTACCGGATGCACTAAACTGCTTAGTTTTTACTATACGTTTCTTAGCACCCACTAGCTCGCCCGTGTCCTTGTCGTAGTACGGGTAGTAGTGTGCGTCTATCGTTCCATCAGGGGCGTACTGCACTGTCACCTGATAGCGTTTACAAGTGTTCTCTGACAGCTTACGGTTAGGTATGCCTGAGACAACGCCTGCCATGTTTAGATTGCTTGGTGTAGACACCTGTGTTTCCTCTCCGGTTTCACCGTTTACGTGGTAATCACAGCCAGTGGAGAAACAGTGGCGGCCACCGTTTGAGTAAACCGCCACGTTATCTCTACTACCACACTTCGGACATTCCTCGTGGTGTAGGAATTTAGAGTCCATCAGAAGTCTGCCGCTCCTTCAGCTACCTCTGCTTCCTCTAGCACCTTCACAGCCTCTAGGTACACAGGGGTACCGTGGACAGGGTGTGCTGGACCTGTCTTGTACTTCAGGCGTACACGGGAGTTATACGGTACCTCTCCGCTGTACTTGTTGCCTTCAGCGTCAACCGTCAGGATGTCGTACTTAGACTTGAACTTACGTTGCTTGTTGCCTTCGTAGTCCTTGATCTTGACGCCCTGTGACGACAGTGTAGACGCATCATCTTCCGACAGCGTGATGGTCATACTGTACGCACCAGTAGACTGGCCGTTGTATACATCATGTTGGGTGACGTTTGAGAAGTTCACCACACCTTCAATTACTTGACTTGCCATATGAGATAATCCTCGCTTGTTAAAAAAGAGTTCCATCGGAAGGCCAGCGCAGTGATGCCTACTCAGAGCTACTGGTCCGGTCAACAGTGATAGCCTTTCCAATGGAACACCTATAGTATCTCACGTTCAGGGCCGTGAGTCAACCCTTTAGTCCTCCTTTGGTATTATTCACAGTAATACTAAAGTACTCCTTAGGTTACTAATGTAGTAACTACCTAACTTACATACTTAGTATAACTCTTAAGTTAATCCTAAGTCAATCTTTAGTTATACTATAGTATATGTTATCATAGTTTTCCTGTAAAGTCAACCACTCATCTTGTGTAATAGTACCAGAGTCCTCTAAGTCCCATCCAGCAGCAATAGACACAGTGTAACAATCAGTGCAGAGATCAAAAAAGTCACCATTTTTGTCCTTTCTCGTTAGTTCCTTGTCTTCTAGTATTTTGTTACAAGCTTTGCAACGCATAATCAAAGTCCTCCTATGTTGTCTGATTCAGGCCACTGGAAAACCCCGTTGTAGGCCTGTACTAGCTCATTGTAACTCATGTCTGAGTACTTCTGGCGTAACTGTGTCTTCACCATCTGTATTACTGTAGGAAAGTCTAGGAAGTTTAGTTCGTACTCTGTCAACTCCCGTACCATTACTTCTACATCGTATGCATCATTCATCGTAGTTATCCTCTTTAGCTACTTGTGATATGGAGAGAAATAGTACAGCAGGAACCCAGATAGGCATAAGAAAAATAGCCACACAAGCGTACCCAGCCACGTATAACCAGTGTTTAATTTTAGTCACCTTGTTGTCCCTCCGCTTCTAACATCATTTCACATTGTAACTCATCGTAGCAGTGTTCGCAATAGTAGCCACTAAAGTCCTCTATTGTGTACGCTTGCTTTACCTCCTCTTTACAGCCTTCGCACTGCTTCAAAGCGTTAGCGTTGCTAATCATACTGCCTCCCGTCCGTACCAGCGCATAGGGATACCCCTAGACTCCCAGTCGTCTGCCTTGTAGTTGTAGTAGGTCTGGTAAGCCACTACAGCGTCACTAGACTTGCACTCATCTGGCATACACTGGGGTGGATCAGTAAAACCACCGTCAGGGATGCCGTTAGGAGGCCACATAAGCGTCTCTGAGTGCTTTTGCATGGTAGCGTGTACCTTACCATAGCGTCTCGTGTACTCGTCTCCTAGGGCCTCTAGATGCCTCCTGAGCCACCTGTAATTATGGCGACTCTGGCGTACCCAGACCGCACTAGGGTGGTTCTTGTGTGTTGTTTTGTACGCTATTTGCCCACCGTCTATCTCATTGTGTGCTGTAGACAGCAATTGTGCTGTCTCTAGTATCATCTTTACTACGTGTCGGTCACACTGTAAACGTGCGGCCTCTCGTGGGTCTCTGTCTAAGTAAAATATGTTCATAGTGGCGTACCGTCTCCGTTAGGATCTCCGTTGTAAGTAGCTATTAAGTGCGTTTTAAGAGTGGCTACTACTCTGTGTTTTTGCATAGGGTCTTTAATGCACTCCTCCGTAAAGCGTTCTAATGCGTTATCCATATTAGCATAGAAGTCTACTGTGTTCCAGCATCCGTGTTCATCTTGCCATTGTACCCTGTATTCTATCATTATAGTGCCCTCTCCTCTTGGTAGTATTCGTCCCACACTAGATCAAATATGCGGTCTAGTGTGTCCGTGTATAGTAACGTAGTTACGTTGTGTTTACCAGCGTACACCACCACGTCTAACGTACCGTCTCGGCATACGCTCCAGAGGACATCGTATACCATGTCCCTGCCTTCAAACTCTAGCTCACCTCTAGCCCTATTCATGCTTTGAGACCTCCTTTAGTCGTCTCTGTCCAGTCCTTTTACTTCTGCCCATATTACTACCACCACCAGAAACGTAGCGTACAATATAAAGTCTTCCATTGTCAACACGCTAGTAACCTCCTGTACAGTGTATTACGTACCCTTCATCAGTGACAGCCTCGAAGCATATACCCTCACGCACTAGCATGGCGCATATCTCCACAAACTCACTCATGTCCTCACAGTATATATCATATTTCATGGCTTAATCAAACCTCCCTATCTTAGTTTCACCCGTGTCGTTATCGCGTAGTGCCACGATGGAATACGGGTACTGGTACATAGTAAACCTCCCTAGGTAACCTATCGTTACGTACGGCTCTAGCGGTGGGTCCTCTGGTGCCCTGTAGACACCGTCTGTGTCCACTGTACCACTAAACGGGTACCTAAATCCACCGTACTGGTACAATTCGTCCATAGCGTCCGCTACAGCGTCTAAGGTGGCGTCCTCAGCGCCATGTGTAGCACTGATAAAAAACTCTGGTACGATGCCTACGTGTTCCCGTGTAACCTCTGGGTAATGCTCTAGGTTCCAGTCTACTGCATAGTCTGTCATAGTCTTACGCTCCCTTTTGTGTTTTCTGTGTAGCAAAGTAATCGTCTAAGGCCTTTTGCCATACGTCATCGCCAAACCTTTTAGCATATGCCGCATAGTGGAAGTGTGACGTGCTCACTATGGGCGAGTCTGTTTCTAGCTTGTGTATGTATGCCTTTACTGCGTCTTCTAGTGTCATAGTGTTACCCTCTCGCTATTACGTTACGCTGATTCTTTTCCATAGTCTTACCGTGGCCGATGTAGCATACCACAGACACGCTCTTATCCCAACACGCCCTACACGTGTCACACTTACCGCCACGCGTGTACGCTTCGCATACTACAGCGCCACTGGGTACACTGTCAAGGGTTGCAATGGTGGACGTGGTGTTACCCTGTATCGTCTCACCTGTGATGCTGTCAGAGGATAACCTAACCACCACGTTAGGCAGTGCCTCCAGTCTAGCGAGCACTAGTGCAAACTTCGGAAACTTGTGCATCCGTGTGGGTATCCAGTGCTTCACCCACGGTGTACGCTCACAGACTTCTAGTATCTTCCTAGCGAGTCCTATGCTGTACATATCGCCAGAGTCAAACCACCTGAAGTACCTGTCGTTATCTAGCTCTGACACCATGTCGTCCACCCATGAGTCCCGTTTCCAGTCTTCTCTGTTGTGCTCCCGTGGTGCACGGACATTCTTAAATCTGTAGTTACCTGTGGTGGCGTAGCATCCGCTACAGGCTGGCACCAGTGCTCCAGTGCTGTCTCTGGACGCAGGGCACGTGTCTAGTGCCTGTAGTGACCATGACCGACATGGCATCTTACTGGCTTTAGATAGCTTTAGCATGACTCAGCACCTCCAGCTGAAATAATACCTTCACAGACCCATATAAGATCTTCGTAGTACTCGCGCTCTGTCTTAGGTGTACCGTCTGGATGTCTCGTGGTAGCCTCTCGCCATGCCGTGTGTGCACATGCCTCGTGCTCGTGACACAAACGGTTCCACGTTTCAATATATGTCTTTTGCATTGTGTGTACTCCCTATGTAATTCGTTGGTTTAATCGTGGACACCTTACACGATGCCCACTGTTAAAACAACCTCCTAATTAAAGCCCTGCCTCGTGCAGTCTCGTTTGCATTTCTGGATTACTGATGTGGTCTGAAAAACAATTGTACTCTGTTTCAGTGTCCCACCACAGTAAGTCCCCGTCTGCGTCTAGCGTGGCGAATGTGTCGGCACCTACGTTTACATCTACTACCTGCTTCCATTCTTTAGCTTTGACCCAGTCACCTATAAATACAATCATTGTGTAGTACCTCTGTTTGTGGGGTGGCTTGTGTGTCCCCGTGCGCCATGTGTGTACTATGAGGCCTTCAGAAGCAGATCTCAAGAATTATCTTGTGGTAATATTCCACAGAAATAAATATAGACTGCTCGTGGCTTCTCGTGTTAGGCCTCTGTAGGCCCTACACTGGCTCACACACTCGTGTCAACGTAAATAATACACAAGATTTCTCTTGACTTCTCGTGTTTCCTGTGGTTGCGGCCTCGTGTTGTACACAAGCAAAACTCGTGCCAACTTCAGCAGCTCCCCTTTGGTAATATTCACGTTGACACGCGTGTTGGTCTTGTGTTAGGCCTTGGGGTGGGCCTAAGTTTGACACCGGGGGGAGGGGGTTGACTTGTGTTAATTATTGTTGTAGCTACCTACGCACAAAAAAGGGTAAAATTAGGTAAAAAAGAGGTAACACAAGTAACACCCTATCCCCTTGATTTACCTCGTGTTTTCCTCGTGTCTCTCCAAGAGTGCTAAATATGCTGTGTCAAGCGGTGACCCCTAAGTAATAATGGTACTATTTACGTAAGAAAACACTTGACTTTTAGTTAAAAATATGGTATAATAATAGGTAGATACTGAGATGTATCTAGAGTACACCACAAGATGGGCCTTAGTTGTTACTACTAAACCGTTCGTATAGATCCCCTCTTCTGTTGTACTAAGTTGACACACAGGTCATCTCAGGCAGGGGACTCATGCGAACACAGGTAAACACAAGGAAACTGGATAATGTCTGAAGAAGGCACGAAAGATGCTACTAAAGACACCCTCTACCAACAAGCTAAAGAACGTAAGGAAGTAAATCTTAGGAAGAGACAGAGGGGTAGGCCTAAGAAGTCTGAAATTAAGGCTAAGACCTCTGGTTCTAGGGGTAAAGTAGGCAGGCCTAAGGGTGACGCTGGCATCATTAATGAGTACAAAGCTCGTATGTTAGCTAGTCCTAAGTCAGAATTAGTCTTACAAACGATATTTGATGCTGCAACTAATGATGAACATAAGAACCAAGCAGCAGCATGGAAGCTAATTATGGATCGTATACTGCCTGTTGGTGTGTTTGAGAAGGATGTAATCAAAGATGCCGGTAGAAACGCCATACAGATCAACATTACAGGCGTAGGACAGACAGAAGTTACCAGTGGCAGTACATTTGACAGTAGCTATGCTACGGTAGACGGAGATTCCGGTGAAATACTTCCAGATTGAAGAGTTTGACTGTCAACACACCGGAGAAAACCGGATGGAACCTGAGTTCCTAGACAAACTAGACAACCTCAGGGAGTCCTGTGGGTTTCCTTTTGTTATCACCAGCGGCTACAGAAGCCCTAACCACCCCATAGAAGCTAAAAAGAACGTACCCGGCACTCATTCGCAAGGAATAG
>Ga0255768_10005245_pt1 | contig 12499 bp, 12 predicted proteins | sample 071ome_33_FD_179983 | JGI IMG/M metagenome (GOLD analysis project Ga0255768, IMG submission 179983) | Coastal salt marsh microbial communities from the Groves Creek Marsh, Skidaway Island, Georgia - 071412AT metaG (version 2) | ecosystem: Environmental > Aquatic > Marine > Intertidal zone >...
TTTTTGGGTTTGTAGGAACCTTATTAATTGCAATACTCTCAGGTGTTTTGCCACTAAGCTAATCTTATGTTTAGCAGCAACGACAGGCTGTCTCCTCACTTTAAATTGCGTGAATTTGAGAAATCTCAAATTGCAGATCGTTATGAAATAGATAATACTGTTAAAGATGAAGAAGTTTACAACAATCTTATACTCTTATGCGAAAACGTACTGGAGCCTGTACGCGTGCATTATGGTGTACCTTTTTCTCCTAATAGCGGTTATAGGTGCCTTGAACTCAACCGAAAACTGGGAAGTTCTGACAAATCCCAACACACTAGAGGGCAGGCATGTGATATTGAAATCCCAACCGTATCCAATTACGAGCTTGGGATATGGATCAGGGATAATCTGGACTACGATACTGTCCTATTAGAATTTTATAAAGAAGATGTACCGTCTAGCGGATGGGTGCATGTATCGTATGTTAGTCAAGAAAACAATAGAAAAAGATCTTTAAAATTTGATGGCAAGGAATATACAACATTATGAGTATTGATGACCAAATGAAAGAAGCTCACAAGATTGAGATAAGTGCCAACGAAGAAAAAACTTGGTATAACTTAGCAGAAGGCTTCGATAAATGGAGGGTCTTTCCTAGACTTTTAATATCTTTATATGGGTATGCTTTTTATAGAACTACCGAATGGTTTATGGCGTTACCCGATCCTAGCAATTCACAATCAGCATTTGTCTCCGTAATCGTTGGAGCAGGCGCAGGTTTTTTTGGTATTTATGTAGGCGGCAGTCCTAAAAAATAAATGGCTAAAGCAAAAGTAATACAAACCGTTAATCATACTAGCAAAGGAACTTCTATTGGTAGAAACCCTAAGTCTATGGCTACTATGAACAAACATAAAAAAAGATCTTATAAGCTTTACAGAGGACAAGGCAAATGACCGAAGCCAAAGTAAACGACAAAACCAGCTTTAATATTTCTATTAGCTACTTAGTACAAATTATTGTTGCTATTGGTATTTTTGTTTATGGTTACGCTTCTATTAGCGAACATATAGAAAGAAATAATACAGAAATAAAAAATATAAGAGCTAATCAAAATAACTATATATTTCCAGATATTAGAATGCTGGAAGAAAAAGTAATAATATTAGAAAAAGAAGTATTGGTTTTACAAAAAGAAATTGAGTTTCATAAGAAAGAAATTCAAGCTATAAAAAATATACAAAAAAATGATTGATAAATTTATAGAGCCAGTCAGCAAGATCTTAGATAAATTTGTTGCTGACAAAGATCTTAAACAAAAACTAGAACATGAATTATTGATGTCTATCCAAGAAGCCAACCTAGCTCAAATAAAAGTAAACCAACAAGAAGCCGCACATAAATCTATATTCGTAGCTGGCTGGAGGCCGTTTATCGGCTGGGTGTGTGGCGTGTCTTTAGCGTATCACTTTATCTTTGCACCATTAATAGAATGGATATTGGTATTAAGCGGTAGTACCGTTGACCTCCCAGAGTTTGATTTCTCTCAGTTATCCACTATAGTAATGGGAATGTTGGGATTAGCAGGTGCAAGATCCTACGAAAAAATGAAAGGCGTAAGCCGAGAAAAATAAGATGAAAACATGTCGCATGTTTCTTCAAGAGTAGCTCTTGCTGGAGAATATTTAGCAGCATCCTATTTGTTGAGATATTGCGACTCTGTAATCCCGGCGCCAGAAGGCCATAAGTCTGATCTTATCCTTGATCATCAAGGAGTTTTCTATAGAATCCAAGTTAAAACTACTAACAGCATTTATAACAAAGACGGCAAAGAATATTACCGTTGGGATTTAAGATCAAATGCAGATAACAATCGCAAAAATAAAATGCTAAGATATGGAAGTGGTAAAGTAGATATTTTTTGTATGGTAGCTTTACCGATCGACAAAGTTTTCTTTTTGGCATTTGACGAAGTTGAAAACTCTGTCGCAAAAACTATAGAGAATTTACAAAAGATTGACTCTAAAGAGTCTTTGCGACAATCATTATCAGTAGTCAACAAAACTCCAGAGCTCAATCCTATTAACGAAGAATAATATGGCGTTACAAAAATTTATATTTAAACCAGGTATTTTTAGAGAGGGAACTGCTTACGATAGCGAAGGCGGTTGGTTTGATTGTAATCTAATTCGTTTTAACTTTGGTAGAGTAGAAAAAATAGGAGGCTGGACAAAAGAAATTGCGACAGCCTTCGAAGGAACCGGCAGGCATCTTCATAATTGGGTATTGCTAGATGGCACGCAAGAGCTTGGTTTGGGGACAAGTCAAAAATATTATATAGCGCAAGGAAGCGGATACAACGATATAACCCCAATAAGAAGAACAACAACAGCAGGAATGGTTACATTTTCTGCAACGGATGGTTCTTCAACAATTACTGTAAGCGATACTAATAACGGCTCGGTTGCAAACGATTGGGTGACATTTAGCGGAGCTGCGGATTTAGGCGGAAATATAACAGGAACCGTATTAAATCAAGAATATCAAATAGCCTCTATTGTTGATGCTGATACTTATACAATTATAGCCAAGGATACTGACGGCAATACAGTAACTGCTAACGCTTCTGATACAGGAAATGGAGGAGCCTCTACTGTAGGAACTTATCAATTAAATGTAGGTTTAGATACTTACTTAATAGGTACAGGATGGAGTGTTGGAACGTGGGGATCTGGCCCATATGGATCAGTAAATGGACTGACTTTTACTAATCAGTTAAGACTTTGGTCTGCCGATAATTACGGAGAAGATTTAGTTATCAATCCTCGTAACGGCGGTATATTTTATTGGGACGCTACTAACGGCGTTGGAACAAGAGCAGTAGAGCTTCAAAGTTTAAGCGGAGCTAACCAAGTACCGACTATCGGATTACAGACGCTTGTAAGTGAAGTTGATAGACATACTATTGTTTTTGGGGCTGATCCTTTATCGGGTGGAGTTAGAACAGGAACAAGTGATCCAATGCTTATTGCTTTTAGCGATCAAGAAAACATACTTGATTTTGAACCAACTACTTCAAATACTGCTGGAAGCATCCGACTTTCCGAAGGATCTATTATTGTTGGAGCGGTTAAGTCAAGACAGGAAATATTGGTTTGGACTGATACTTCGCTTTATTCTATGCAATTTATTGGGCCTCCTTTAACTTTTTCAGCAAATTTAATAAACAAAGGAACCGGTCTTATTGGACCAAACGCAGCAATAACTGCTCCTAACGGAGTATATTGGATGGGTTACGATAGTTTCTACTTATATAATGGATCTGTTCAAAAAATACCTTGTCCAGTACAAAGCTATGTGTTTGACAATATTGAAATAAATCAGGCTTTCCAGTTTTTTGCATTTACAAATAATGAATTTAATGAGATTGGCTGGTTTTACTGTTCTAGCGGAAGTACTACTATTGATAGATACGTTCTTTACAACTATCAAGAAAATGCTTGGTCGTATGGCCAATTGAGCAGAACTTGTTGGTTAGATAGAAATATTGTTAATTATCCAAGAGCTACCGGAACAAATTATTTGTACCAACATGAGTACGGTTATAACGACGATGGCTCGCCTATGACTAATGTTTTTGTCGAATCTTCAGATTTAGATTTAGGAGATGGTGAGCAGTTTGCTTTTGTTGGCAGAATTATTCCAGATGTAAGATTTTTAAGTAATAGCTCAGACGGCAAAGTAAATATGGTTATCAAAACTAGGAACTATCCAGGAGATTCTTTAACAACTGCAAGTACTAATCAATTGGGAAGCAGTACGCAACAATTGTTTACAAGAGAAAGAGCAAGACAAATTGTTGTCAGATTAGAGTCCGATGATGATGCAGGAGGAAGCGGTAACGACGATACTGGATGGAGGCTTGGAGCAACAAGAATTGATATCCGTCCTGACGGTAGAAGATAATGGCTAAATTACTGCCAACTCGCCTTCCTTTAGCTAGAGGAGAATACGTTTCTGCTGAGCTTTTTAATAGACTTGTAAGGGTTTTAGAGCTAAACTTAGGGACAGTAGATCCTGATACTACTTTACAAGTATCGACTGCTGAACGTGATCAGCAAGTATTTAACGCTGGCACGCTAATCTTCAATACAACTACAGAAGTATTGCAGGTTTGGGATGGCTACGCATTTATAGATTTAACCAGCCATCGTACTTATCTGACAGGACTTTCTGCTACAACTGGATTAGGCTCAGTTACTGTATCAACGCCTTAAAAATGCTAACATATAGGTTAAATTAATATGCTAAACGGACAACAAAGACAAGACTTACAAAGCGTTGCTGGTATGGGGAGAAACGAGGATACGTTTCTTGCGCACGTTGCGCCAGATGAAATGGTTATTCCAGCTCAAGTATTACGCGACGATCCTTTCTTAAATGCTTTAATCAGAAAATCTATTTCTAAATATGGAGTTGATCCAAATCAATTTGTCGTTGGAAACGGCGATATGGATTTAAATCCTTTAACAGGATTACCAGAATTTGGCTTTCTCTCTAAGGTTTGGAAAAAAGTTAAAAAAGTAGTTAAAAAAGCTGCTCCTGTATTGGGAGTTGCAGCTACTTTTATTCCAGGAGTAGGACCAGCTTTAGGTTCAGCTTTAGGTGGACTAGGTGGAGCAGCAACATCTGTTCTTTCTAAAATACCAGGAATAGGTGGAGCTTTGTCATCCGGAGCAAGCGCGTTAGGAAGTGCGCTTACAGGTGGTATTGGTAGTTTAGGAAAAATAATAGGCAAAGTTCCAGGACTTGGAACGTTAGGACAAAACTTACAAGATTTTGGTTTATATACAGGAACTCCTTTAAGTCAAGGACTTGGAGCTCTTGGACAGGGTATTGGAGGATTATTCCAACAACCTCAACAAGGAGGAATGGGCGGAATGATGCCAGGCGGAGGTTTCTATCAAGTCCCTGGCGGAGGAATGATGTATCCTCAGCAAATGGGCGGATTTATAAATGTAGCTGGACAGCAGCAACCAGGATTTTTATCAAGACTTGGAGGCGGCATATCAGATTTCTTAGGATCTATAGCAAGCCCATTCTACAAAGATGGACAATTAACAGGGTTAGGTGCCGGTGGATTAGGAGCGCTTCTTGGAAAAGTAACTTACGAAGATGTCAAATCAAGAATGGGTGGTTTAGCAGAAACTCCAGCAGTAACGATGGACCCTCTAGGAAGATATCAACTTTCAAAAGCTTTAGGTACTGGGGGTACTAGAGCAGAGTTTGGTTTGGGACCAGCTCCGCAAACTTTAAAATTTGCAAAAGGTGGCGCAGTAATGATAGAGGAACTTGACATGCGTGATGGAGGAGAATCAGCTGGACCAGGTACTGGAACTTCAGACGATATTCCAGCCATGTTAAGCGATGGTGAATATGTAATGACTGCTAAATCTGTTAGAGGTGCTGGTTCTTTTTCAACCAAAAAGACACCTCAAGGAATAGAACTTATAGGCGGCGGTAAATCATCTAGAGAACAAGGCGTAAAAAACATGCGCGAACTAATGAATATATTTGAGGCAGTATAATGGCAGACGGTCAAATGTTACCAGTTTTAAGCGCAGTAGATAGAACCGAAGTTCTATCCGATCCTGCGTTACGTGAATTATATTTTGGTTCAACTGATTATCCAGGACTTATCTCAGAAGCTAGAAGAGCAGCGCAACAAACATTTTTAGATCAACCTGCAATATTAAGACAAACCGCAGGATTATCTCCCCTAGAAGAAGCGGCCATTCAACAAGCTTATGGAGGTATTGGGGGATATCAACCATATTTAAAAGCTCAGGAACAAGCCATTCGTCAAGGAATGGGCTTAATAGGTCAAGAACGTGGTTTATTAGAAGAAGCTATTGGAGCCACTCGTAGAGCGGGAGAAATACAGCAACCTTATTTTGCGCAAGCAGAACAACAATACGGAGCTGGGTTAGAAGGACTGATGCGAAGCCTTGGCAGACAAGGACCGTCTGCTAGAGAATACCAAATGGCTTCTTTACGCGGATTTGATCCAAGATCTATTAGCGCTTTCTACAATCCTTTTGAACAACAAGTAGTTCAACAAACTATTCAAGATGTAATGAAAGCTGGAGCCCAGCAAGATATTCAACAAAGAGCAAGAGATATAGGAGCCGGCGGACTATCTGCTTTTGGTTCTAGAGCTAGACTTGGCGCTGAAGAAAGACAGGCAGCTTTAGGCAGAGGACTAGGAGAAGCTCTTGGTCAAATAAGAGCAGGGGGATACGGACAAGCTTTAGGCGCAGCGCAAAGAGAATCTGAGTTTGGTAGAGGTGGGCTAGAAAGAGCAGCAGGTTTTGAGGCTGGCTTAGGACAAACCGAAGCTGGAGCTAGACGTGGATATGCTGGCGACATTCTTGGGTTAGGACAACAAAGAGGCGCTTTAGCAAGCGGTGTAGGATCTGCGCTTGCAGGTTACGGTCAACAGCTTGGCGGTATTGGCGGAAGAATAGCAGGATTCGGAGGACAGTTAGGAGGACTTGGAGCAACTTATCAACAACTTGGACAATCAGAAAGAGGAGAGCTGATGGGTCTAGGACAAGTTCCAAGACAATTGATGGAAACAAGACTTGGCAGAGAATACGAACAACAAGTTGCTCAAAGACAAGCTCCTGTACAAGCGATGCAATATATCCAAGGTTTTGCTCCTCAATATCAAGCAGGGCAAACTCAAATAGCAAAACAATACAGAGAACCAAGATCTCCTTTAGCAGAAGGACTAGGAGCTTTCTTCAGCACATACGGTGCTCTAGCTCCTCAACAACAAGGTTCTGGAGTTAATATATATGCCGGCGGACAAGGCGGAGGTCAACAGCAAACTGGAGGATATATGACAACAGGTTATATGCCTTACATGCCTAGTTATGGTGGATATCAGCAAGCTCCAAGTTATGGAGGATATCAACAAACACCTCAACCAGGCGGCGGTTACATATTTGCTTAAAGGATAACAATGAATGTACTTCAAAGAAGAATGTTTCAGCAAGGAGGGGTATCCTCTAGTTATAGCGGTAACATACAAAAGTTTGTAACTGATCGTATTGCGGCTGGAATGAATCCAGACGATATTGTTGCAGAAGGGATTCAAGTTGGAATCAATCCGCAATTTACTAGAGAATTAATTGCTCAATTTACACCTGCTCCTGCTCCTGTAGATCCTAGATCGCAGGTGCAAATACCTATGCCTAGCAGGCCGCAAGAAACTATTGTTACCGCTCCAAGAATAGAATCAATAGATGTTTCTCAATTAGACCAAGATAGATTTATTCCTGTTCCAGGATTAGATGAAGACGCTCCAGAAGACGAAATGTTTGCGCAAGAAAGACCTGTAGAAAAAGCAGAACCGGAGCTTGGACCTAATCAGGTAATGATTGGTAGTGATGTTTATAATATGCCAGCTAACTTTGAACAGATGGTTCAAAATAGAGATATAGATGGTGTTACCTTATATCCAATTATCAATAACCCAAATGCAAAATTTGGTTCAAACGTAGCTAAAATTTTAGAACAATTTGTTCAAGAAGATGAGCCCTTTCAAATTACTGAAAGAATGAGTGGTCTTGGATTTGAAGAAAGAAGAGGAACATCTTATAGGCCAGAAGATATTGGTTCAGCTACTGTTGATGTTGGTTTAGGTATAGGTAGGCTATTAGAAGGTCCAGTAAGAGGTATTGCTGGATTTTTAGGAGAAGTGGCCGGTGGAGCTCGTCAAAGAAAAAGATTCAGAGAAGCTATTCCAAGTGTTCCAACAAGAGAAGAATTATCTTTAGCAAGATTACAGTCTATTCCTGGTGTTGAATATCAGCCACCAGAATTAATAGCTCCTACTGTAGAAACAACAATAGATAAAGAATTAGAAGACTTGACAAAACCAACTATTGTAGAAGAAGTTCCGGCAGAAAAAGAGGTTGTAGAGGAAGCTGTTGTTGAAGAAGAAATTACTCCAGAAGAAGCAGTTGTAACTGAAGAAGAAAAACCAGCAGAAGAGAAAAAGAAAGAAGAAGAAATTATAGATGTAGAAGACGAGCAAGGCTCTTTAGAATCTATGAAGACCATATTCTCAAATCCTGATTTTGTAAGATATATTGGAAATATTGGAAGTCAAATGACTAAGACTTCTCAAATAGGCGCTGGTATTGGTTTAGGTGCAGCTCAAACATTTGAAGAAAGAAAGCTTCTAGACCTTGAAAGAGAAAAAGCAACCAGAGAAGCAGGTTTAAAATTTTTAGAAGGGATGGATCCTAAGCTTGCAAAAGATGTTGTAGAGCAAGATCAAGAACTAGCAGATACTGTAAAAAATTATCAAACCTCAAAGCAAAATTTAGAAAATTTAGACAAAGTAGTTCAATACGTAGAAGAAGGAGCAACTGGCCTAACAGGATTGTTTGGTAAATATAAAGACCAGCTTTCAGCTGCTTTAAAAAGAGGTGGCTATAAAGATTGGGATAGCTTAGAACCAAGAACTAAAGCAGATGCTTTATTAAAAGTTCTTCAGCAATCTTCTATTAGAGAATTGCTTGGAGAGACCGGTAAAACTATTTCTAACTTAGACAGACAAATTATTGCTGATATATTTGGAGACATAACATTCTTTACTCCTGAATCTGTTATTAGAGAAAAACTTTTAGATACAAGAAATAAAATTGTTGCCTCTATTGATAAAGACAGAGCAACTGTTAATACTAAATTAAGATATTTTGAAAATGTACGGCAACCATCAGAAACTCTAAGAAATCAATACAATATCATTCAAGATTTATTAAAATTTGATTCAAGCCCATATGGAGTTACTCCTTCAGCAGAGACAATAGATTTTAGATCTCAATTTACAAAATGAAAAAATATGATTTCATACTAACCGACGATTTAACGGTTCCTATCTACGCAAATTCTAGAAAAGAAGCTGAACAAAAATTACAAGCAGAAATAGCAAAGAAAGAAGCTTCTCCTATTTTTGATAAATTATATTTTGATTACGAAACAGGTATCAATATTCCTAGCCTTAGACAAAAACTTGCTAGAGCTGAATCAGTTAAAGTAGATGGCAAAAGACTAGACTTAGAAAAAGAAGCTGTCCTTAGAGGAGAGGTTGGCAGCGAGGGTTTTACTCGTTCTACCAAAGGCGATCTAGCTATTACTCCAGAAGGGCAGAGAAGACTTGTAGAAAAAGGTTTGTTAGAACCTGAACAAATATCTACCAAAAATATTGTTATAGATGAAAACAGATTTGGTACAGCAGGAGACTTTGCAGATTTTGCTGGAGCTGCTGGCCCGATACTTGGAGCTATAACTGCGCTTAGCCCACATCTTAGATTGGTTAAGATGGCGCAAGTTTTATTTAGAAGCCCAGCTGTTTCTAGAGCTGTATCTGCTGGACTCGGTTCGGCTGCAGGTAAAGGAGCTGAGGAAGTATTAGATGCTCAGCAAGGATTTCAATTACAAGACAGTCAAGACGTTGCAGATATGCTTAAAAATGAATTTGCTTTTGGCACTGTAGGACAAGGGGTTGGAGAACTTGGAGCAAAAGCATTCGCAGCTTTCTTTGGAAGAAAAGCACCTATTGCAGATATTAGAGACACTTGGGTTGTTAATAACGGCTACAGCATGGATGACGTTATTAAGCTGGATGGAAAACTAGGAAGGCTTGCAACAGAAAACGATATTAAAAAAGCCGCTAAAAGAGGTGAGGTAAAAGATCTCGGCGTTAGAGGTGTTCCAAGTCAAAGAGCCTTAGGAAGAGCGTTGCCTGGAAGAATGCAGGCCGCAGGTGAAACTATCTTTGGAAGAAAAAGCAGAGATCAAGGATTGATTGCCTACAATATGGCAGCCCTTAAACAACTCAGAGAAAAGATAGCTCAAACGCAAGCACGTCTAGATGATTACGCTTTAACTAACGCAGATGATTCTTTACTTATTTCAGAATTAAAATCTAAAAAATCCTTACTAGAAAAAGCAGATGAAGATATGTCTAATCAGCTACAAAGATTAATAGAAGATTTAACAGAACAAACTGGAGGTTTTGATTCCGGAATATTATTAGCTCCTCAAAGAGCAGAGCTTGGAGCAAGCATTCAAAGCACAATCAAAAACGCTTACATAGATATGCAAAAAGGTTTTGAAGGCAGATATAAAACTTTATTTGACGAAGTAGATAAATTTACTGGCGATAAAGACATAAGAATAAACTTAGATGATATAAGTCAATACATTAATCAAATTTTAGATAGAAACGTTTTACTTCCAGCTAAAGATGAAGACATCAATTTTAAAGTGCTGATGAAGCTCAAAGAAGAAATAGATGGCGGTAAGCTAAGAAATGGAGCAAGACTAGATCAGCTTATTAGTATCAAAGGAGATTTAATTGGGGCTACGTTAAGTGCTGGTTTAAAAGGCGGCGAAAAAGGAAACGTTATTAAAGCTGTTAGAGAAATGATAGATGACAAACTGACAGATGCTCCTTTAGGATTTATTACTAGAGCTACTAAAGTAAAAGAGCCTGTAATAGATCCAAAAACAGGATTACAAGCAGTTGATCCAAAAACTAACAAACCAATCTTTACAGAAAAGATAGTTAGAGAACCAGTAAGCGAAACAAAGAGAAAGCAACTTTTTAATTTGGCTAATAGAATTAATAAAGAAAATCAAAGATATGCAAAGTCGATGGAGCCGTTTGATAACGCAGCCGTTCTTAGAGTTAAAAAAGATGCTGGCCAAAATAAAGTAGATCCTGATGATGTATATAATTTTATAGTTCAAAAAAACAAACACGGCGATCTAAAAGATATTCTTGCAGCAATGCCAGAATCTCCAATATTTATTAAAGATGCTAAAGGCAAGATAATTGGTAAGACTGCAACAAGAGCTACTCTTAGAACTCAGCTTTTGAGAAGATTATTTAAAGATGAGATAGCTCTAGCAACAGATCCTATTACTGGAATAGTAAATCCATCAAGATATGTAAATAATCTTTTAAAGAAAGAAGCTATCCTAACTCAACTTGTTGGTAAGCAAAGAACAACATTCTTTCAAATGTTAGATGAGTTTAATAAGCTTAGCCCTAACTTAACTCCAGATGAACTTACCAGACTTGCAAACAATATGACTTCTAAAGCAGAGGGTTTGGAAGCAACGCAAGGCTTTGAGGGTTTAAATAAATTTATTAAAGGTTTAAGAGAAAAAGCTCAAGCAAGTTCTGAAAGATTAGATTTTGAAAAAAGAAATATTTTAAGAAATTTAGATACTACAACTCCAGAAGAGATGGCCGCTAAATTATTCAGACCAAGATCTGCTAACGATATTGAATTTATTAAAGGACAGTTATCTCCAGAGGCTTTCGCTGAGGTACAAGATTTTGCTTTAGAATCTTTAATTAAAAAGTCAATTCTTCCAGGAAGCAACAAGCTTGGAGAAATATTTAAACCAGGCAACTTAGAAAGAGCCTTACAATCTTACGGCGATGATACGCTTCAAGCTATGTTTGGAAAAGATCTTGCAGAGTCTCTTAAAAACTATGCAAGGACTTTAAGAATAACTGTAGGAGCAGAAGAAGCTGGAGGAGCTGGTACTTTGGTTGCTGGTGCTTTAGCTTTGAATATATTTAATTTAAGCGCGTTGCCTACAGCTGTAGCTTTAGGAACATATAAAGCTATATTCTCTAATCCAAGAATTGTTTCTTTACTTTCAAAAACAGATAGCAGCTCTGTAGGAGAGGTTTTAAGATTTGTAGAGAGAGCAATAAGATTTTCATTAACCAGAGAACTTGGACTTGGAACAACTGAACTTGGCGAAGATATAACTAGAGGTCTCGAAGAAGGAACTAGAAGAGCTGGTGAGGAACAAGTAACTCAAGACTTTTTAGAAACTTTAAAAGGAGCTGGTAGAGAACTTGGAACTGCGGCCACTCAAGCAAGACAGACGCTAACTACATCTTTAAATCTTCCAGAAGTAGAGCCTATAGGTGCTGAACAAGCGCAAGGGATAATGGCTCCTAGTCTATTAGGCGGCTCTCCTGCAAATATTGATATAGCGCAAAGACTTGGCAGACTAGCCTAACTTTCAAAATCCATTTTTTCGTATTCTTTCCAGTTCTTTCTGAGAACTTCTAACCAATCTTCTAACGTCATTACTGTAGTTATTGTATTGGTTTTATCCCAATCAGTATTGAGAGCATATCCTGGAATGCAAACTTTTGTACTTCTTCTGTTGTATTTAAAAATTAAAACAGGGATTCTGTTGCCAGCAGATTCACATACTTGATTCCACCAGCCTGACTGATACCAATCGCCCTCCTTATAAAACTTACATTCAACAGCGTGAAAAGGAATATTTATATCGCAAAGATTTTTAGATTGATATTGATCTAGATTTCTTTTACAAGCAAAGTCTATCCCTTGCTCTTCAAAAAATTGGTTTAAAGTTTTGGCTATTTCTCGCTCAAAGGCGG
>Ga0255768_10005249_pt1 | contig 12489 bp, 15 predicted proteins | sample 071ome_33_FD_179983 | JGI IMG/M metagenome (GOLD analysis project Ga0255768, IMG submission 179983) | Coastal salt marsh microbial communities from the Groves Creek Marsh, Skidaway Island, Georgia - 071412AT metaG (version 2) | ecosystem: Environmental > Aquatic > Marine > Intertidal zone >...
CCTGAGACTGCTGAGCCGTCGAAAGCGATAGAGAGCATACCCCACTCCACATTTGGAACCATTAAGATCTTTTTTGTTCTTTCTGATTGGAAGGAATGACAGCGAGCCATCAGATCACACCACCACTCACTTAACGATAGAATCAACGGTATTGCTATTTACAATGTGCTCTCTCATCCAAGTATTGGGTCTAAGCTGGTATAACTGTGTGTGATCGGAATGATCTATGAAGAAACTTTACACCGCTAGCGATATCATTGAAGCGCAACTGCTGAACTCGTTATTAAAAGCGCAGGGGATTTCTTCGCTGATCAAAAATGAGGGGCTTCAATCTGGTGTTGGTGAGTTACCCTTTGTGGAAACGTGGCCTGAGGTCTGGATTATTGAGCCAAAGGATTGGTTTTCTGCTACTTGCGTTCTAGAGTCATTTAAACCTCTAGACACAATGGAGGACTGGATGTGCACGCATTGTTTGGTGGCAAATCCTGGGACTTTTGAAACCTGTTGGTCTTGTCGCGCACAGAGAATTTTCGATCATGACAGTAAAGGAGGCGAACTCTGATGATTTTAAAGCGACGGAAATTCCTCTCTCATCTGACAGGTCTTGCTTTGTATTCAATGGCCCAAGCGGTGCATGCACGGGTGACACCACCACAAAGTTTGGGGCCGTTTTATCCATTGAAAATTCCACTCGATAGCAACGCGGACCTGACGTTTGTCGACGGAAGTGATGGTGTAGCCACAGGTGAAGTGACCAATCTCTTTGGACAGGTGATGGATTCTAATGGGGTCGTCATACCCGATGCTCAGATTGAAATTTGGCAATGTGATGCCTTTGGTGCTTATCATCACCCGCATGCAGGCGGCGGAATCGATCCATTCTTCCAGGGGTACGGAGCAACTGTTTCAGATGCTCAGGGTCGATACCGGTTTAGAACCATTAAGCCTGTTATGTACCCAGGTCGAGCGCCTCATATACATATGAAAATAACTGCTGGAGCGCGAGAATTAGTCACGCAAATCTATGTCCGCGGCGAGCCTGCAAATGACCGAGACTTTCTGTTAGGTGCGATCAAGAATTCAGAAGCAAGGAATTCACTTATCATTCGGTTCGAGCAGAATCCATTAGGAGCATCAGATGAGTTGGATGCCGTATTCAATCCGGTATTGACGGCCTAATCGGCGTGTCGATGATCAAACAATGAATCACTGGTTCGTTTTCGCCTGCGCTTTACTTGCGATCAAGGCGATTTGTTTTGGGCTATTTTTACAAATCGCTACGTCTTAGTTCATTGGCACTGAAAGCGCTGCTTGGCACCTGATCGTCGAAGTCTGATCCCAAGTCAGTTTGGAGAGTCGGGTGATTCGGAGTCCGCACTTGGGTTCCGCGAGTCAGCAGTTGATGCTTGATGTGATCATGGCTCTGGTGATTTTAGGATAGGCTGGCATTTGTTTAATTCATGCGAGGAGAGATTGCGTGAGTACCATTGGAACACCATTCACGACGACCGCCAAACGCGCACTGTTATGTGGTTCAGGCGAGCTTGGGAAAGAGGTCGTGATCGAGCTTCAACGTTTGGGAGTCGAGGTGATCGCGCTTGACTCCTACGCCAATGCGCCTGCGATGCAGGTAGCGGATCGTAGTCACGTGCTCAACATGCTTGATCCCATCGCATTGCGCGCTGTGATTGAATCTGAGCAACCACATTTGATCATTCCTGAAATCGAAGCCATCGCAACTGATACCTTGGTGGAGCTTGAGAACGAAGGGTATCGAGTGATCCCGACGGCACGAGCAACTCAATTGACGATGAACCGTAAAGGGATTCGTGAATTGGCTGCGAAAGAGCTGGGATTGAAGACATCGAACTATTGGTTTGCTGATAGCCACGAGGCTTATCACCAGGCGGTTGAAGTCGTCGGGATCCCCTTTGTGGTGAAGCCAATCATGAGTAGTTCTGGTAAAGGGCAGAGTATCGTTCGTGACATCAAAGATGTGCAGCCTGCCTGGGACTATGCGCAAAGTGGGGGTCGAACCAGAGATGTGAGTGAAGTGATTGTTGAATCACTGATCGATTTTGACTACGAAATCACCTTGCTGACGATTCGTCACAAAGATGGGGTGTCATTTTGCGATCCGATTGGTCATGTTCAGGAATCTGGTGATTATCAGCAGAGTTGGCAGCCGCATCCCATGTCGCAGAAGACGCTTCAGGCTGCCCAGGAGATTGCTGACAAAGTGACTGCCGCTCTGTGTGGTGAATCTGGTCGAGGGCTCTTCGGTGTTGAATTGTTCATCAAGGGTGAGGACGTCTTTTTTAATGAGGTTTCACCACGGCCTCACGATACCGGTCTCGTCACTTTGATCTCCCAAGATCTCTCAGAGTTCGCATTACATGTTCGAGCGATCCTTGAGCTGCCGATTCCGAACATTACTCAGCATGGATTTAGTGCGTCGGCGGTGATTCTTCCTCGTGGAGAGTCCGAAAAGACCGAATTTTCTGATCTTGATCATGCATTAGCGGCTTCCGACACGCAGATTCGGCTGTTTGGTAAGCCGGTGATTCGTGGAAAGCGGCGAATGGGTGTCGCGCTTGCTCGCGGTTCGAGTCTTGAAGAAGCTCTCGATAAAGCGGTGTCTGCGGCAAACGCTGTAATCGTAAAATTCTAATGATGGCGGACTTAGCACTTTGGGTTATTAACGACAGACCGGCTCGCACAGATGATTGGGTCCGCATTAGCCACAGCAGTTATGTGATGGAACAAAATGCGTCTTGAAACCCGCGTGGTGGGGTTTGATGAAAGCAAGAAACGCATGATTCGATCGTCTCTTTATGTTTTTTGATATTTCTTCGTTAACTCACGCATCTCATCACCGAGCTTCATCAAGGCGTTAATTTTCTTGTCGTCTGCTTTGTCGGAGGGGTTCAGACTTTTTTCAAGATCTGTCCGATTCCAGGCGGACTGGTAGCGACCTATCCGCGTCATTTTTATCTCGTTCATTAGTTGGCCCCAAATGATGTGTCGCGCTGAACGTTCTTTCTTTGTAGTTCGGTGTTACCTTGCATTTTTCAAGAAAAGCATGCACTTTACCCCTAACCCTGAGATCTTCGAGATTTCAGCATGGATGCTTACTGAACAGTGATTGTTCACACCTCGATGGTCTCCAACAATAAAAAATAGTCGGAGACACCCATGATACCTCCTAGTTTTGAATACCATCGCCCATCAACCGTGGATGAGGCTGTTGGATTGTTATCGAGTCTTGGCTCTGAAGCGAAAATCCTAGCGGGCGGCCATAGCCTACTTCCAATGATGAAGCTACGCTTCGCTCAGCCAGAACATCTTGTGGATATCAATCGTATCCCAGAGCTGAAGGGCGTTCGCGTGATTGGTGATGATATTGTGATCGGAGCAATGACATCAGAGAACTCGGTCATCGCTGATCCAGTGCTGAACGAGAAAGTTCCGTTATTGCCTGAAGCCGCTAAATTAATCGCCGATCCTCAGGTTCGGAATCGTGGAACGATTGGTGGGGATATCGCACATGGTGACCCTGCCAATGATCATCCCGCTCTTGCTCTAGCCTGCGATGCCGTAATGACCATCGCAGGACCTAATGGAACGCGACAGGTACCTGCGTCAGAGTTCTTTCTGGGGACTTATTGGACAGCTCTCGAAGAAAGCGACATTTTGACCCAGATTACGGTAAAGGCGTTCCCGTCAGGAGCCGGTTACTCCTACAAGAAATTGAAGAGAAAGACTGGTGATTGGGCGACGGCTGCTTGTGCGGTTGTGATCGCCCTGAGTGGAGGCACTGTTTCGCACATCCGAATTACGTTAACCAACCTTGGGCCAACGGCTTTACGGGCAAACGAAGCTGAATCCATCTTGATGGGTCAGCAGGTGTCCGATGCGTTGATTCGCCAAGCAGCTGAAAAAGCAATGGAAATTTGCGATCCAGCAGAGGATCTTCGTGGCGACGCGGAATATAAAACCGCGATGGCAGGTCAAATGGTACAGCGTGCAATCCATGACGCGCTATCAAAAGCAAGTTAAGACAGTAGGGCAATAACAATGGCAAAGCAGATAGTGAAAATGACGCTCAATGGGCAGCAGATCGAGCAACTGGTTGATAGCCGGACGCTTCTCGTCCACTTTTTACGTGAGCAGATGAGCTTAACTGGCGCTCATATTGGTTGTGAAACAAGTCATTGCGGCGCTTGTACCGTCGATATCGACGGTGAGAGCGTAAAGGCATGTACACACTTGGCAGTTCAGTGCGATGGCTCAGATGTGAAAACTGTTGAAGGATTGGCCGAAGCTGGAGCACTTCATGCTGTCCAAGAGGCCTTTTACGAGGAGCATGGTTTGCAGTGTGGATTTTGTACCCCTGGAATGCTGATGCGCTCTTATCGCTTCCTTCAGGAGAATCCCAACCCAACAGAAGATGAGATTCGCTTAGGTTTGAGTGGAAATTTATGCAGATGCACGGGATACCAAAACATCGTGAAGGCTGTTCAATCAGCCGCCATTAAATTACAACAAAAAGAATCAGCAACAGCCTGATCCGGAGGAATTATGAACGCACCAGTAAAGACACCCGAAGAGCGTAAAGCGGATCTTCAGGGGATGGGTGATTCGCGTCTTCGGAAAGAAGACGCCCGATTTATACAAGGGAAGGGTCAGTATTGTGATGACATCAAACTCCCCGGCATGTTGCATATGGATATCGTTCGGTCGCCCGTCGCGCACGGGAGAATCAAACGAATCAATAAAGAAGAAGCCTTGGCAATCCCAGGCGTTCACGCTGTCTTGACAGCTGATGATCTCAAACCGCTGAATCTTCATTGGATGCCAACTTTAGCGGGGGACGTAGCTGCTGTTTTGGCAGATGAGAAGGTCCATTTTCAGATGCAGGAAGTAGCGATTGTGATCGCTGATGACCGATATATTGCGGCTGACGCCATCGAGGCTGTTGAGGTCGAGTATGAAGAGCTTCCTGTGGTGATTGATCCGTACGCGGCGCTTGAGCCTGATGCTCCAGTGCTTCGTGAAGATCTTCAAGGAAAAACAGAAGGCGCACACGGCCCACGCGATCATCACAATCACATTTTCACTTGGGAGGCTGGTGATAAGACGGCCGCTGATGCTGCGTTTGATCACGCGCCAGTGACAGTATCGCAGCATATGTACTACCCCCGCGTACACCCTTGTCCGCTTGAAACATGTGGTTGTGTTGCAAGTTTCGATCCGATCAAGGGTGAGTTGACAACTTGGATGACTTCACAAGCTCCACACGTGGTGCGGACAGTTGTTTCGATGCTCAGTGGTGTTCCGGAATCCAAGGTACGGATTATTAGCCCAGATATTGGTGGTGGCTTTGGAAACAAAGTTGGAATCTATCCTGGATATGTTTGCGCCATTGTTGCGTCGATTGTGCTCGGACGACCAGTCAAGTGGTCTGAAGATCGTGTTGAGAATATATCGAGCACAGCATTTGCTCGTGACTACCACATGGATGGGCATTTGGCAGCGACTGAGGATGGGAAAATCCTTGGTTTAAAGGTTGACGTCATTGCAGATCATGGTGCCTTTGATGCATGTGCGGACCCAACAAAGTTTCCAGCTGGTCTGTTCCATATCTGTTCGGGAAGTTACGACATTCCTGCGGCGCACTGCAGCGTTAAGGGAGTATACACGAATAAAGCGCCAGGCGGCGTTGCCTACAGGTGTTCGTTCCGCGTTACTGAGGCTGTATACCTGATCGAACGGATGGTTGACGTGTTGGCGCAAAAACTGAACATGGACAAAGCGGAAATTCGACGGAAGAATTTCATCCGAAAAGAACAATTTCCATACACGAGCGCCTTTGGATTTGAATACGACTCGGGTGATTATCATACAGCGCTCGAGAAAGTTCTCGATGCAGTTGATTACAAGGCCCTCCGTGTTGAGCAAGAGAAAAAGCGGGCGGACCCGAATTGTCCAACATTGATGGGTATTGGTCTCGTCACATTCACCGAAGTTGTAGGAGCGGGTCCGAGTAAGACTTGCGACATCTTGGGTGTTGGCATGTTTGATTCGTGCGAAATCCGGATACATCCTACTGGAAGCGCAATCGCACGGATGGGAACGATTACCCAAGGCCAAGGGCACCAGACTACGTATGCGCAGATCATCGCTAGTGAGCTTGGGATTCCGAGTGAAGTGATTCAGGTTGAGGAGGGTGATACATCGACAGCTCCTTACGGTTTGGGTACTTATGGATCTCGATCAACTCCAGTTGCTGGTGCTGCGATCGCGATGGCTGCACGGAAAATCCATGCGAAGGCTAAGAAAATCGCTGCACATTTGTTAGAGGTCTCGGAAGCAGATCTTGATTGGGAAGTCGATCGTTTCAAGGTCCGGGGTAATGACGAACAGTTTAAGACCATGGCAGACATTGCATTCGCGGCTTATCAGCAGCCACCTGAGGGTTTGGAGCCGGGACTTGAGGCTGTCCATTATTACGATCCACCGAACTTTACCTATCCATTCGGCATTTATTTGTGTGTCGTTGATATCGATAAGGGAACAGGTGAATCTTCCATTCGACGTTTCTATGCGCTCGATGATTGTGGAACCCGAATCAATCCGATGATTATTGACGGACAGATTCACGGTGGTCTGACTGAAGGCTTTGCTGTGGCGATGGGCCAACAAATGCCTTTTGATGAGCAGGGGAATTTATTGGGTAATACGTTGATGGATTACTTCCTGCCAACAGCTGTCGAAACGCCAACCTGGGAAACTGACTATACGGTGACCCCATCTCCACACCACCCGATTGGTGCAAAAGGTGTAGCAGAGTCACCGCATGTCGGGTCGATTCCAACGTTCACTTCTGCTGTTGTTGATGCGTTTGCTCACTTAGGTGTCACGCATATTGATATGCCACATACGTCATATCGTATTTGGAAAAAACTGAAGGAAGAGGGCGTCCAGCTCTAGGAGAATTGCGTGGAAGTAAAACTGGAAAAACGTTACGAACTTGGGGTGCCTGCGCAACACGCGTGGGCGATCCTTTCGGATCTCGAGTCGGTGGCGTCCTGTATGCCAGGCGCGAGCCTCGGCGAAAAAACGGGTGACAATGCCTTCAAAGGCTCGGTGAAGGTCAAAGTCGGTCCAGCCACTGCTCAGTTTGGTGGAGAAGTTGAAATCCTCTCGATGGATTCTGCGAATCGTTCACTGGTTCTCAAAGGTAAGGGTGCAGATAAGGGTGGTTCTTCTGCCTCTATGGAACTAGAGGCATCAATTGAGGAGGCTGACGGACAGTCGGTTCTTGTCGGTTTAGCAACGGTTATTGTTAACGGAAAATTTGCGCAGTTCGGTGGGCGGATGATGGTTCAAGTATCTGACGTGATTCTTAAACAGTTTGTCGATAACTTTATCGGAAAAGCTCAGGCGCTCGGAGAGGCTGCTGTCCCCGGAGGAGTGGACTCATCAGACAAGCCAGCAGTTCAGACAACCTCTGAGCCAGCCAATGAGTTAAACGGATTGGCAATTTTTTGGGCATTGCTCAAGGGTTGGTTGGGCGGTTTATTCGGTAAAAAGTCAGCCGGTTAATCGAGCTCAATGGATAATCAACTTCAAGTGGCGCTTCAGTCGATTCGGACCAAGCTTCTCCAGTCCGACTATCTCTGCGATGAGCAACTGGCTAGCTCTGTCCATCTCGCGCTTGAGTTGAAGCGGCCTTTGCTGCTCGAGGGTGACGCAGGGGTTGGTAAAACAGCGCTTGCTCAAGCTGTGGCTGGGATGGTCGGTCGTCCCTTAATTCGTTTGCAGTGCTTTGAGGGGCTTGATCATCACGATGCAGTGTATGAATGGAACTACGGCCGCCAGCTGACGGAAATTCGGTTGGCAGAAGCGGCATCGCAGCGAGTCGATTCCTCATCAATTTATTCGGAAGAATTTTTGATTCGAAAGCCGATTCTGAAAGCTCTTCAGGAATTAAGCGGTGCCGTTTTACTGATTGATGAAATTGATCGCTCGGATGAGGCATTTGAGGCGTATCTACTAGAGGCTCTCTCGGATTATCAGGTTTCGATACCTGAGCTGGGAACGGTCCGCTCCGAAATTATACCGATTGTGATATTAACCAGTAACGGAACACGTGACCTTTCAGACGCACTGCGGCGGCGGTGTTTGTATCATTATATTGAATATCCCGACGTGTCTCGTGAGGCCGATATTCTGCGTCTCAAAGTACCGGATGCGGATCGTCGCTTGATTGAGCAGGCTGCCCAGTTTGTGAATTCCCTTCGTAAAGAAGACCTGGAGAAAAAACCAGGGATCGCTGAATCAATTGACTGGCTCAAAGCACTCATGCTTTGTGGGTTTCAGTCGATGCCCGACGATCCTCTTCTTATTCGAGGGTCGCTCAGTTGCCTGATAAAAACTGCGAGGGATCGAGTCGATGTCAACGACGACATACTCCAACGACTACTTGCTTGAGTCGTTACTCCCATCTGAGCGAATCACTGAATTTTGTCGTTACCTGCGTGAGAATGGCATGCAAACAACGACTCACGACGTTGAATTGTTAACGGAAGTTTTGGTCCTTGCCGGAGGGGCAGTGTCTTCAAAACGAGTCGAGTTACTATGGCGTCCGGTGGTTTGTCGATCGCTGAAAGATTGGCGAGCTTGGTCGGAGCTCTTTCAATTGTTTTGGTTCCCTCATAAGACCAAGGGTACGGTGAAAGTCACCGGAAGTACTCGTCGTTCACGTCACCTCAGAGAGATGATTGATCGGTCTCAATCGATGACAGAATCGGGATCAGGAAGTGCTCCGGTTATTGGTGATACACCTGCGGGTTCTGATGCGAATGAGCAAGATCAACGGGCCAAATCTGCGGGTGGAGCTAGTATTGTAGATCCCCTTGATCGTGATTATGAATCGCAATGGATGCCTGCTGATTTAACGTTGCTCGAGCAAATGGCCAGCTCAGTTCGGCAACAGTTATTAAACGTTCCAACCCGGCGGTGGCGACCCTCAGACCGTGGTAGAAATCTAGATATTAGAAAAACCGCGCAAAGTATGTTTCGGTTTGCTGGGGATGGTTTGATTCCGCACTGGCAGGTGCGTCGAAGAGAGACTCCGCGGATCGTTATAGTGATTGATGTTTCAAGATCCATGGAGGCGTACGCCGCCTTCTATTTACGTCTCGCAAGAGCTTTTTCACGTTGGTTGCCTGTCAGGGTTTTTGTTTTTCATGTCCGTTATTCGGAGATTACCGATTTCTTGTTGCGAGATAACCCAAAGGTTCAAGAAAAGATCGACGCTGTTACCGCAGGTTTCCAAGGTGGCACAAAGATAGCTTGGTGCATTAGACAAATTTGCTTCGAAGATAACGCCATCAGCTTAAACCGCCGGACGCGCGTCTGGGTATTTTCCGACGGTTACGATACGGATCAACCGACTGATCTGAGGGATGTCTTGCGTCGGATTCGAGGCCAAGGTGCGACCGTTGACTGGTTCTATCCGAATAAAACTGTTGCAGGGATGAGCCAGTGTGTTCAGTTGATCAAGCCGCTGGTCAAAAACTGGTATAGCGCGGCAAATTTACCGGAACTAGAGAGCTCCATTAAGGGTTTAAAGTGACTATTATGGGAGAATGCGAATGAGTAAATCCGTCTCAAACCAATGGATCGCTGCACTGCAACGATACGAGGAACAACAGGAGCCTTATGCAATCGTCACAGTCATCGAGGTTGAATCACCATCATCTGCGACTGTTGGTGATAAGGCAGTAGTAGCATCTGACGGGACGATTCATGGTTGGATTGGTGGCGGCTGCACCCAGCCCGTGATCCAGAAAGCAGTGGCTGACGCCATGGAGTCTGGTGATCAGATGACGGTACGTATCAAGCCATCCACCGGTGAAACTAAGACAGTTGATCGCGTCAGAGACGTTCATATGGCATGTCACTCTGGGGGCAGTATCCATCTCTTAGTGGAGCCGTTTAAGCCCGCCGAAAGTATCGCAGTTGTAGGGGAAACACCAGTCGCAGAGCTTTTATCGACGATTGGACCACAGCTTGGTATCCCGGTCGATTGGTATGCCTCTGGTGATGAGCTGGCAAAAACATACGAGTACTGCATCGTTGCTACACAGGGGCGCAAAGACAAACTATCCATTTCCAATGCGTTGAGCAGAACGACATCGAAGGTCTGGTTCATTGCGAGTCAACGTAAGGCTGATCAAATGCTGGCGCAGCTCAAAAAAACAGAGTTAGATCCGTCTGATCTAAATCGATTAGTCTCGCCTGCTGGTCTTCATATTGGTGCCGAGACGAGTGAAGAGATTGTGATTTCTTTGCTTGGCCAACTTGTTTCGACAAAGAGACGGGTGGTCATGAGTCAGGCAACGATCTCGAAGGTTGAGGTTGCTTAGTGGGTTGTATTCTCAAGGGCGGCGGCGGTCTCTACAGCCGTCTCTTAGTAGGAGCGGTCGTGCTGGCCGCTGGTGAGGGACGACGGATGGGGTCCATCCCGAAAGGTCTGATTGAGATCGCTGGCATACCATTGATCAAGAGGCAACTGATCGCGCTCTCGGGTGCAGGTATTGATGAGCTCGTGGTCGTGACAGGCCACTACAATGAGCAGATCGAGGCTGAGATAGCTGGGTTTCCAATTACGATAACTAAAAGTAATGAACTAGAAAATTCAACTCAAGGAACCTCCCTAGATTTAGGTCTTGCTGGGTTGACTGGGAAATTAGACGCGGTTGTGGTGGTGCCTTCAGATATGCCGCTTCTCGGTACCCAAGACTATACTGACCTTATCGGCGTATATAAGAAGCGTCCAGAGGGAGTTCGTCTCGTGCGCCCTTTAAACGGGGATCGTTTGGGTAATCCGGTCATCTTTGATAGTGAGCTAATCGCGTTGGGTGAGACTGCGGACGAACGACCGCTTTGTCGCCGGTGGTGGATGGAGAATCCAGATCAGTGTCTCGCCTGGAAGACGGATAATGAGCGCTACTTTATCGATCTTGACACACGGGAAGATATTCGCGACGTAGAGCGTCGACTAGGAAGAGAATTAGGAATCCCAGATTCAAGAGTGCTTCCTTTTGGCTGAGCATCTTGAGCAATGGAAGACGTCCATTGGCGTTCATACATTCAGTCGTGCAGAAAAAACAAATCCACTTTTTGATCGGATATTCAAGACAATGCGGGCTACCGATCGTGAGGGTTCCTCGGGCGAGCAGGCGCACTTCTACGCTAGTCGGGATGATCTTCTCCATCGGGTTAAGCTGTCCGAGTGGAATGACTTCCTTCAATTCATTGTGGCATCTCTAAGGGATACTGCGAAGGTCGCCAACCAGGGTATATGGCCTGCTGAGGAGGTCGATCTTCAGATTGGAATCCAGGGTATCTGGTTTCAAATATCAAACAGTGGTGTTAGTCATGATGTGCATACCCACGGGAACTGCTCTTGGTCCGGTGTGTACCTCGTATCAGTTGATGACGATGATAAGCGGTGTAAGCACCCGGTGTATGGACGTCTAAACGGAGCGACGAGATTCTATAGTCCACTATTTGAGCGCCTAGGGGGTGCCTACATGGACTTCGGTAACGCCTACCTACAGAACAGCGTGATCGATTTTGATCCGGTTCCCGGTCGTTTGATCGTGTTCCCGTCTTGGCTCTCTCATCAAGCGATGGCATACGAGGGATCAACTGACCGGGTGATAGTGTCTTTTAATGCGAGTATCCACAGGAAGTCGAATGGTGACCAGGTGAGTCCTTACTCGAACACTTAACAACTAGGGTCAACATATAATCGATAGCGATAAAGACAAGTCAGTAGCCGCATTTGTTTTTGGCGACTTGATCAAGGTTATTGAGGGTCTCAAGCTGAAGTTGTCTTGATTCCTTACATGGTAGTTGTTTGAAGCGTTTGACCTCACTTGATACAGCTTTTGGGAGTGCACAACCGCATACCTCGAAATCCTCAACAATTGTAATCAGCCACTCTGAAACCTGTTCTCGGGTTGTAGAGCAGGCATCTTTCATTTCGCCTAAGTTATTCAACTCAGCGATTGCAATCTCAATTAATCCGATACCCAGTGAGCAATGACGGTCGGCCCTTGCTTGTTCTGGCATGATAATCATCAAACCGATTGATAAACTGACGAGGTTGATCCTAAGGAAACTAAGTGAAATCACCTGATAGATCCTTGCAATTTGGTACAGAGCGGCCGGAGTCGTCTGTACCCGCGGCACCGGCTATGCAGATCAAATGAAGGTCACTCTTGTCGCTACACAGTTTTGATTCTTCGACCCGAAATCTTGCGTAACCCGGAGGACCTTTAAGCACTAAGTCACCTGATTCGCATCGCGCCACGAATCCAGCCGGGAGTGTTTTGAGACGTGAGAGAGTGGCTGCCCAATCGTCAGCCTCTGCGATCTTTGGGGTAACGACCTGGAGGCTGATAAGAAGAC
>Ga0255768_10005251_pt1 | contig 12486 bp, 23 predicted proteins | sample 071ome_33_FD_179983 | JGI IMG/M metagenome (GOLD analysis project Ga0255768, IMG submission 179983) | Coastal salt marsh microbial communities from the Groves Creek Marsh, Skidaway Island, Georgia - 071412AT metaG (version 2) | ecosystem: Environmental > Aquatic > Marine > Intertidal zone >...
GACAACGGCGACATCACCGACCTCGCTTACGACAACAAGACTGGTGCTGAGGACGTTTTCCTCCTCGCCATGTCCCCGTACGTCACCGACGGCTCTTCCCTCCGCTGGCGTGGAGAGGACGGCTACGCATGGGTCCACAAGTTCCACGACGGCACGATGACGATTCACGAAGTGATCGAAGTCGTCGCCGACGAGGGTCACACGCCCACCTACCTTCACGAGTTGGAGGACCGCAAAGGGTTCGAGCGTCGGGAGGTGACTCTCTGATGGGAGCCGATCTCATGCTGTCGTTCGTCGACGTCTCCGAGCCGAAGAAGAAGTGGCTCGACATCATCGGCGAATGGAACGACGCGCAAGTCGACAAGTTCGTCAAGGACCGCGGCGTGGACCACATCTGGGAAGACCTCACGCAAGAGGCCGCCGACATGTGGGATGCCCGAGACATCGAATACTCCATCGACGACCCCGAGTTTCTCGCCGAGGTTCGACAGGCGTTCGTTGAGCGGCTCAACGTCGCGATCGACGCGGCGTACGAGTCGACGAGCAGGTACGCCTACAAGGTTCTGCTCGACGGCAAACCGTGGGCCGTCACCGGCGGCCTGTCGTGGGGCGACTGGCCGACCGACGAGTTCGACGACTTCAGTCTCGCCGAAATACTCATCGAATACCTGAAAGGAGGCGGATCATGATCAGCATCATGATCACCTGCGACACATGTGGGCACGAGCTGAAGCTCGGCCCCAGCAAACCTGAAGCATTGGAGGTGTATCAGCGGTCCGGCGGGATGGTCTCCCCCTTCACGGGGGTGGCCGCCTGCGCGGGGTGCGTGACCGAAATTCGGTCCCAGCATCCTGCTGGCCGCAATCTCCTCAACAGTTGACGGTGGCGGAAGACAAATGTGGATACGTAAGAAAGGAGGTGTAAACCTTGGAACGTACAGATGTAACGAGCATCAACCGCCATCGCTGGTCAGGTGTTAGGTACGAGGGTCGGATCAAAGCTGACCTGTACCTCGACTTCGACCACGTCGACTACACAGCGTCAGTTTCTGTTTGGACTGATAACGGTTGGCAACGCATCGGTCATTTCACTCCCAATCGGGAGGGTGACCGGTGGAAGTCTGCCGCTTACAATCCGTCAAACATCGCTGACGCGGACGAAGAAGAGCTTCGTCAATCGCTCGAGACCGATCTGGATTACCTGATCGAGTTCGGGCGCGAGTTCCTCGCCGGCCTGTGAGCCGGTGAGAAGAGATTCAGCCTCCGTCGGGATCCCCTTTCTCCCGGCGGAGGTTGTTTCTACCCAAACCAATCACTAGACTAAAACCAAACCTACTAACCGACTCTCGAAAGGAGTTCAGAATGCCTAACTGGTGTTCCAACCGAGCAACCATCACCGGACCGCGACAGGCCATCGAGGACCTGACGCGTGCCGCCACCTACACCGACGAGTACGGCAATCAGGAGATCCGTTTCGCGGAACTCATCCCGATGCCGAAGATTCTCGAAGACACGATGTCGCCGACACCGGCCGACGAGTTCCCCGAGGCCACCTACCGTGAATGGGTAGACGACCCGACCAACGAGCATTGGACCGAGGAAACCCTCGCCGAGGCTCGCATCCGCCACGCCGAGGGCCGTGCGAAAGCCGTGGCCGCGTTCGCCGAGACTGGTTTCTACAACTGGTACGACTGGCAACACTCGACCTACGGCATCAAGTGGGGCGACAGCGACAGCAACATCATCAGCGAAACCTTCACCGACGCCGACGAGACTCACATCACGCTGTCCGTCGGCTACCAGACCCCGTGGGGCCCGTTCGACGACACGTTCTGGGAGAAGGTCACCGAGGCCTACCCTGACGTCCACGTCGAGATTTTGTACGAAGAGCCCGGAATGTGCTTCTCCGGCGGTAACCGCTACCTCAACGGCGAAACAATCGCCGCCGCGTACGACGACTGGGTCGACCATCCTGATCTCGACTGGGACACCGACCCTGATGCCGCATGGGACCAGCAGTCCGAATGGCGCGGCGAGGTCCTTGACCGCATCGAGCAAGAACTGTACGGAATCGAGGTTCCGGCATGAGCAGTCTCGCATCAGCAGAAAAGCAGTGGATGGAGGGGTACTACGGCTCGGCCGTAGGCCTCACCATCACAAAATTCGAAATCGTCGAAGAAGACGACTTCGGCGTCGAGTACTGGCCGGTGTTTACCGCTGTCGACAAAGACGGCATCGAGTTCCGGCTCGAAATCTCACGCGACCCTGAAGGCAATGGGCCCGGATTCATGTTCGGGCTTACACCCCCTGTACTGGAGGAATCATGACATACGTATTCGGAAGCAACGAGATCGACAGCATTGACCGCGAGCGGATCGGCCGCGTAGCCGTCGACTCCGGCCAGCTCATGATCAGCGACCCGTGCTACATCGGCCCCAAGTGGAATGTCGACGAGGAATACGACCCCGCCGAGCCAGACGAGAACGGCTCATATCCGATGAGCTACAACGGATGCTGTGGAGCTACGAACTCTGAGGACGGCTACGGCCAGATCGACAACCTGTCGTTAGCTTTCGCATCAGGTTTAGGAGACGGCGTATACGACGTCTACGGAACCTTCCTGAATACGAAGGATTGGGGGCGGCGGATCGCAAAAATCGAGATCGAAATGATTCGGATCGACGACGAGCTCGACGACGACGACGAGGTCATCGATACGATGTGGGACGACGTCAAAATACTTTCCAGCCTCAACCGTTGACGGTGGCGGAAGAGATGCACATCGAACCCGCACGCGCAGCTCGAGCTGTAGTAGAAATAGAATCCGTGTACGAAACATGGGATCAATCAGCAGAAGCAGCCGTCACAGCAATCTTTGACAGTGTCAGAAAACGTAGCCTCGTACAGCTGCTAGATCTCCGCGACGAATTCGACCAGTTCCTAGACAACATGTGGGCGTCACCCGGCGGCAACGAACATGCGGCAGCAATGTGGTTATCGATCGCAGCTGACTCAATCGAAATTGCAAGAAACGAGCGGATTTCAATCAGACCGTCAGAGCTCCTCGCCACACTGATCGGAAAACAATCCGACTACGGTCCGGACAACATCAAAAGGTTCGGGCGGCCCGGCCTGATGGTACGAATGCACGACAAAATCGCGCGGCTCGAGAACCTCACACTGACCGGCCGCACCCCGAAGAACGAAACGATCCGCGACACCTACCTCGACATCGCCGGCTACGGAGCGATCGGGATCATGTGGGAAACCCGCAGCTTCCTCCTCCCGCTCGAAGCCGATTTAGCACTAAATGGTGGGGCCGGCGAAAACGGCCTCAACAGTTGACGGTGGTGGAAGAGGGCACCGTGCTGACGAAAAGTTCGCGGTAAACGCGTGCAGCTCGGGCCGGCAGCTGGTATCGTCGAAGTCGCCTAACAAAAACCACCTCGAGGGCACGGTCAAAACCTGAGAAAAACCACTCCGAACACGAGTGGCCTTTAGCATGCCCAGTTTTCTGGCAAAAGGCCCAGTTTGGTTCCCCCCACACCCCCCTCCAGAATCACTGGGGGAGAGATAGGGAACGAATGGTAAGTCTCGACGCTCTTCTGGTAATTCACAACACGAAGAGTTTTTTGAACGTGGAGATGATTCAGCGCATTCATTCCACGTAAAGAATGGTAAGTCTCGAGAATTACCATTCAGAACGTCAAAAGAGGATAACTATGCCCGAATGGGAAGAGCTACAGCTTTTTGATACTGGGGATGAGCCGGCGCCCAAAAAGGGCAGCCGGCGACAATTGTACGGACATTCTATTCCTGACACAGTTTTGCACGAAGTGTGGGCGCATTATGTGTCAACGTTTTCGCATCGGGGTCGGCAGCCCCGCCTCACCGCGGACCGTGTCCAGTTGATCACGATGGCCGTGAATGAGTATGGGAAACAGGCCACGTTGGATGCGATCACTGGGTGTAGCCTGTCGGAGTGGCATATGGGTGGGAATCCGGCGGGCCGGCGGTATACGTCGATCGAGCTTATTTTGAGGGACGGGGCTCACATAGAGCGCTTCTATGGTCTGACGGTGGCGGAAGACAGTAAGGGAGGGTTCCTTGATGACTAAGGAGGAGCTGGTTGAGTTGGTGGATCGGGTGTATGCGAGTTGGAATCAGCAGATTTCGGCGTTGCAGCAGAAGTCGGTGTATGACGCTTGGTGGCGGATCCTGAAAGAGTTGGAGTGTGACGACTGCCACACCGCTCTTGATCAGTTGATAAAACAGGACGGCTACATGCCGAGACCCGGAGCCCTCTACCAACAAACCCTAAAAAACATTACAGGCGACCACCCACCAACACCCCTCGAAGCATGGCACCAACTCCGCCAAATGTCCGAACAAACCAACAACGGCACCCACACCCCAACCCAAACCCACCCCCTCGTCCTACAAACCATCCAACAACTCGGCGGCACAAAAGCCCTCAACCTCCACACCAACGGAGACCGAGAACACTTCATCACCACCTACACCCACAACCTCAACAACCACTGGACCCAACAACAACAAAACTAAACTCCCCAACATGACCCGCGGACGCCCCCCTAAACGTGCTTCTGGCCCTTCGACTTTGACGTTGAAGCTTCCTGCTCATTTGAAGAATCATATTATTGATCAGGCTGAGGCTTATGACATGTCGATTACTGAGTATTTGGTTTCTTTGGTGGTGAGGGATGCCGAAGTCGATTCGTAGGGTTGATCCTGATGTGGATGTGAATTTGGCGGTTCGGGTGCCGGGTTGGTTGAAGAATGAGGTTGTGGAGTATTTGGAGGGTTCTGGGGAGGGTTTGTCGCAGTGGTTTGTGTCGGTGTTGCAGCGTGCGTTGCGGGAGGGGTGGGGTGTTCCTGAGCCTCCTCGGGCGGTGAGGCCGTTGCCGACTACTGGGGATGAGGTTCGTGCTTGGGCGGCTGGGGATCGTTTGTTGGGGCCGTGTGGGCAGCCGGTGGATGGGTGTGTTGGGGTGTCGGAGCGGTTTGAGGTGTCGGGGTTGGTGTTTTGTTCGGGGTGTTCTATCCGGTTGGGGTAGTTATTGTTCGTTCCACATTTGGGCGAGTGTGGGTCGGGTGGCTTTGATGCCTCTGCGTTTTTGTTCTGCGGCTAGCTGTCTGGAGGTCATGCCTGCCCATACTCCGTGCATGTCTGCTGCTGGGTATTCGAGGGCGTAGTTGAGGCATTGGGTTTGGACGGGGCAGGTTGAGCAGATTTGGCGTGCTTGGGTGATGTAGGTGATGTCTTTGTGGTGTTTGGGGAACATGTGGTGGGTTTGGCCGCGGCATGCTGCTTTGGTGGTCCAGTGTTTTGTTGTGTGTGTATCGTTTGGATTTATCTGTTCGGGGTGTTTTTTGGTTAGGCGGGTTATGGGGTTCATTGGTGTGTTTTGGTGTGTTTAGGTGAGGGTTCGGGTGGTGATGATGCAGCTGTTGGGGATGAGGATTCCGCCTCCGACGTGTTCGGTGTTGAGGGTGTTGACGAGGGTGTGGTGGGTGTCTGTTCGGGTCCACAGGTAGCCGACGGAGACGGTGGGTTCGGGGGTGTGGCTGTGGGTGTCTGTGGGGTGTTCCCATGGGTCACCGATCGCGATGGCATCCTCCCAGACGATTAACACGAGTTGGGGTGGTGTTTGGGGGTTCTCGTAGTCTTTTAGCCCGTATCGGCTGTGTTTGGACTGTGGGAGTTCGTTGTAGACGGTGTCTACAGGTTTGTGTTTCGCTATAGAGGATTTCTTTACTCCCCCCTTAGTGGTTTTAGCAGTCATGGACACCTTGGCCTTTGTTTACGTGGATTTGATTACTGCGCCGCATGTAGCTCAGTATGGTAAGTCGTATTGGCGTTGACGTAGCCAGCTGATTTCGACGATGGCTTTCGAGATGAGGTTGTGGGCGTCGCCGTCGTCCCAGATCTCTTGGGCGTATGACTGGAGTTCTTTGAGGATGTCTTGCGGGAATTCGGGTTTCCGCCATCCTGCGTGTTGCCGGTAGGTGGGAGGAATCTGATATGGGGCTGGAATCTGGTATCGGTTTGTGTTTCGGAGGAGTTTGCGTAGCTTTTCGGCTTCTTCGCGGAGTTCCCGGATTTCGCGGGCTGCCCGATCGGCTTGTTCGGGGGTGATCATGATGTTTTCGTCGAGGATGGTGACGATGTCGTTGTTGTGTGCTTCGGCGAGCCGTTCACGGTCTTTGTCGGCGAGTGGGACCCGGTGGGCGTCTCCGCGAGGGTATTCAGCCATTGTCGAGCTTCCTTTCCTTCAGGTAGTTGAGCCATTCTGCTTTGGCTTCAGGGGTTTCGTTGTGCAGGTTGGCGCAGATGGTGCGAAGTGTTTCGATTTCGTCTGCGGCCATATCGAAGTACGACGGGCTGCTACGAGGGATGAACGTTTTCCGCTCGACGCTGTAGCTGACACCGAATCCGAGCGTGCGGAATCTGAGCCCAGCTCCTCGTAGTTGTTTTACGAAGTCGGGTTTCAGGACCCGTGGGTCATGGTCGAGTTGCTGGTGATCGGTTATGTCCGGGTATGGGAAGTCCACCCCGGATAACTTAGCCGATTAGAGAAGAGTGAGGTCGGACCATCCGTTGGAATTTACAACGAATGACAGTGTTCCGGCTCTTGTGGATACACCGTATGTGTCTTGGAAGTATTCGCCTACTGGCGTAATAGACGGCGCAACCATTACGGTACGACCCTGCTGTTCTTTTAGATTTAAATGATGGAAGTGTCCGGTCACCAACATATGCGCATCCGCGACACCTTCATGGGCACGCCCCATCGCCTGCTTCTCCCACCAGTTCCAGATCGACTGGCCGGCGTTTCCCGAAGGTTTGGCGAGATGGCCGTGAGTGAACGCGATGATCGTTCCGTGCAGATTTATCGAAACGGAGAGTTTCTCGAGCGGCAAACGGAAACCGACATGCCCGAAAGCGTCAGGGTTCACCTGAAACACTTCGGCGATCTGCTCAAAGATCGCCACATCATCGTTATCGCCGGTAGTGGTGAACGCTTTCCCAGCCAAACCGCGGTTCTCACCGTGGTTACCGCCTACAGCGGTGACGGTCATCTGGGCGCAGTGAGGGGCTGTGGCGACGATGATATCTCTGATAGCACGCCGCACGAGCTTCACCTGCTCGCGTCGGTCGAGTTCGATCCGGTATTGCTGTGCCGGGTAGTGCCCGCAGGTTCCTTCGACGAGGTCTCCGAGTCCAGCAATGAGGACGTGATCGATTTTGTGGCCTGCCTTGCGGAGGTCAGCAAGTCTGGCGGGGATGGATTCGGGCAACTCAGCGATCTTTTGTATTTGCTTCTCGACTCCTCCGCCGTCTCGATTGCCGGTTTGCCAGTCCGACAGAGCAACGACAAAAGTTGAGTCCCCTCCAGCAGCCTTTTTTGCACCCTTTTTCGCCTTCCTGACACCCTGATATAACTCGGCCCAATCAAACGTTGGTCCGGACTTCAGTCGGATCTCCGCTTTGTACGAATAACAGATGGTGCTATACGCCTCTTCGCCGGGTGCGTCACGTTTCCAGCCGTCAAACGACGTCCATCGGATGGTGTCACCGACGATTTCGTACAGCGCGGGGTCGAGCCCACGTTCGCGAAGCAGATCTGACCAGTCGGTGGGAGGCTCGGTAACAGCCGAAGTGGTGATCTCGCCCTTCTTGCCGTCCCAGACAACGCCGGGTTCCCATCCGGGCGGTGTGGTCTTCCTACGGATGGCGTCTTCGTGGGCGGCTTGGTTTTCGACTGCGGCGAGCCGTTTGGCCAGATCGGTCATGACTTTTCCTGTCTGGTGCAACGGCACCGGTTTTCTCTGTGAAGGGTGATCGAGTCGCGGGAAATTTCAATTCCCCACTCGGCGAGAACCTTGTGGATGCCGCGTGTTGACGCTTCCGACGCCATGACGGCTTCGAGTGCAGCCCTGTCGTCGTCGTCGAGCTTCTCCATGACTTTCAGCATGGTGCATCGCAAATCGGGCTTGCGGCCTTTTACGTTTGCTAGGCTTTCGGCTAATCCACTCACATTTTACCCCTCTAGTTCGGTGGACGGCCATGGCGCTACAGTGGCCGTGACTGGCAACCATAGTAACACAGATGCCCGGAGCACGTGACGAATGTCAAACAACCAGAACCACCCAATAGCCGAAGTGCTAACAACGACTTTGATCGAAGCTCTCGAATCTGAAGCAGACCTACAGCAAACAGTCGATTTACTACTAAAAACGCTCGACAGGGAAAAGCTGCTCTACTACTCGGACCCCGGACGTCTCCCGATCCTCAACAACCATGGCCGCGTCCTCGTCGCCATCCTCGAGGATCCCGGCGTCACCCAACGCGCACTCTCCGTCTACCTTCGAGTATCAGAATCAAACGTTCAGGGGTCACTCAAAAAACTGCTGAAAGACGGAATCATCGTCAAACAGAAAGTTGGGAACCGAAACACCTACTCGTTCGACTACCAGTCGGGTTTCAGCCACCCTGATGTTCGTCGGATTCTGGAGTGTCTGGTCCCTCGATATTCTGAGTGGCAAGCCAAGCGCTGAACGCTTCGTCGGCTAGAGGGATGATCCACACCTGACACAAATCTGGATCCTCCACGTCGCCCTGCACTGACCACGCGATCTCCATCGTTGACGAAAGTTCGCACACCCCGACGTTGCAGTCGAGGCCGAACCTGTCGAGAAACCAGTCGACAATGCAATCGAACTTTCCGATCTGGCATTCGCGATTGTCGTGGCCCGGACAGGACACTACTTGGATCTCGATCTCGTTGCGATTGAGCACCATGTAGATCGAATGGCCGTCGTTGTGCCAAACAGTGGTGTCGGGAAGAGATTCCATCCAAATGATCGTATCAGGTAAATTCAGCAAATAAAGGTCTTCCCGGGCAAGCCGCTACACAGTTCACCCTCTCTTATTATCCCACATCACAAATGCTCATTTCGCTAGAATATGTACATGGATTCGGAGCAAGAACCGACAGAACAGGCCGATTCGTTCACCCTCTACTGCATCGACTGCGGCCAACTCTTGGACCGTCAAGACGAGCGATGCTTTAGTTGCGGCGCGTATCAGTAAACGACATAAAGCATTTGCTACAATAGAAACGTAGGGCGGCCGAGCCGCGTGTCAAACAGGAAGAAACTGCAATGACCGAACTCGCTGCCGCGCTAGGTGTACTGGGCGCAACCATCATTACTGTCCTCGTAGAGAAACTGCGCCGCGACAACAAACGTGATCACGCCATCGTCGAAGGAATGCTAAAGAGCATCGACCGTGACGTTCACGAAGTCAAAATCGACGTGAAGCAGGTGTCGGGTCGTCTCAGCGACCACATTGAGTGGCACGTCGATCAGGCCCCCAAGAAGCGTGGCCGACCGAAGAAAAACGAAGCTTCAGCCTGAGGCTTTGACAATCCCGTCAGGGATCACCGCAAACCGGCATTTTCCCTTCGCCTCGATCTTGTCGGGAAGGTTCACGATCCGGCACTTGTTGCCGCCCTGATACATCACACAGTTGTCGCACATCACACCGATGTTCTGCACCTCGTTCGAGATCGCCGGGTCGTACGCGGCCCAAATGCCGCAACCCGACTCGTCGAACGTCCCATGTTTCGCCACCACGCTCAGCAACGCCTCTTTTAGGGCCTGCTCGGCAGGGTTCAGCTTTGGCTCTTCGGGCTGCTGAATCTGAACGCGGACGCCGCTTTGCAGCGCACGGATCACATCTTCGAGGTGCATGTCAGCCGCCGAACATGGAGGCCCACGTCTTCGGGCCGACGATTCCGTCGTCCAAACGGCCGTTGGCTTTCTGCCACAGTTTGACGGCATACGTCGTTTTGGGGCCCCATTGGCCGTCCGGTGTCGCTCCAACCTTCTTCTGGATCAGTTTCACCAGATCTCCGGTCGCGCCTTCTTTGAGCGAGCTGCCCGGATAAGCCGGAGCATCATCGCCACCGGCCTTGTCCGGATCGGCGCTGTCCATCGGCGGAGCAGCCGCATGAGTGCAGGATTCCTCGGAATGCTTCTGCGAGCCGGGTCCCCAGATTCCATCGACATGCTGGTCATGTTTCGCCTGCCACTCCCGGACGGCCTGCTCCGTTTTGGGGCCGAAATCGCCGTCTTGTGGTTCGGCACCAACAACAGCCTGCATCGCTTTCACTTCGTCGCCCTTTGAGCCGACGGTCAGCCACGGCTTCTTGCCGGGAGGCGCCTTCGGCGGAGCAGCGGGCGCAGCCGAGGCAGCGGCAGGGGTCACCGCGACGGGCGGGTCGCCGAGCAGAGCTTTCATCGTGTCGATGTAGAACTGGCCGTCGTCCGCTTTGGCGTTCGAGATCTCGACGTGGACCCAGTCTCCTCCGGGTGCACCAGAGAACGCCTTCTTCGAGTACACCTGCCATGCGTCACGGTCGCACTTGTAGCCGCGACCGAACGGAGCCGGGTAGTAGTCGAACACGGCTTCGATGTGGAGGGCGTCGGCGTTGGCGACGAGGAAGTCCATCATTCGGACAGCGGCGTCGTAGTTGCCGGGTCCACGGTAGGGCGCTCCACGCCAAGAAAGATCGGCACCCCTGCCCGTCGCATGAACACTATAAGAGGACTTCCCTCTTTTCTTCCTTACTCCAAAACTGCCATTATTCCAAAGGCCGAAATGGGCTTCAAGAAGTTTGATCAACGTTTCCATTCCGGCGCGCTTGCCGCCAGCAATTTGATCAAATCCGGTGTAGGGGCGTTTTGACATTTTCAGTCGTCTTTCTTTGAACCTTTAGCTCCGAAGTACCCACCCAGAATACCAATAACACCACCAAGCGCAGTCTGAACCAGCGTCATAACGTCCGAAGAAACCTCAACGGCTTCGCCGGTCGTCTGCGTCTCAACCGCAGCAACTGCATAGTCGCCGATAATGGCGATAATAATCGCCAACATCACGCCGATCGAAAGGACGTACATGGTTTTGTCTTTGAAGTTATCCATTTCAGTTCCCGTTCTTCGTTGGGGCCGAGTTGAACACCTCGTTGACCTCGTCCTCGGTGAGGACACCGTCGCCGACGTAGGCGCGGGCGAGACCTTCAATGACGGTCGCGGTGCCTGACACGCCAGCCATGACGGCGGCCTGCCACACCTCGATGCCGACGAGCGTGCCGGTACCGATCATTCCGAGTGCGGTCATGACGAAGTATGCGACGATCCGCTTTGCGACGCTGCCCCAAACGGCTGCTTTCATCTTCCCCCACTCCCTCAGTCGTCGGTCTTTGACGACAAGATCACCGCTAGCTGGATCGTCAGTGCTGTGACTGACATCCATATACCCCATTTTAGCGTATCTCCGCTAAGGGTAATAAGCACTAGGCCAGTTCCTGCGAGCGTCCATGACAGATCGCCCATTTCGCCCCATAATTGCTTGATTTTGCCCCAAACTTTAGGCAAATATTTGGTTCCATTGAATTCCCACTTGTCTGCCATTACTCACCTCGTTTAGAAGTTGCCCAAAAGACCATGCTCATACCCCCACCAAGGGTCAACAAGGCCCACCACAAAACCGAAAGTCCGCCACCAGTCACCGGCAAAGACGGCTGAGGAGCAGGAGCCACCTCAACCGGCTCAGGAGCAATGACCGGCTCAGGAACCGTCACCGGCTCAGGCTGAGGCTCAGGAACCACGACAGGCTCCGGTTGCGCCTCAACCAGCATCACTGCGACCTGAGAAAACTCCTCAGGCCCCCAGCCCTCACTGTTCTGCGCCGACACGGCGAACGTGTACTCGACCCCCGGCTCGAGGCCAGTGATCTCACACGACAACTCGGTCGTCACACACGACGCACCCTCTGGGATGCTTCGCACGCGGTAGCCGGTGATCGGACCCTTGCCGTCCTGCCACGGCACATCCCACTCCAACAACACCGAATCAGTTCCGGCAGTTGCCCATGGCCACGGCGGAACCGGACCCGGAACCCGAGGAGCAGCAGGCTCCGCAGGCGCAGGCGACGGGCTCGGACTTGGTGCTGGGGCGGGAGCAGCGCCCGCATCAGGAGTCGCCTCAGCAATCGCACCCATCGACACAGGCACCTGACGGGCCGTGCCATTCAGCGAAATCGTCAACGTCTCATCAGCCTGATTCTCACCAGTCACCGAGATCGTGCAAGAACCACCAGCCGGGATCGTCGCACCACAATCCTCCGAGATCGTGAAATCCGTGCCAGTGATCGAAATGCTGTCCACGGTGATGTCAGAACCACTGGTGTTCTCAATCACGATGTCATTCGTCTCGCCAGCCGCATCAAACTCGATCGCGGTCAGCGAGAACGACGCCACATAACAGTTCGAGCCGCCAGTAAGCAGCCCGCTGTACGTGGAGAGGAAGATGTCGCCACTCTTCTCGTACAGGAACATCACATCACCGTTCGTCTCATTGATCGAAGCGTTCGCCCGGTCACCGGCAGTGACCACCA
>Ga0255768_10005252_pt1 | contig 12486 bp, 10 predicted proteins | sample 071ome_33_FD_179983 | JGI IMG/M metagenome (GOLD analysis project Ga0255768, IMG submission 179983) | Coastal salt marsh microbial communities from the Groves Creek Marsh, Skidaway Island, Georgia - 071412AT metaG (version 2) | ecosystem: Environmental > Aquatic > Marine > Intertidal zone >...
AGATTTCTGCAGGTAAAGCATACGTTAGAGGGTATGATATTGAAACTGTTTCAACAACAATACTTGATGTAGAAAAACCAAGAGATAAGGAATCTATTTCACAATCTTTGGTTCCATTCGAATTTGGAACCCTGATGAGGGTCAATAATGTTGCAGGATCTCCATTCTTAGGTGTAAACAATAATAGTAACACTGTAAAACTCTTTAGTCAAAGAAAGTCTGGAACCGTAATTTCTTCAGCACCAACAGAAGAGATTGGTGAAGCAAGAGTTTACTCTTACAGTCTTACTGATGCTACTTATACTAATGATAGCACCGAGTGGGATCTTTACTTATTTGATGTTCAAACATATACAAAATTAACAGTAAACCAAACACTGTCTTCTTCACAATGTCCAGCAACATCTTATGTTAGGGGTGTAAGTAGTGGAGCATCTGGGTATGTAACAACTGCTGCTTCGGGAACAGAAATAACACTTACACAAACTGCTGGAACTTTTATCGAAGGTGAACAACTTCTTATCAATGAATCTACGGAAGTTTCTAGATCTGTTAGATCTATCAAGAAGTTCGGAATTCAAGATGTCAAGTCAGTATACCAAGATTCTACCTCTATTACCTCCGAACTAAAAGTAGATTTTAGCGGTGACACTGTTTTACAAAGATCTCTTCCTAAGAACTTTGGAATTGCAGATACTGTTAGAATCACCACCGGTGGTAACGTAACTTCTCCTGGAAAATTTTTCACAGGAATTAAAACAGATACTATCATCAGATATCAAATAGCAGGTGTAACTACAGAGACTTTTAATAGAGTTTCTGCAGTTTCTGCGGATGGATCATCAATGACTGTAGTTGCAGTAGCAACAGTTGATCAGGTTTGTGATGGCGGTCTTCCTGCAAGTAATGCCGACGTAACATTTTCTCTTGGAATACCAAATGTAAGTGAAAATGGTGGTCTTTATGCACCAATAAGTTCCAACAATGTATCTCATGTAGACCTTTCTGGATCAAATCTTACTGTATCCAGACAGGTTAGAGAAGAGTCTACAGACTCTCTTGGTGAGATGACTATACCCATCTCTTCTGTTGGAATTACGAGCGCATTCTTTGAAACATTTGATGCAGAGAGATATAGCGTTCACTATAGCAGTGGACAGGTAGAAGACCTGTCTTCCGATCAATTTACTTTGAATGCAGATGGAACAACGGTAACTATCAAAGGTCTTACACAAAGTCAGACAAGCAACGTTACTGTTAACACGACTGTTAAAAAGAACGGTATTAGAAATAAAAAGAAAGAATATTCTAGAAGTAATAAATTAACTGTAGAAAAAACTGTTTCTGGAGTTTCGACTAGTATTTCTGGTCTGACTCAAAACAACTTCTATGGTCTAAGAGTTGAAGATAGAGAAATTTCTCTAAATGTTCCTGATGTTATTAATGTTATTGCAGTATATGAGTCTTACAATACAAGTTCTCCAACTTTAGATTCTTTATCTTTCCCATCTGGTCTTGCTTTAGATACCAATTCAATCCTTGGTGAGAAGATTGTAGGTAGAGACTCAAAAGCAGTTGCACAAATTGTAACTAGGTCTTCATCGACTGATGTTGAAATTGTATACTTAAATTCAAATAAATTCATTAGTGGAGAAATTGTAGATTTTGAAGAGTCTGCCATCACTTCAACTATCCAATCAATAACGGAGGGTAGTTACCAAAATATTACTCAGAAGTTCTATCTTGATAAGGGGCAGAAAGAGCAATATTATGATTATTCAAAACTTGTTAGAAAGAATGATGGATATATTCCATCACACAAACTTTTAGTAATATATAACAGTTACACTGTCCCATCTACAGATACTGGCGATGTTTATACCGTAAATTCTTATGATGATGAAAGATTTACGACAGACATTCCAACTTTACCATCTGGATTAAGAGCATCAGATACTCTTGACTTTAGACCAAGAGTTGCACCTTTCTCATCATCATCCAGTTCACCATTTGCTTTTAGTAGCAGAAACTTTGCTACAACTGGAACTAATCCAACTTTGCTGGTAACACCACAGGAAAGTTCTCTGATTGGATATGACTTCTATCTTCCTAGAATTGACAAGGTAGTCCTTGACAAATCTGGAGCATTTAGCGTAATTAAAGGCGTATCTTCTAGAGATCCTAAGGCACCATTTAATGCTGAAGAGGCAATGGATATTGCCACTATTGAATATCCAGCATATCTTTATCACACGGATGATGTCAAGATTAATCTTGTGGATAACAGACGTTATACCATGAGAGATATTGGAAAACTTGAAGATAGAATTGAAACTCTCGAAACCGTTACTTCACTTTCACTTCTTGAACTTGATACCAAGACCTTCCAAGTAAGAGATGCTGATGGTCTCGATAGATTTAAGAGTGGATTCTTTGTAGATGATTTCAAAGATGTCTCAAGATTAGACTCAAGTTTATCAAAAGCAGATATTGATAGTGAAAATGGCGAACTGTTAACACCTATCGACTTCTATTCGGTAAAACCAGAAATAGCAATTGACCCATCCTTGGATGTTGCTACTGCTGATTTCAGTTCAAACCTGAAGTTGTTAGATTCAAATGTCCAAAAGACAGGAGATTTGATTACTCTCAAGTATGAAGAAAAAGATTGGATTCAACAACCTCTCGCTTCTAGAGTTGAGAATGTAAACCCATTCAACATGATTGAGTTTATTGGTAGAATCCAATTGACTCCAGCATCAGACAACTGGGTAAGAAACATTTATGTTGATGGTGGAACAAGATCAATCACTGGTGATTTTAACGGATCTTTCATCGAAACAATTAAGATCTCTAGTGTTCCCGACACCCACATTCGCTCCAGAAACGTAACCTTTGTTGCTGGTGGTCTGAAACCTCTTGCAAGATACTATCCATTCTTTGATGGGATTTCTGGAATTGACATTATTCCAAAACTCATTGAAATTTCAATGACATCTGGTGTTTTCTCAGTTGGTGAAACGGTTCATGGATTTATTGGTGGAACAAGACTCTTTAGCGCCAGAGCAATTCAACCAAACCACAAGACTGGAACTTATAACAATCCAACAACAACCATATCACTCAATCCATATAATAGAAGTGTAACCCTACCAACAACATATTCCGCATCTTCCACAGTTCTGAATATTGATACAGAGTCATTCTCCGATGAAGTAGTTGGTAGATATAGTGGTTATATCACTGTCGGCATGGTTCTCCTTGGTCAGACAAGTGGAGCTCAGGCAACTGTATCCGATATTAGAGTTATTACAGATACATTCGGAGACGTTGGCGGATCATTCTTCTTCAGAGATCCACTGGCATCACCACTGCCACCATTAAGATTTACCACTGGAACCAAGACATTCAAGTTGACTTCAAGTTCAACGAATGCAACCCCACTACCAGGAAGTCTCCTCATCAGTAGTGGAGAAACAACGTATGCTACTAGCGGAATTGTTGATACTTACAGACAGACTAGAGTAATAGTTAGAAGACCACCCCCACCCCCACCGCCACCAGCAGGCGGTGGCGGAGGAGGAGGAAAAGATCCTCTTGCCCAAACCTTCACTGTTGATGAAACTGGAGCATTCTTGACATCTGTTGATTTGTTCTTCGGTAGTAAGGATGAAAATGAAAAGGTATTTGTTGAACTGAGAACTGTAGAACTTGGAACTCCAACCGATCAACTGGTTGAAGATTATGCTCGTGTAATGTTAGAACCTTCACAGGTTAATACATCTACCGATGGATCTGTAGCAACAAAAGTTACTTTCCCATCTCCAGTTTACTTACAACCAGAAACAGAATATGCTCTGGTAATTCTTTCTCCACATTCTAATAACTACGAATCGTGGATTGCTAGAATGGGTGAAAGAACAGTAAACACAACAACATTACCAGATGCTGAAAGTGTTATTGTAACCAAACAGTATGTTGGCGGAAGTCTATTCAAGTCCCAGAATGGAACTATATGGACTGCAAACCAGTTTGAAGATTTGAAGTTTAAACTTTACAAGGCGAACTTCACCTCACAAAATGGAACAGCATACTTCTATAATCCATCTCTCGACACTGAAAGTAGTTCTTCAGAGATGCTTTCTAATTCTCTTAGAACTCTTCCAAGAAAACTCACTGTTGGTATTACAACCACCGATGCCATCGATGATTTCCTTACTGTAGGAAGAAAAGTTAGTGATTCTACTTCTTCTGGAGCAGTTCACGGATACATTGATCAAGTTGGTGGAAGAATTAACACTACTTCCAACACCCTTGTAGGTGCAGGATATAGTAACGGAACATTCACCAATGTTTCTCTTTACAGTATCACTGGATCTGGTAGTGGCGCTAAAGCAACTGTAGTATTTGCCGCTAATCAACTTTCTAGCGTTTCCGCAGTTTCTTCACCAGGAACTGGTTACGTTGTTGGTGATGTTTTGGGAATTACAACTGCTGATGTAACCAAAGGAACTGGAGCACAAATTACAGTTTCTGGTCTCAATGGATTTGACACCCTGTATTTGACAAATGTTCAAGGTGAAGAGTTTACTTCTGGTCAAGATTTGGTAGTATATGATGGATCAACTGCTGTAGCATTTGCTAATACAGATATTACATCATCTACTGTAGCAAATAGTCTTTATGATGGAAGAGTTTTGGAGGTTAATCAGTTTAACCACGGTATGCACGCGGACAACAACGTTGTTACTCTTGCAGATATCGAACCAAATACTGTCCCAACAACATTGAATGCTGCTCTTGGATTAAATGACACAACTATCTCAGTTGCTAATACAACATCGTTTGCAACATTCGAAGGAATTTCTACTTCTAGTGGATATCTTAAAATCAATAATGAAATTATCTTCTACAACAGCATCATTGAAGGATCTGCTCCTGCAGGAACTCTTGGAATTGGGACAAGAGGAATTGATAACTCCTTGATTAGATCTCATGGTATTGGAGATAAGGTTTATCCTTATGAATTGAATGGTATTTCTTTGACAAGAATTAATACCGATCATAATATGCCAACCGATGCCACACTGAAGAATGCTGGTGATCTTGACAAGTATTATCTTCAAATTGGTAGGTCTGATAGATCTTCTGGAGATAACCAACTCAGTTTCACTGATGAGAACTCTGTTGGTGGTGATAATATTTCTGGATCTAGAAATATTCAATTCAATACTATTCTCCCACAATTCAACGTTATAACACCTGGTGAAAATACAACAGTTTCTGCTCAGATCAGAACTGTTTCAGGAACCAGTGCAGATGGATCTGAATCTTCATTCATTGATCAGGGTTATGAGTCGGTTCAGATTAATGAACAAAACAGTCTTTCTTCTACAAGACTGGTCGCATCCGAGAAAAATGAGACTGAAAGATTGACTGATCTTCCTAAGAATAAGTCATTCACACTTGGTCTTTCATTGTCTTCCTCCGATCCTAATCTTTCACCAGTTATTGATACTCAGAACACTGCCATTGTTTATGGTAGAAACAGAATCAATCAACCAATCGATGATTATGTATTGAGCGGATCAGTAAATCTTGTTGAGGGTGATCCACACTCTGCAATTTACGTTTCTAGAAAGGTAACGTTGAAGCAACCAGCAACTTCTCTAAAAGTTCTCCTTGGAGCATATAGACATTCTTCTGCAGACTTTAGAGTTCTTTATCAACTGTTTAGGGTTGATTCTGAAGGTGTTGAACAAACATTCGAATTGTTCCCTGGTTATGATAACTTGAAAGACACAGATAGTGATGGTTTTGGTGATGATGTAATCGATTCTAAGAAGAATAGTGGTAGAGCAGACGTATTTGTTCCATCTAATAAAGATGGAGAATTCTCTGAATATCAATTTAGTGTTGATGAGTTAGATCAATTTATTGGATTTAGAATTAAAATTGTTATGAATGGATCTAATGAAGCATATGCTCCAAGATTCAGAGATCTCAGGGTGATCGCTCTTGCGTAAGATGATGCGAGTTGAAGGACACAAGCACCTGTTTCGTGAGGATTCAGGTGCTATTGTCAATAATGATACCACTCAATATAATGAATACATTAGAATGAGGTCTGAAAGAAAAAAACAAAGAGAAGAAATCGAAGGTCTGAAAAAAGATATTAGTGAAATCAAATCCCTACTTATGGAGATCGTCAATGGACCCCGACAAGATTGAACTAGAAACAATGAATAGAATGTTTGAGTATGAAAAAATTGCTAGGATGATTGATGACTTGGATAGAGATCAATTAAGAAATCTAGCTAAGGCATACTTTAAACTCTATCTGAAGCAGCAGGAAGTTATCAGGAACTTTGCTATTTCAGGTTTAGCATAAATACTTCTAAAGACCATTTTTTACTATGGCAGTTTACGTTAGTAATATTGTTATTAACACCAGCACAACATTTTCTCAGTCATTTACTTTAGAAAGTGTAAATACTAATTCTATTTTGGATTTAACTGGTTATACAGGTAGATCTGAGATGAGAAAGCATTCTGGTAGCACTACAGGAATAACAACGTTTACTGTTAGTTTCCCTGATAGAACTGGTGGTCAAGTCAACATCGGTTTAACTACTACACAAACTGCATCACTCAAACCTGGTCGTTACGTTTATGATTTGCTTATCGATGACGGAGCAGGAACCATAGACAGAGTGGTTGAAGGTATGGCAATCGTAAGTCAAGGAGTAACCCGTTAATGGCAAACATTAGAGTTAGAGTAGGTCAGAGGCAAGGACAAAAGGTAATTGCATCCAACAAAGCTGCTGCTAATTCAATTGCTGCTGCAACAGATGTGGATAATACAGATAGAGCAGATAGAACTCTATTGATGTATGACAGTGCTACTGGAACTTACAAGCATGTAGACAGTGCACAGATTGTTGATTTATCAGATGGTGTAGACGATGATGCGTTTGATGCAGGGGAATTCTAAGAAAAAAATCAACTAAATAAGTATAAAAGGAAGATTAGTTAAAAAATGGCGACTCCTGTACTACAGTTTAAGAGAGGTGCCTTTAGTAATTTGCCAGCGTTGAAAGCAGGTGAGCCTGGTTTTACGACTGACAGACATGATTTTTATATTGGATTAGATAATACTCTATCAAACAACAAGTTTTTCGGATCAACCCGATACTGGACGAAAGAAACTGCAACTACTGCTAGTGGCGTCAATCTTGTAGAAGGGACGGATAATGGTGATAGTTTTATTACCTTACAATCTCCCGATGCTTTAGCGGGAATTGTAACCTACACCCTTCCTGGCGCTAATGGATCTGCGGGAACAGTTCTCAGAGAAGATGGAACTGGAACTTTAAGTTGGTCTTCTTCAAATTTCAGTTTCACTGATACAATTTTTACTGGAATCACGACAGTCAACGGAACTTTCCTTGATGTCAATACAGTATCAGACTTTTCTGGAATCACCACATTTAGTAACACTACCCAATCAACAGACAAAGATACTGGTGCTGTTATAGTAGAAGGTGGAGTTGGTATTGAGAAGAATCTCAATGTCGGCGGTAATCTGAAAGTAGATGGTGTATCAGAATTTGTTGGTGTCGCAACCTTCCGTGGCGGAACAATCAATCTTGGTGACGCTGACACTGATGACATCAATGTTGCTGGTGAATTTATTTCTAACCTTATACCAAATTCGGACGATTCGTTCGATATTGGTCAAGGTCAAGATCCAAAGAGGTGGAGACACGCAAATTTCTCTGGAATTGGTACATTTGCAACTGGTGCTGTAGTTGATGCAGTACAAATTGGTATTAGCGGCAATTCTGAAATTGACACTTCTGCAGGAGATCTTACATTAGATTCTGCAACTGGTCGTGTAGTTATTGACGATCATTTGAATGTTGTTGGTGTTTCAACATTCTCAAGCAACTTAGTTGTTTCTACTTTAACTAACCAACGCGTTCTTCTTGCTGGTGCTTCTAGTGAAATTACCGATAGTGGTAATCTCACCTTTGATGGCACTACATTAACGGTTGCAACTGACGTTAATACAACAAATCTTGAAGTATCAAATATTAAGGCAAATGATGGAACAGCATCCATCACAATTGCTGATACAACTGGAGTTGTTGCAATTAGCACCAACTTAACAGTTGCTGGAAATCTGTTTGTAACTGGAAATTCAACAGAAGTAAATACCGAATCACTTCTTGTTGAAGATAAGTTAATTGAAGTTGGTCTGATCAATAGTGCGGGTTCTCTTGTTCCACCCACTTCAGACTTAAATCTTGATATCGGTATTATCTTCCACTATTTTGATAGCGCAGCAAAACAAGCTGCTGTATATTGGGATGATTCGGCAACAAGAATTGCAATTGCTTCATCTGTCACAGAATCAGTTACTAATGTCCTTTCATCAGTAACATATGCAGATGTTGAAATTGGAAAATTATTCATTAACGATTTAAGTGGAAATCCTGCTGGAGCAGGATCTACAGTTCTCTATTTTGATAGCACTCAAAGTCAAGTAGTTTTGGAAAATACCTTAATTGATTGTGGCACATTCTGATAATAAATAATGAATAACTTATAAATATGGGTAGGAGCAATCCTACCCTTTTTAATATCTTTAATATGACTGAAAACGATTATAAAAATTTTATTGCAGTATATCAACAAAAGTCTTCTGATTTGTTTAATCAAGTTATTGCTTTAGAAGCAAGATTGCTAAGTTCAAATCAAATGATTGATGCATTGACGAGAAAGGTCAATGAGCAAAATGATGAAATTGAAAAATTAAAAGTAAAAAATAACAGAAAACCATCAAAAACAGATAATTCATCCTCTGAGGAATTCTAATGGCAAAACCATCAACACGCCAAGAACTTATTGATTATTGTCTTAGGCGTTTAGGTGCTCCAGTATTGGAAATTAACGTAGACGACGACCAAATTGATGATTTGGTTGATGATGCTCTCCAGTATTTCCAAGAGAGACACTTTGATGGTATTGAAAGAATGTATCTCAAATATCAAATTTCTCAGGATGATATTAATAGAGGTAAGGCAACAAATCAAAGCGGAAGCATTAATACAACAGGTATAACAACAACCACAGCAACCTCAACAAATATTACTGGATATGGATCAGTATCTTCAAGTTTTTATGAGACAGCAAACTTTATACAGATTCCAGATTCAGTAATTGGTGTTGAAAAGATTTTTAGATTCGACACCAGTTCAATATCTGGTGGAATGTTTAGTATTAAATATCAATTATTCTTGAATGATTTATATTATTTTAATTCTGTAGAACTTCTTCAGTATGCTATGACAAAATCGTATCTTGAAGATATTGATTTCTTACTGACTACCGATAAGCAAATAAGATTTAACAAACGACAGAATAGATTGTATTTGGATATTGATTGGGGTGCCCAGACCGCTGGAGATTACATAGTTTTAGATTGCTATAGAATTTTAGATCCAAATACTTTTACTGGAGTTTATAACGATAGTTTCTTAAAACTTTATTTGACCTCTCTCATAAAGAGACAGTGGGGTCAAAATCTTATTAAGTTTAATGGAGTCAAACTTCCAGGTGGAATTGAATTGAATGGAAGACAACTGTATGATGATGCTGAAAGAGAGTTGCAAGAGATAAAGTCAAGAATGGCAATGGATTATGAACTTCCTCCCTACGACTTTATTGGATAATGGCACTAAATCCCTTTTTCTTACAAGGCTCTTATGGCGAGCAAAGACTTGTACAGGAGTTGATCAATGAGCAACTCAAGATTTATGGTGTAGAAGTAACCTACATCCCAAGAAAGTTTGTAAGAAAACAAACTATTATTGAAGAGATTCAATCATCAACATTTGATGATAACTTTTTATTGGAAGCATACATTAATAACTTTGATGGTTATAGTGGCGCTGGTGATATAATGACAAAATTTGGTGTAAGTATTAGAGATGAGTTATCTTTAACTGTTTCCAAAGAAAGATTTGAAGATTTCATTTCACCATTCCTAGATGACATGGATGATGATGAGATTACTGTATCATCAAGACCTAGAGAAGGTGATTTAATTTATTTTCCCTTAGGTCAAAGGATATTTGAAGTCAAATTTGTAGAACATGAAAATCCTTTTTACCAATTAGGAAAAAATTATGTTTACGAATTAAAATGTGAACTATTCGAATATGAAGATGAAGTTATTGATACGACTGTCGATGAAATCAGTGATGTCATGGAACAAACTGGTTACATTATAGACCTGATAATGGCAGGTGCTGGAACAACTACCGCTACTGCTACAGCAGGAATTGAAACTGGTTATGTTAAAAATATTACTCTTAATAATGATGGAGGAGGATATACAAGTGCCCCTACAGTAGTCTTTTCTTCACCAGATGTTGGATCAGGAACTACTGCAACTGCTGTTGCTATAACTACAACAATAAGTAATGTAACTTCCATTAAGGAAATTTTAATTACAAATTCTGGTTCAGGATATATACAACCTCCAACCATATCATTTGTCGGAGGTGGAGGGACTGGGGCTGCGGCGACTTGTGGTATAGCAACTAACAATACTGTTAGAGGTGTTACATCTCTCACAATCACTAATGCTGGTGCTGGATATGCAGAAACACCTATTGTTACAATTTCATCACCGAATGTTGGAATTGAAACAGCAACTGCACGTGCCGTAGTTGGGTCTACAGGAACGGTCACACAATTGTATATTATTAATTCAGGTTCTGGATATGATGGTCCTCCAACTGTCACTGTCGGTGCTGCTGAAACTGTTGGTGTAGGAACTTATTGGAGAAATGAAGTTGTAACAGGATCTGTATCTGGAACAACTGCAAGAGTTAAGAGATGGACTAGTAGCACATATACACTACAGGTCAGCAATATTAACGGTTCCTTTGCTCCAGGTGAAACAATTACTGGAGCAAAGTCTGGTGCTGCCTATGATGTTAGGGTCTCCACCGCAAACACTACTGCTCCCGATAAATACAAGCAAAACGAAGAAATTGAAACAGAAGCAGATTCTATTTTAGATTTTTCAGAATCAAATCCATTTGGTAACTATTAATGTTAGGAACTTACTACTATCACGAAATCATTAGAAAGACAATTATTGCTTTCGGAACTCTTTTTAATGATATTCATATTCAACATAAAAATAGTTCCGATTCTGTGATCAGTGATATGAAGGTTCCTCTTGCATATGGACCTACTCAAAAGTTTTTGGCAAGGCTTGAGCAGCAAGCAGATCTAAACAAACCTGTTCAAATTACATTGCCAAGAATGTCATTTGAGATGACTTCTATTGATTATGATGCAACAAGAAAAGCGGGAGTAACTCAAACTTTTAGAGCTGTTGATGGTAACAGCAATATGAAAAAAGTTTATATGCCTGTCCCATATAATATTGGATTTGAACTGAGTATTTTATCAAAATTGAATGATGATGCTTTGCAAATTGTTGAGCAGATTCTCCCATATTTTCAACCTTCTTTCAATTTAACAGTAGACTTGGTGGAATCTATTGGAGAAAAGAGAGATATTCCAGTTGTTCTTAATAGCGTCGCATTTCAAGATGATTATGAAGGAGATTTTTCCACAAGAAGAGCTCTGATATATAGATTGCAGTTTACAGCAAAAACATATCTCTTCGGTCCTGTTGCAGATAATCCTGAAGGGTTGATTCGCAAGGTCATTGTTGACACTTACGCAGATACTGACAGAACAACTGCTAAGAGAGAGATGAGATATACAGTTGTCCCAGATCCTATTGATGCAGATCCTGGAGATGACTTTGGATTTAGTGAAACTTGGGAATATCTTGGAGATTCTAAGTCTTACAGTCCTACAAACCAATCTGATATTTAATACTTATGCCAGAATTTGATGCTATTGATGATGCTCTAAATGTAGAGAGCAGCATTGTTGAGGTTGATAATACTCCAAAGAGTATTGTAAAACCTGAGCAAAAGACTGATATCTCAAAGGACTATGAGTATACAAGGGCAAACTTATATTCATTGATTGAAAAGGGACAAGAGGCAATCAATGGAATTATGGAACTTGCTGGCGAAGGAGGAAGTCCCAGAGCATATGAAGTTGCTGGTCAGTTGATTAAGAGTGTTGCTGATACAACTGATAAGTTAATTGACTTGCAGAAGAAACTGAAAGATGTTGAAGAAGATGTAACTTCTAAAGGACCTAATACTGTTACAAACAATGCAGTATTTGTTGGTTCTACTTCAGAACTTCAAAAACTACTCAAGCAAGGTTTTCTAAATAATAATAAGACTGAATAGTAATAATGAAAAAATCCTGCAAGAAGGGTTACTACTATTGCTTCACTTCAAAGAAGTGTAAGAAAATACCGGTTGGTTACCATGTTATGGGATCAGGTCGCTTGATGAAAGATAGTGAGCATGAAGA
>Ga0255768_10005256_pt1 | contig 12479 bp, 15 predicted proteins | sample 071ome_33_FD_179983 | JGI IMG/M metagenome (GOLD analysis project Ga0255768, IMG submission 179983) | Coastal salt marsh microbial communities from the Groves Creek Marsh, Skidaway Island, Georgia - 071412AT metaG (version 2) | ecosystem: Environmental > Aquatic > Marine > Intertidal zone >...
CTGCCAGGCTTCGAGTAGAACAGGGTGAAGGGCTCTGCAGCTCCACCATCAAGCCACAGGCAATCACCGAAGATGGCAGCACTGCGGGCAGTGGTCGCAGGCAGGGGCACCGATTCAGTCAGAGCGGGTGCCAGGGCACCGACTGCGCTGCTGCGGTACGGGTCAAACCACAGGTCTTCGACGTTGTTGTTGAGCTGATCGATGAAGTAGTAGTCAGTGTCGCCGTAGGTGGGGCTGTCGAAGCTCTGGTTCTGCGTCCGGTAGATGCGACGGGCAACGGTGCCAGGGGGACCGATGGGGATGCGCATGCCAGTGCAGTACCTGAACCCCTTCACCCCTGCCTCGAGCTGCCACTTGACGAACCCCTCCCCACTCAGGGGCGACTCAGAGCCATCAGCCTTGAGGAAGCTCACCCGGTACTGAAACTCAGCCTCCTGCCCGGCTGTGCTGGCAGTGTTCGTGGCAAACCCCAGCCCGTACTCGCCAGGTCTGCTGATGCCACCGGGCTCCGAAGGCCACCACAAGTTCAGGTAGTCACCCGTAGCAGTGGGGGAGGTGGGTGGGGTGGTCGAGGTCGCCCCGTTCAGCGTGGTCACCCCCATCAGGTCAGGCGCAGGCACCGAGGTGAACCCGAGGGGCTCAATCAGCTGCTGCGCGATGGTGGGCACAGTGTTCAGGGTGGTGAGGTTTGGCAGGGGCCAGCAGCGCACCACCACAGGGGCATCGCGCCCATTGGTGATGAGCACCCCATCACTGAGCACGGTGTAGGTGCTCGAGTACTCATTTGGCGCAGGGACGGTGCGACCGCTCTGCAGCGCAAGCTTGCCACCCACACCACCGACCTCGTAGTAGAGGTAGAGGGTGCCTTCACTCTCGAAGAGGATGGTGTAGCGGCTGCCACCTGGTTGCTGCTCGTAGACAAACAGCGAGTCAATAGGCCCCAGGGTGTTCCAGGGCTCGAAGCCTCGAGCAGGGTTTGGCCTGAACTTTTCGTAGCCGACACGGGTAGACCAGCCGAAGGTCTGCGGGTCTACGGTGACATTCTCGAGCACAGTCATCGCATCGCGAGGCTGCGGTAGGAACTCGACTACAGCCCCGAGCTCGGGGGCCTGCTCAGTGATGCCCTGCACAGTGGCCTCCTATGGGGTGTAGACCAGAGGCCCGAAGGGGTTCGGGTAGGCGACGGGCAGCCCACCCCCACGCCTGATGCGCCTGGGTGGCTTCCCCAAGAATCGCGCTTCGAGCTCGCGCTGCAGCTGCTGGCGCTTGCGTTCATAGACGGCGCTCAGGGTCGCGTTGTCATGCTTGAGCGTGATCTGCTCGAGGGCCGCATAGGCGATGGCCTGCGCATAGGCCTGGGGCACCAGGGGCACGTCTTGATCCTCGAGCATCGGGCTCGGGGTGATGAGTCGCCTGATGCTGAACCGGGTGTCAGCGCTGACGTGCGGGTACAACCGGAAGCTCTGGTACACACCCGTGCTGCCTCTGTGGCGCACTGCATCGCTCGCAAATGCCTGCGAGTCGAGCGTGCTGACCCTGGTGTCGCTCTGGATGGTGACACCACCAGCGGGATCGATGGTGTCAACGTCGATCCCTGGGGGTGCGTTGACGGTGTGGCGCACTCGAACCGGTGCCCTGATGCCGAGCTCGGGGCAGGTGAAGTAGTACCGCCGGTAGAGGCCTGTGCTCAGGGGCAGCGCCTCGGGGGTGAAAGTCAGTTCCTCATCATCAGCGAGGTTGTAGGTGACCCCGGTGCTCAGGGCTGACTCGCGACCACCAGACACCCCTGCCCGGTACTCAATCGGCGTCTCGGGGTCGGGGCCATACACGTTGCACATGTAGACGGTGACACTGCGGGTGCCTCGACCTGCGCCAGGTGTGATGACGCTGACCCCTGTGGGCTTGCGAGGCGCAGGGATGCGCACACCCTGGCTGGGGATGTAGGCCTCAGGCCTCCCCAGCAGGCTGCGGTCAAGTCTTGCATCATCGCGATCGAATTTGCTGAGGTAGAACTGCGGGGTGGGCAGACCTGTCTCGAGGTCATTGATGGCCATCACCGTCGCAGTGTCTGAGGGCAGGTACACCTCGCGCATTCGCACAGTCACCGAGTAGGTGCCAGTCGCCCCCTCGAAGTCGCGATCAAGGTAGAGCTGCGTAGTGCCAGACACGAACCGCACCCGGTACTCACCGGTCACATCGTTCGAGTCAGTGATGCTGACCTCAGCCCCCTCCCAGCGCGAGCCAGGCAGCACAGGGTCAGCCGAGTAGGGGAACGATGCCCCTGTCACCGTCGCAGACCCGTTGATGACGCTGAATGAGCTCTGATCATCGGTGGGGATGGTGACGTTGCCCTCACGCTGGCAGAAATCCCAAGCGCGATCCGTCAGCAGTCGCGCCTGAGCGTCATTCAGCAGGGTGTCAAGCTGGGTGTCATAGGTGTCATTGGTGGGGTCGTAATCGAGCAGGTTGCCCACAAACGCCCGAAGGTCAGCCAGATTCACGCTTGACTCCTGCCTGCTGAAAGGCCCCGACGGCCACAGGGAACCGCCGGGGCCAGTGTAGCGGGGGACGCTACGGGAGTGGGCTCAGAACTGCTTCTTGACCATGATGGCGACCTTGTTGGCCGTGGTCGCACCCTTGGCCTCGAGGCTGACAGCGAAGCAGCCAGCGGTATCGGAGGCAGCGGACGCGTCCACCTCACCCGCAGCGGTCTTGCCAGCGGAGAGGGGGAGGCCAGCCGCACCGATGGTGCCGCCTGCGCAGTTCACATCAGCGACGTAGCCAGCGACCACCACGCGCACGGGCTGCCCAGCCGTGGCAGCGTTGAGCGCCACACCGACTGCGAGCGGGTTGCCCGTTGCGACGTTCGCAGCCTGGATGACATACAGCGCCTTGTCAGCGCCCGTCTTGCTGGTGTCGGAGCCGACCACATCGAGGGCAGCGATGGTGCCACCCGCAATGAACGTCTCGACCTGGCGACGGTGCGAGGTGTCGGAGGCCTCACCGGGGGCGAGGTACTGGATGAGCGTCGAGGTTGCCATGATCAGGCCTCCGCGTCGATGAGGATTGCGTGGGAAGCGAGGTGACCGGTCACCAGCTGCATCCGGCAGAACACCATCGCAGCCTCAGTGGCGGTACCCGGCACGGGCATCATGTCAGACACGTTGAAGAAGCCATCCGTATCGACGTAGAGCTGGAACTGGTCGGAGCTCAGCAGGTAGGCGCTGACGGCCTTGGCACCCATGCCCGAGGCAGCGGAAGCGGTGAACCCGAGGTTCGGGTCAACGTAGATGCGGGCACCCCGGTAGGTGGCCACCATCTGCCCGTTCAGCCCATCGCGGTCGGTGACGTTGATGTACTGGATGCGCGAGTCCATCAGAGCCAGGAACGCAGCGTAGCAGCTCGGGGACATCAGCATGATGTCGGGGGTGGTGCCAGACGGGTTGTAGATCTGCGTCTGGATGAAGAGCTCATCGAGGTGGCTCAGCGCGAGCGTGCCACCCGCATCGACGTACTGGTTGAACCAGTTCTGCGCGCGGTAGGTGGTCTTCGCGAGGCCTCCCACAGAGTTGATCTGCGACGCGCCAGCCACACCCTCGAGCCAGCCGGTCGAGTCCGGGGCGACCAGGCTGGTGCCGTTGCCGTTGAGGGTCTGCAGGGTGGTGATCTTGCCCGAGTTACCGACGATGACCTGCTTGCTGACCTCCTTCTTGAGGCTCAGCATCACATTCTTCATCTTCGACTCGAGGATGTTGACGATCGCGAGGTCACCCTTGTTGGCGGCCTTTTCGACCGCGCTCAGCACGATGGGCTGAGTGAAGTTCGAGTACTCAAACTTCGCAGTCTGGAACGGATCGGTGACAGCCATGCTGACCGGCTCGAAGCCGTTGCTGAGCTCGGTGATGGAGCTGTGGTCACCGAAGATGACCGGCTGGTCAACGCGCAGGCCCCCACTGACCTTGATGAGGTTGCCGTGGTCCTCGATGGCGCGGATCAGGGGGTGAGCGATGAAGGAGTTGTCGATGAGCTTGTCACGCAGCAGCTGCAGCGTGGTCGAAATGACTGACTGGGGAGCCATAGCAGGCCTCCAAAAAAGTGATGCACGGGTTGAAGCGTGCTCCCACTCGGGAGTGCTGTGGCTGCAGCGTCAGTGGTCGCCCGATCGCACGGGGTAGACATAGCGGTGCTTGCCTTGACCGAAGGCTACCGCGTTCGCTCTCGCGCGTCTACCCCGTGCCCCCTCAACCCTGGTGCATTGCCTTCGCGAGCGCCAGCAGGTCTGCGTTGCTCATCTTGCGCATTTCGCCCCTCGAGGGCTGCGAGGCCAGACCCTTGCGCCCGATGCCCGTGGCCTTCGCTGCCTCGCGCCTGGCAGCACGCTTAGCCCGCTGCGCCTCCTGCGCCTCAGCAGCTGCTGCCTGCTTCCTGCGCCCCATCACAGCCCAGTAGGCCGTCTCGAGGTCGAGGCTGGTGTTGCTCTCGAGCATCGCCTGCACATCAGACCGCAGCGCCTGGTCAGTCTCGAAGTCGGGATGCTCAGCGAGGAAGGTGTTGTAGGCCTGCTCAGCCTGCTGCACCTCATACTCCTGCTGCATCGGCTCGAGCAGAGCGTTGAGCCTGACCTGCACCTCATGCTCAATGCGGGCCTTGATGCTGTCCTCATTCCAGGGGTCATACTCAGGCAGCTCGCTGCGCAGCTGCTCGAGCTCGCGCTTGCCCTTGAGCAGCGCAGCACGCTCAGCCTGCGCCTCCTTGCGCATCGCAGCCGCCTCCTGAGTCTTGCGGGTGTAGTCTCCCTGCATCTGCTTCATCAGCGCTGCAGCTCGGGGGTCGATGGCCTCGATGCGGGTGACCGCATCGCGCCAGCTCAGGCGCGCGTCGCTGCCTGCCTCGGGCTCGGGGTCGCTGGTGTCTTCGGGTGCCTCGACCTCGGGCGCTGCCTCGACCTCAGCGGGTGCTGCTGCCTCAGCCTCAGCGGGTGCATCGAACCCGAGCGGGCCGACCTCTGCTAGCACTGCCTCTGCAGTGCTCTGGTGCGGGGTGGTCATCAACTGACTCCCTGTGTGTGGTGTGGTGCTAGCGTTCAGCCAGCTGGATCGGGGTACCCACAGTGCGGTACCACGATGGGTTGTAGCCAGGCGCGATCTTGAACCTGATGGGCTTTCCGAAGAAGCTGGTGCCCAGCGTGATCACGCTGGCATTTTGGATCCGGTTGAGCAGGAAGGTGCGCCAGCCAGGCAGGTCACCCGTCGCAGACGCACTGCGAGGATCGACATAGAGGTGCACATAGGTGCGCCCTGTCCGGTTGTCGGTCCACATCGCATGAGGGTTGCCCTCGCGCTGACCTCTCGCACCAGGCTTTTCGGGGGGCTGCCATTTGTCGATGTAGTAGTACGAGACGGGCAGCCGGTTTGCGATGGCATAGCGCAGGTTGCTGACGGTATCGCCACCACCGATGTCGAAGTCGAGCCGCTGCCCTGCGCGCCCTGCCCTCGGGATGACCGTGGCAGGCTTGCGCTGACCGATGCCGAATAGGCCGAGCAGCTTCGCGCGCAGGGTGCGTGCCATCAGCGACGCATCCGGGCAGCAAAGTCGAACTCCTCGACCTCAACATCCTCATCCTCGCCACCCATATCGGGCAGCTCGGTGTCAGGCTCAGCGTCAGGGATCTCCTGCTCGAGGAAGGCCTGAAACTCGGGATCGCTCAGCAGCCCCTTGATGGCTGCTGTGATGGCGGTGAGCTCGCGATCACCCTTGATGTCCTCGAGGGCAACGGGCAGGGGCTTGCCGTATTCCTCAGCAGCTGCGCCGATCATCGCCAGGAACCGCACCATCTCGGGGTCCATCGCCTCGGTGGGGCCGTCGTACTCACCAGCACCCAGGTCGAGGCCCATCATGCCAGCGACCTCAGCGATGGCCATGGCCAGACCGGTGAGCACCTTCTTGCTGTAGGGCTTGTCAGGGGGAGGCACCACTACCATCAGCGTCTCACCGATGATCTCATCCTCCTGCCCTGCGAGTTCCTCGAACTCAGGGGGGAGGGGGGCGCGGGAAGCTCCGATGTCGAGGGGCATGATCAAACTCCGGGGAAGGGCAGGGGGGCTGGTGGCAGCGCTGCTGCCTCTTCGGGGGTGGGCTCAATGGGCTGGGGCTCTTCGATGTCTGCCAGGGTCTGTGGCAGGTCGTAGGTGCGCACCAGTTCCTCGAGGATGGCACGGGGGTCAGCACCGAGCTGCACCAGAACGGGTGCCAGGCGCTCGAGGCTCTGACGCTTGACCTCATCACCCATCGGGGTGCTCCCTGCATCGACTGCCCAATACTGGAAATCGCCGGTCAAGTCGTCTGCGCTGAGCATGGTGGGGCCTACCGGGTTCGGCAATGCGAGGGGCTCAGCCTCATCACCGAGCAGCACGCTGAGGATGATGTTGTAAACCCTCGCGACCTCGCTGATGACCTCATCCCGAGTGCGAGCCATTCGCCCCACCTCGCTCGAGGTGTAGTCAGCGAGCAGCCGCTGCTCAGTGGCTGTGGTGCCAGTGACCTCGCCCCTCGTGAAAGGTGCCATCAGGCCCGCATCGTTGATGTCAGCGGTGACCGTCTGCGCGTAAAGGCTGATATCTGCAGGGATGGGGGAGTTCGGCACGGGGATGATGTTGCCCTCGAGGGCGCTGCCAGGTGGCAGGTCAACCTCGATGAACTCACCATCAAGCCCCTGCCCGATCTTCGCAGTGGCAGCCTCATCGAGGAACCCGCTGCGCACCATCCACTGACGTGCCATCCGACGCACCCCCTGTGACTGGTAGGTGCGCAGCACGTTGAGCTCGCGAAACTGGTCAAACGACCGATCGAGCAGCGAGTAGCCCCTGAGCGGGGTGTCAGGGTCGCGACTCAGGTAGACCGGGATGATGGGCACCACAGGCCTGCCTGATGCAGTCTTGAAGGGGATGCCTGTGGTTTCGTGCACGATTTCTGCGTCAGGCGTCTCAGCCTCAGCGTCAGCTTCCTCATCGAGGGCACCGACCTGCACCTTGACCCCCTCAAATACAAACTCCTTGCCCGCAGCGTAGTCAGGCGACCACACCAGCAGCTCATCACTGCGCAGGTCATACAACTCGACCACCCGGCACCACTGGTCAGTGGTATCGACCCCGGTGTTGCGTGCGATGGCTGACTGCCCTGCGATGTCAGTGCGATCGATCCACTTGCTGTATGGGCGTCCGGTGAACTCATCCTCACGCTTGCTGTAGCGCTCAGCAGCCTCGTAGACGGGCACAAGGTAGCTGTGCCCCACGAACCGCTGCTGCTCCCAGCTGCCTGCGGTCGAGTCAACCACCACCTCCCAGGGGGCCAGCGCAGTGCAGGCCACTCGCTTGAGCGGGTCTACATTCTCAACCGGTGCGAGCTTGAGGAAGGAGCAGGGGTAGATGAGGCTCAGGCGCGTCGCATCCTCGAGCTGCTCGCGAATGGTCAGCAGGTACTGGTTCGCAGTCGCCTCAGCGACCTCAGGATTCCCTCGCTTGCGCAGGTCATCCTGCACCATCACTGCAGGATTTTTGGCAAATAGGGAACCCAGGTAGCTCTCGACCACTGCGTAGGCCTTCGGCACCTCGGTGCGCAGCACCACATCGTGAACCATCTGACGGTCGCGCCAAAAGTCAGTCATGTAGAGCGCGCGCAGCTCGCGCATCCTGGGGCGCAGCTGATCCCAATACGCATCATGCGCGTCGATGATCTCCTGCGCTTCGAGCGGGGTCAGCATGATGTCACCTCTCAGAATGGCAGGCCCGCTGCCCGAATGCGACGGGCTCGCGCCTTCGACAGCAGGGTATCAACTCGCAGGCCTTTCGTCGCGACTGCTGTGGTGCGCCAGGCGCTCGGGACATCCCTGAGGCACCGATACGCAAGCGCGATGGCCACAGCTGCGTCATCGTGGCCACCCTTCGGGGCCTCGGGTGCGACCTTGCCCGAGGGGATGGTGAGGCTGCGCAGCTCGAGCCAGGTCACCCGATCGAGCAGCTGAATGGCTCGCAGCGCCTCGCGCAAGGTGTCGAACGCATCGAGTTTGCTCTGCAGGGTGGTCACCCAGGGCTTCCCCTGCGGGTTGCGCCATTGCTGGTGGTACCGGGTATAGCTGAGCTCCAACCCGAATGCGTGCCCGTGGTTGTTCGACTCATAGAGCATGAGCGCCTGGTTGTACCTGCTCGCCACCTGCACAGCTCGGTGCGCCCACTCAGCCGGGGTCACCCGGTTGCTGCGCTCCACATAGACCGGTTGCATGGTGGCGACCGACACCACGCACATCGCTGAGTAGTCCCCACCAACCCCACCCCCGATGTCGACCCCCATCACATAGCGGTCGCCTGGGTGAGGGGCCTCGAGCTCTCGACCTGCGTGCTGCCCGATCGCGTGGTGATCAAGCACAGTGATGTCCTGCATCACCTCGTCATCGTAGTAGCCACCCTCGCGATCGAGGAAGCAATCATCCAGGCACGCTGGGTATTCGCGCCTGAACTTGTGCTTGCTGTTCAGCGCATCGATCTTGCGCCTGCGCCAGTGCAGCTGCCCGAGCGTCAGGTTGTACTCGAGCTGCAGCTTGACCTCTTCTTCAGTCAGCGTGCCCTCGAACCCATCGGGCACCATCTCGGGGGGATCGGTGTAGGCAGGGTGTTCCCACCACCACATGGTGATGAGCGTCCATTCACCCTCACCCCCTGCTGCCTCGAGCACCAGGCGGCTAAACCAGTCACCGGGTGCGTTCGCTGTGCTCTCGAGCATCAGCAGCCCCTCACCCACTGCTGCATCAGCCTGCGCAATCACTTCCTCGAGGTCAGGCGCGAACGCTGCCTCACTCACCACAGCAGCTGCGGGGGTGAACGACCGCAGACCGGTCTGCGACCTCGAGGTGAAGGCCTGCAGGCTCGCGCCTGTGTCCTCGTACACGATGCGGCTGCGGGCCTGGGTGGCGATGGGGCGCTGCAGCATTGCAGGTGGGTGGGTGAGCCAGCGCCTCGGGTCATCGAGTAGGGCAGTGGCGCTGTCATCGCGCATGCTGATGATCGCGTGCATCGCTGCGTGCGGGGTCGAATACGCGAGGTGATGCAGCACCATCTTCGCGCCTGTGGTGGCTGCGGTCTGCCTCGCCTTGATGATGACGATGCGATTGTGCCCTGCCTCGACTGCCTCGAAGATCTTGCGCTGCATCGGGAGGGGGTCGAGGGGGATCAGCCTCTTCGAGTCCTTGTCCTGCACCTTGTGCATGCGCGCAAACAGGTCGAGCTGCCCCACCAGCCTCCCCACCTTGTCACGATGCTGCGCAGGCACCCCAGCAGGGATGAACGCACTCACTTCACCAGCCTCAGCACCCGCTCAAGCTCAGCCAGGTCGGCGTCAGCCTCAGCACCCGAGGTGTCAGCCCCTGCCTCAGCACTCAGCCCGTGCTCGAGCACAAACCGCGCAGCGATGAACTGCGTCTGCTTGCCAGAGCCACTGATGCACTCAGCCAGCGCTACCAGTGCCTCTGGCTGCAGGCGCGCAAGCTCCACCGATACGGGGGGGGGAGGTGGGGGCGGGGGTGCGATGGTGCGGCGATATTCGCCCCTCAGCGTGCTGATGTCCCATCTGCTGATGCTCTTCGCTGAGCACAGCCCCTGCTCAATCACCTCATCAATCGTGGCCCCATCCTCGAGGGCTCGCATCACCCTACGCTGCACGCTTGTCAGTGGCATCGCTGCAATGTCCTTCCCTGTCCTGGGATGTCCAGGGTGCAGGGATGAGCAAGGTAGCACGCTCAGCGCCTGCGCCACCCAGGGCATCGAGGTGCCCCTGCCCTCACCTGCGCCTCCCCACCCACAGCGATGAGGCTCGAGCTCAACCACCTCAGGATCAGCTCACCGAGCTCGGTCTGAGGTGCACCCTCGATGGCCTCAGCTCCCGAGCCCACCAGCGCCTCATGCTGGCACTCACCCTGGTAGCGATTGATGCAGGTGGGGCAGGTCATCGGCGTGCCACAAATGAGCCATCACCACCCTCAGGGGGTGTCAGAGCTGGTGCCCACCTACCCCACTCAGGCACAGGGCTGCTGGTCGCGTCATCGACGTGCCAGGCAATGACCCCATCATGGAACTCGCTGCGGGCCTCCTGCCTCGAGCAGGTCACCTCGAACTGCTCTCGACTCATGCGCTGCAGGCCTTCGGCACCATGCAGCTGCTGCCCTCGAGGGCACGAGCAGGTCACCGAGTAGGTGCGCACCCGATCGCTTCCCTTGCGCCTCGACCACACCACTGCATGAAGCTGACCCCTTCCCTCACAGTATGGGCAGCGCCTCGACCTGTCTCTGATGTTCGCCCCTCGCGCCTCCCCATCCTCAACCACCATCGACTGCCAGGTAGCGCGCAGCTCGGCGGGGGTGGGGCGGTAGGTCGATGTCGCAAGCTGACGCTCAACCAGAGCGCCTGCCCGATCGTCCGCCTCCCTCAGGATTGACTCGATAGTCGGCCCGAGCAGCTCCCGATACTCTCGAGGGGAGCCAGGGCCGGGCAGCGCGCTCAGCCGGTTGATGAGGTGGCGCAGGCCAGCCATCAGACACCCCCGAGGGTGGTGGTGGGGCCAGCGTCGCAGGCAGCCGCTCGCGGGGTCGCAGCACGCTGCTGCTGTGCTCCGCATTCGCAGCTTGTTCGCGGCTGCTCACCCGCTCGCGGGTAGGCGATAATAGGCACATTCGTCAAGTCGAGCGGGGTCTGCTGACGCGCAAGTGCGCGGAATGACTGTAGAAGGATCATCACTACCTCAGGCACAGGGTGTGGCGCGCAGGTCACTTGTCACCACCAGGCCAGCGCCCGAGGGCAGCAGCAGCGATGATGCATGAGCGCCCCAGCGTGGATGCGTCAGTCACGAACTCACCCACCCCATCAATGACGATCTCATAGGGGGTGTGAGCTGGGTGGTCGGTGGGGCGGTAGTGGTAGGCACCCCACTGCTCACCCAGCAGCTCGAGCATGCAGCCAGCAGTCGCTGCGTCGTCCACATCGGGCACGTCATCTGGCCCCGGCTGCAGCGTTGCCAGCGTTCTGCATGCGTGCCCGTGCTTGTCCTCGACAATGACAACGTGCCCATAGTGCCTGTCATCGCTCGGGCCTGCGAGCCAGCGGTAGGCTGCGCGCCTGGTGTCGGTGTTGATCTCTGAGCGCATGCCAGGCATCCACTCCCACCCAGGCAGGCTGACTGCGATCCGCCCCCATTCCTCTGCGGTGCGCCTCATTCCTCACCTGCCTCGAGGGGCTCAACCCCCACCACCCGCAGCGCGAGCTCATGCACGGGCACCTCGAGCGCCAGGCTCATCGCGTGCCAGTAGGCAGCGGTAGGCAGCCGGTGACCTGCGCACCAGCGCCACACCGTGCGACGATCAACCACTGCGCCGTCACTCAGCTCAGTCATCCGGGTGCTCAGCTCTGCTGGTCCTGACAGGCCTGCAGCTGTGATGCGCTGCTGCAGCCATTCGTTGAAGGGTCTGTGCATTTTCTGCTCCTATGGTGTTGCATGTCGCCGTGCTGGCGACTACACCTTAGCAAGTCGCCAGGGTGGCGACGACAACCGCACTACATTCACAGGGAAACACGATGACCTTCGACATCGGTCTGGCTCTGACTGGCCTCGGGGTGATGAGCGTGCTGCTCATCCTCGCGAGCGCACTCGCTGACTACATCCACGCACGTACCTACCGAGGTGAGCGATGACCCCGCAGCAGCTCGCTGATGTCTGCGTGATGCTCGTGGCAAACAGCATCACCGACATCGAGCGCATCACCGTCGCGCCTGGTCAGGCACCCCGCTTCACCGTCAGCCCTGATGAGTGGCGCGCTGTCATCGACTCGCTGCACTACGAGCACGGTGACCTCCCCAGCAGCTACGCATCGCTCGGGATGGATGAGCTGTGGGTGCTCAGCGACATCGGTGAGCTCATCGGAATCAAGGGGCTGCTGCTGTGCACGCAGATCCCGCTGGCTCGCGTCACTGAGTTCGAGCAGCTCCTGCTCAATATGGGTGCAGAGCAGCGCAAGGTCGCTGCAGCCATAGCGCTGGGGGCAGCACGATGAACACCAGTGACACCCTCGATCAGCTCGCGACCGCACTCGCCACTGCGCAGGCCTCGATGGGGCCTGCCATCAAGGGCGCGCGCAACCCGCACTTCCGAAGCAGCTACGCTGACCTCGCCTCTGTGGTCGAGGCGATCCGCGAGCCCTTCACCACCAACGGGCTCAGCTGGGTGCAGGCCCCGAGCGTTGACGTGGCCTCGGGCCTGGTCACCGTCAGCACCCGCATCCTGCACACCTCGGGTCAGTGGCTCGAGGCCTCGGTGAGCGCGATGCCCGGTCGAGGTGGCAAGGGCGACCTCAGCCCGCAGGCTGTGGGCTCGGCTGTGACCTACCTGCGTCGCTATGGTCTGCAGGCGCTCTCTGGCCTCCCGAGCGCAGATGATGATGC
>Ga0255768_10005258_pt1 | contig 12477 bp, 7 predicted proteins | sample 071ome_33_FD_179983 | JGI IMG/M metagenome (GOLD analysis project Ga0255768, IMG submission 179983) | Coastal salt marsh microbial communities from the Groves Creek Marsh, Skidaway Island, Georgia - 071412AT metaG (version 2) | ecosystem: Environmental > Aquatic > Marine > Intertidal zone > Salt...
TATGCCAACGGTGTTGGACCGGATCGCGCCGCAGTCCTTGCGGAGGAGCTTGGGGTGCGTACCATGCACCAAATGCTCGAGCACTACCCCTTCCGCTATGTGGATAAAAGTAGTTTTTCCACAGTGGCGGGGCTGACCGCATTTAGCGGCGAGGTGCAAATCAAAGGGCAAATCACCGGATGGGAAACTGTGGGTACGGGCAGGCAAAGCAGATTGGTCGCCTATTTCAAAGATTCAACCGGTGAAATAGAATTGGTTTGGTTCAAAGGGGCCAAGTGGATCTCGCGTTCCCTCAAGGCCAATGTGCCGCTCATCGTGTACGGTAAAATCAATGATTTCAAAGGAAAAAAGAGCATTCCCCACCCCGAAATTAGCGCCCCAGAGACGCAGCAAAGCTCGGCGTTGGAACCGGTGTACTCCACCACCGACAAGCTGACCAAAAAAGGCCTTCATTCCAAAGGGTTAGGCAAGGTTATTTATGGGATATTAAAAACGGAATTGGCCCATATCCAAGATCCCTTAAGCGAAGCTTTTCGCACGAAACAAGGGCTCATCGGATTGCCTCAAGCCCTTCAGTGGATTCACTTCCCCAAAAGCGTCGAACACCTCGAGGCGGCTAAAAAACGCATCAAGTTTGACGAGTTCTTCTTCTTACAACTAACCCAATTGCGCAACAAAATGCGCCAAAAAACGGGCATTAAGGGCTATGCTTTTGATGAGGTAGGGCAGACATTCTTGAACTTCTACGAAAACCATCTCCCCTTTGAATTGACCGGCGCACAAAAGCGCGTCGTCAAAGAAATACGGGCCGACGTCCGCACGGGCGCTCAAATGAACAGATTAGTGCAAGGCGATGTGGGCAGCGGTAAAACCATCGTGGCATTGTTGGCCATGTTATTAGCCATAGACAATGGGTACCAAGCGGCCTTGATGGCGCCTACAGAAATCTTGGCCACCCAACATTATGAAGGCCTGAAGGAATTGTGTGCCCCAGCCGGCATTTCCATCGCCCTGCTCACCGGAAGTTCCACCGCCGCCGAGCGCGCCTCCATTCATCAAAGTCTTGCGGACGGCAGCCTATCCATATTGATCGGGACCCATGCCCTTATTGAGCCAACGGTAAAATTTGCCAATCTTGGCCTCGCCGTCATCGACGAGCAGCACCGTTTTGGTGTGGCACAACGCGCCAAGCTTTGGAAGAAAAACGAACATCCGCCACACGTATTGGTCATGACTGCCACGCCCATCCCGCGCACCCTGGCCATGAGCATCTACGGGGATTTGGACGTGAGCACCATCGACGAGCTGCCGCCGGGAAGAAAACCCATACAGACCCACCATTTGTATGAAAAAAATCGCCTTAAACTCAACGGCTTCATGCAACGTGAAATTGCCAAGGGACGCCAAGTCTACGTGGTATTCCCGTTGATTGAGGAGAGTGAAAAATTGGACCTTAAAAACCTTCAAGATGGCTATGAGCAACTCCTAAGAGATTTTCCGCGTCCGCAATACGAAATCGCGGTCGTCCACGGGCGAATGAGCGCGGAGGAAAAGGAGGGTGAAATGCAGCGCTTCGCCAAGGGAAAGGCGAACATTCTCGTCGCTACAACAGTTATAGAGGTGGGTGTGAACGTGCCCAATGCCAGTGTGATGGTCATCGAGAATGCCGAGCGTTTTGGGTTGAGCCAATTGCACCAGCTGCGAGGACGGGTCGGCCGAGGATCTGAAGAAAGTTACTGCGTATTGGTCTCTTCCTTCAAACTCACCGAGGATGCAAAAATGCGTTTGGAGACCATGGTTCGCACACAAGATGGGTTTGAAATCGCTGAAGTGGACATGCAATTACGCGGTCCTGGAGATATGATGGGAACAAGACAGAGCGGTCAATTACCGTTCAAGCTCGCCTCCCTCATCACAGACGGACCGCTTTTAGCTTGGACTCGACACATCGTGGAACAGTTATTGCGCGAAGACCCGCAACTAAACCAAAAAGAACACCAAACCATAAAAGACCACTGGGCAGCATTGTACAAGCACCAGTGGGGATGGAACCGAATATCATAAGATGCCAAAACGTATACCCCAATTCTTAAAAGCCTACCACCAATTGTTGGTACGGACAGGTGGATATACGTTTTTACGCTCCAATCTTCTCAAACTAGGCGCCTCCATTATCATCATCTTAGGTTTATTCTACATCATAGACCATTACATTATCAATCTTGATGAAGCTATGGCTTGGGTCACTGAAATATTATCACCCATTGGAGTGGTGAGTCTCTTTTTCATAAGTGAGGTATCTATTGGTTTCATAACCCCGGAATTGCTTATTGTTTGGGCAGATGAGACAGTGAGCCCAAGATGGACACTTGTGCTTCTAGCCACACTCTCATATGGAGCAGGTATTGTTTCATACTTCCTTGGGAGATATTGGGCAACGCGTAAAGTGGTTCGTGAACGAATCCTTGAACGGCATGCCCAAACTATGGAACAATTGCGACGTTTCGGGGGACTTCTAATTATTCTTGCGGCACTTACACCTCTACCCTATCCTATCGTTTGCCAACTCTGTGGCATGAATAAATATCCATTCAAATATTTTGTGTGGATCACCTTAGTGAGATTTCTCAGATTTGGGCTGTACGGCGCACTACTCTTTTCTGCCTTTTAAAAGCACCCTTTATAGCCCTTTGCTTTTGCCGGGCAAAGTGTACCTTTGGACCTTATTCGAATTTTGCGCGCATGAAGATTTCATACCGTTGGTTAAAGCGATACTTACAAGTAGACCTCAGCCCTGAGCGAGTGGCCGAAATCCTTACCGATACCGGCCTTGAAGTGGAAGGTGTTGAAGAAGTTGAATCCATTAAAGGCGGACTCCGCGGAGTAGTAGTGGGCAAAGTATTGACCTGCGAACAACACCCCAACGCTGATCGATTGCGCATTACCACCGTAGATGTTGGCGAAGGCGACCACCTACAAATCGTTTGTGGTGCGCCAAACGTCGCCGCCGGTCAAACCGTACCAGTGGCCCTCGTCGGCACCACCCTGTACCCGGGCGGTGAAGAATTGACCTTAAAAAAAGGTAAAATTCGCGGCGAAGTGAGCATGGGAATGATCTGTGCAGAAGACGAGCTAGGATTAGGTAATGACCACGACGGCATTCTTGTGCTAGAAGATCAATGGAAGGCGGGCACCCCGTGTGCGCAAGTATTCTCGCTGGAATCCGACCATGTATTTGAAATAGGCTTGACGCCGAACCGCACCGACGCCATGGGACATATTGGTGTGGCTCGTGACCTTCGTGCGGCGTTGATCACTGCGGGAGAATCGGCTCCAGCGCTAATAACTCCGAGCGGCACATTTCCTACCAACGCCACCAACCCCATCACCCTTAGGGTGGAAGATGATGGCTGTCCGGCCTACTACGGTGCCTACCTCACCAACATAACCGTACAGGAAAGCCCTGAGTGGTTGCGCAATAGCCTGATCGCCATCGGCCTAGTGCCGAAAAACAACGTCGTTGATATCACTAACTACGTCATGCACACCTTCGGTCACCCATTGCATGCCTTTGATGCAGATCAACTTCAAGGCAATGCCGTGATCGTACGTCCTGCAAAGGCCGGCGAAACCCTCACCACTTTGGATGAGGTTGAGCGGACCTTGGACCCTGCAGATATGATTATTGCAGACGCCAAAGGGCCCGTTTGTATTGCCGGCGTACTGGGTGGATTGACCAGCGGGGTAAGCCAAAACACTAAAAATGTTTATCTCGAAGGCGCTTATTTCAACGCCGTACGAGTGAGAAAAACCGCCAAGCGTCACGCCATCAATTCCGATGCCAGCTACCGCTATGAGCGCGGAGTAGACCCAAATATTACGGCACAAGCACATGCTTACGCCCTATCCCTAATGGCTGAACTCGCAGGTGCTGAAATCAGCCCCGTGGACCTCGTAGGTGCTGCATCATTCCCGTGGGAAGAAGTGAGCTTTAGTCTCCAAAAAGTCATGTCTTTAATTGGATTAGAACTCAGTGCGGATACCGTGGATTTGATCCTGAAACAATTGGACTTCAAAATCCTTGCAGTCAATGGAGATACATGGAAAGTCGCTGTCCCCACTTACCGTGTGGATGTAGTCCGTGATGTGGATATCGCAGAGGAAATCTTGAGAATCTATGGATTCAACAAGGTAGAGGTGCCTACGCAAATGAAAATTAGCGTAGCCCCACTAGACCCCCGTCCTGAAAAACTAGAAAAGAATGTGCTCCAACAGCTCACCGGTAATGGTTTTTTCGAAATCATGAACAATAGCTTGAGCAAGGGCGAGGATTATGAAAAACTTCAAGGCGAACTCGTGGACTCCCTCGTGGAGATGATGAACCCACTGAGTCTCGACCTCAATGTAATGCGAGCCAACCTGCTTTTTGGCGGCTTGCAAGCCATTAGCTTCAACCAAAAACGCCAACAGCCGAACTTGAGATTTTTCGAGCGAGGAAAAACATACGGCAAAGGGGCCAGTGGGTTTTACGAACAAACCAAGCTCGACCTTTTCGCCGCTGGCCACGCCACTACGGACTATTGGAATCAAGGTGCCCAATCCAACGATTACTTCTGGATGAAGGGAATGATGGAGGCAATACTGGATAGATTGGGACTGAACGCCACCTTTAAAACTGGCAGCCACTCCCTCTACGGCGAGTACGTTGAAATCAAGGCAGGCAAGAGCACCATTGGATTCCTAGGCACAGTTCATCCGAAGGTGTTGAAGCATTTCGATTGCAAAGGCGCTGTGGTGCATGCTTCCATGAATTGGGAACAATGTGTCCAATTAGTCTTGAATCAAGGCAGCCAACTCTTCGAAAACCTACCCAAGTTCCCATCCGTCCGCCGCGATGTGGCGCTATTGGTGGATCGCAATGACTCCTATCAAAACTTGGAAGAAATCATCACCCAAACGGGTCGCGGACTCTTGCAAAACACCTTTCTATTCGATGTATACGAAGGGGATAAATTGCCGAGCGACAAAAAGAGCTACGCGATCGGAATGATCTTCCAAGACGCCAACAAAACGCTGAACGATAAGGCGGTGGACAAAATGGTTTCGAAGATTCTGGACCAATTGAACAAACGTGCAGGGGCTGTGTTGAGGCAGTAGCATGATCAAAATCGCCTGGGCACCCATTTATCATCACCCCTTACCGGACAACCATAGGTTTCCCATGGCGAAATACAGCCTGCTCCCAGAGCAGCTGTTGTACGAAGGTACCCTCACTACGGACCAAATAATTCATCCTACTCTCCTCCCGGAAGAACGAATCCTTCGCACCCATAGCGCCGAATATTGGCAGCAACTCAAAGACTTGACTTTGCCGGGCAAGGCGCAACGAAAAATTGGCTTCCCCCTATCCCAGCAATTGATCGACCGGGAGCGCACGATCTGTCAAGGCACCGTGGACCTTGCCGTTCACGCGCTCACCCACGAAAGCGCTGGACTCAATGTTGCCGGCGGCACACACCATGCCTACTATGACCGTGGCGAAGGTTTTTGCATCCTCAATGACATCATCATCGGCGCCCACCACCTCATCGACTTTCACGGCCTCAAACGCATCCTCGTCATTGACCTCGACGTTCATCAAGGCAACGGCACCGCTGTTCTTGCCCAAGGCGACCCACGCATCCATACCTTTTCCATGCACGGCGCCAAAAACTACCCCTACCACAAGGAAACCTCCGACCTAGACATTCCCCTAGAAGATTTCACCGGTGATCATTTCTACCTCAGTACTTTGGAAGAAGCTCTAGAGAATCTCTTTAACACCGTTCAGCCAGAATTCGTATTCTTTCAAAGCGGTGTGGACGTTTTAGAAGGCGACAAACTCGGCCGCATGGGACTCACCTTGCAAGGTTGCAAACGCCGTGACCAACTCGTTTTTAAATATTGCCGAGAGCATCACATCCCTGTAGTCGCGGTTATGGGCGGTGGCTATAGCCCCGAAATCAAGACCATCATAGAAGCGCATGCCAACACTTTCCGCTTAGCTTCGTATTACTTTGAATGACCTGTTGATACTATTATCTCCCCTGAAGTAAAAATCTGGCCCTCACAAAATATCTTTATAGTATGGGGAGGTCTATTGTTTTAGCAGTCTTTATTTGCTTCGCAACGCTGTGCTTTGGCCAGCGTCATACCTCCATGCATGCCAACAGATATACATTCTTTAATGTGGGGGGAGGATATCCTTATGTTGGGGTCCAATTCGGCTATGAATACGACCAGAACACATACCTGCAAATCCAAGTTTTGACCGACGGCGGCGGCATATGGAAGGAGAATACATTCAATGATTGGCGGACCTTCTCGGTCATTCGAAAAATTCCCTTAGAACCACTGCATAGCGAGGTACGCTTCGGTATGGGAATCGTGCAAACTGCGGAACGACTGTCTCAACAAAAAGCCAACACATTTGGGGCAGCACCACAATTAGGCTATGCTTGGCACCCCACGAAACATGTTGGATTTATGGCAAGTTGGAGTTGGCCCTACTCTCCGGCCACTTCGCTCACTACAGGCGTGCTGTTTGGACTCGAATACCGAATAGGTCGCTATTCTAAAGAAAATGGTCTCTACTCTCGTACAGGCCGTCCTGAATTTTAAATCCGCAATTTTATTTGGTAAGGATATCACTCAATGCGTTGTCGTAGATGTCTTGGTATTCAGCAACGGTGCCCCAGTCCTCATCGTCCATGCGAATGCTACCTTTAGTGACGTGGCCCAACAAATCGAAGTCACATCCGTTAAGCATCATCAAGTCGATGAATTCATCTTTTTTGTCTTCGCTCACCGTCACCAGAATGCGGCTCTGACTTTCACCGAAAAGCATCGCATCCTTGCGGAATTCTGCAGGCAGGGTAATGTCGAAACCAAGCCCTGAAGGCATACCTTTCTCTAGCAAGGCCACAAACAAACCACCCTCGCTAACATCGTGAGCACTGTTGATCGCGCCTTTACGAATGAGCATTTGCAGCTGTTTTTGGTTTGCGTATTCTTCCTCCAAATCAAAATGTGGTGTCGAGCTCTTATCTACGCCGTGGATGTTCACTAAGTATTGAGAAGAATTGATATCATCGTGGTTCGAGCCAATCATGAAGATCAAATCACCCTTAGCCTTGTAATCCAAGGTCATCACATAGTTTTTGTCCTCAACCACACCGATCATACCGATGGTTGGTGTTGGGAAAACCGGATCTACTTTATCGCCAATCTGTGTTTGGTTGTAGAAGCTCACGTTTCCACCGGTTACGGGAGTCTCAAAACGCTCACATGCAGCACTCATTCCTTTGATGGAACCTACAAACTGCCAGTAAACCTCAGGATTGTAGGGGTTACCGAAGTTCAAACAATTGGTCACTGCTGAAGGAATACCTCCTGAACAAGAAATATTTCGTGCCGCTTCGCTTACTGCTATAGCACAACCTACTTCAGGATCTGCGTGCACGTAACGGCTGTTACAATCCACGCTCATGGCCAAGGCCTTGTTTGTACCTTTAATGTTCACCACACCGGCATCTGTAGGTGCATTCGTACTCATGTTACGCGTGCCTACCATGCTATCATATTGCTCGTAGATATAGCGTTTAGAGGCAATGTTCGGCAACGCCACCATCCGCTTTGCAACCGCTTTCAAATCTGAGGGCTGAGCAATGCTATCAATGTTGAATTGCTTGTATTCTTGGTAATACGCAGGCTCAGACCATTCTCTGTGGTATACAGGGGCTCCGCCACCTAGGACCGCGCTTTCTGCAGGAATAGAACCCACGAGTTTCTCACCCCAGTAGTAGTTCACAGTACCGCCTTCTGTAACGACACCGATCTCTTCACATTCAAGATCCCATTTTTCAAAGATGTCCAATACTACTTGCTCCTTGCCTTTTTCTACGACAACGAGCATGCGCTCTTGAGATTCCGAAAGCAAGATTTCCCAAGCTTCCATTTCTTGACGCAATGGCACTTTGTCTAACCAAATGTCCATTCCATGCTCACCGGCTGCAGACATTTCACAGCTTGAACAGGTAATACCTGCTGCACCCATATCCTGCATACCTACTACAGCATCCGTAGTGGCGAGTTCCATCGTAGCTTCAAGCAATAATTTTTCTTGGAACGGATCCCCTACTTGTACCGATGGGATGTCGTCTGCGCTATCCTCGTCAAGATCCTTCGAAGCGAAGGATGCGCCGTGAATACCGTCCTTACCTGTAGCTGAACCTACGATGAATACAGGGTTACCTGCACCTGTTGAAGTTGCTGAAATTTGCTTACCTACTTCAACAATACCTGCTGAGAACGCATTGACAAGCGGGTTTTGGTGGTAACACTCGTCGAAGTAAACCTCACCGCCAACGATAGGAATACCAAAAGAGTTTCCATAATCTCCAATACCCTTGCTCACTCCTTTTACCAACCATTTGGTACGGTCTTCGGTAGGCTTACCAAAACGTAGGGAGTTCAACTGGGCAATAGGGCGCGCACCCATCGTGAAAATATCACGGTTGATCCCACCAACTCCGGTAGCAGCACCTTGGTACGGCTCAACGGCAGAAGGGTGGTTGTGCGATTCGATTTTAAAACAACATGCTAATCCATCGCCAATATCGACCAAACCTGCATTTTCCTCACCGGCTTCTACCAACATATGTGGGCCTTTTTTCGGCAATTTCTTCAACCAAACAATGGAGTTTTTGTAGGAACAGTGTTCGCTCCACATTACACCGTAAATGCTTAGTTCCAGGTAGTTTGGCGTACGGCCAAGGATTTCTTTGATCGACTCAAATTCTTCAGAACGTAGCCCCATTTCTTGAGCTTGTTCTAAAGTGGCAACTGAAGTGCTATTCATTTTAAAAAGAATTTGTGCAAATTTAGGGATTCTTAGAGCAACACATTTGAATTCCATGCGCAATCTTTCCCACACTTTTGGCCGATTCTTTGTTTATAACCTCCTTGCTTTGGCAGGTTTTTTCAGTTGCGCTCCAGCACCGGAATTCGATGTTATCCTAAAAGACTTCAAGTTGCACAATCCTACTGCTGCCATTCAGGGCCAGGAAAGTTCTGAATATTGGATTGGAATCAATGACGGTAGCATTGCAGAAATCATCGACATTACGCAGCACACCCTACTCCCTAAGGGAAAAGAAGAAATCTCATTGGACGGACAACACCTCTGTCCTGGATTCATCGATGCACACGGACACCTCTTCGGCTATGCGCGCACACTGAGTACTGTGAATCTGGTGGGCGCAAAGTCGAAAGAAGAATGTATTGAGCGTATTCGAGCCTACATCAACGCCCATCCAAATGAAACTTGGATTGTAGGACGCGGATGGGATCAAAACGATTGGCCAGATAAATCCTTCCCGACTGCAAATGATTTATCGGGTTTCGAAAACGTAAATATTTACATGACCCGCATTGACGGGCACGCAGCCTGGGTAAACCAAGCCGTTTTGGATGAATTTGCCATTACGAATGAAACGACCGTTGAAGGCGGTTCTGTGCTGGACGGCGTGTTGGTCGACAATGCAGAAACCCTCGTTCAAGTGCCGGCACTAAGCAATAGATTTTGGCGCGCTGCCTTACTACAAGCCCAAGACAGCCTTGTAAAATATGGACTCACCGCAATGACTGATGCAGGATTATCTAAGGATCAAATCCTTCTCTTGGACTCCCTTCAAGAAGAAGGCAGCTTCAAATTATTTGTAAACGCCATGATTAGCAATAATGAGGAGGACCTTCAATATTTCGAAACCCATGGCCCCATTGAAAAGCCATTACTACGAGTAAAAAGTGTCAAAGCTTATCTCGACGGCGCCTTAGGTTCTCGCGGCGCACTCTTGCGAGATCCTTACCATGATTTACCTGATCATTATGGCCTTCCCTTGCTCAGCCCAGAAGATCTGAACGCATTGCGCGACCGCTGTTTGCAGAACGATTGGCAACTGTGCGTTCATGCCATAGGAGATAGCGCCCATCACGTACTCTTGGAAAGCTTCCAAGAGTTACCCTACGACCAAGACCTTCGATTCCGAGTAGAGCATGCACAAATCATGACCCCAGCAGATAGCACCTATTACACCCACCCTAATATCATTGCTTCTGTTCAGCCCACCCACGCCACGAGCGACATGTATTGGGCAGAGGAACGCTTAGGCGATGAACGCATTCATCATGCCTACAGTTATTTAAGAATTTTTAATACGGCCGGAGACCGCGTCGCCTTTGGGACTGATTTCCCTATCGAACACATAGACCCATTGGCCACTTTCTTTGCCGCAACAACTAGGCAAGATGCAAATCACTGGCCTGAAAACGGGTTCTTGCCAGAGCAATGTGTAAGCCCCGGAATGGCCATAACAGCCATGACCCTTGGCGCCGCCTTTAGCGCTTTTGGCGAAGATACTTATGGTTCAATTTCAGTTGGGCAAAGTGCAAATTTCACCGTTCTCAATCAAAATTTATGGGCACCAAATACACCCCTACGCCAGAATACCAAAGTACTTCGAACCATAGTACATGGAGCGTCGTTATATACGGCAAAACCATAAAGGTCTAAAAGACATTTTTAGTATCTTAAGCCTTCGCTTAACACAATCAAATATCACACATGAATCAACCTACTAGATTATTCGACATCCCTAGGTACCAATTGGAACACATTCCAATGAAGTTAATGATGACTTCGAAAGTTGGTGGAGAGTGGAAGTCGTACAGCACCAAAGAATTTGTCGATGCTGTCGATCAGGCAAGCCGCGCTCTTTTGGCTCTCGGAATTAAACACGGAGATAAAGTCGCGCTAATTTCTCACAACAACCGATGTGAATGGAACATCATGGACCACGCACTTTTGCAAATTGGTGCCGTAGACGTTCCCATTTATCCAACCATGACCGAAGACGATTACGAATACATCTTTAACCACAGCGAGAGCATTTACTGTTTCGTCTCGAACGATGAGCTTTATCAAAAGGTGAAGAACACGATGCCAAAATGTGCAAACATGAAGCAATGTTACACTTTTGAGAAGTACGACGGTATCCCTCACTGGCACGAAGTCTATGACCTCGGTGCATCCATGGACAAGCAAGAAGAGCTTGAAAAAATGTCTGCCGCCGTGGATCCAGAAGACTTGGCTACCATCATCTACACATCTGGTACAACTGGTCTTCCAAAAGGGGTGATGCTATCACACCGGAATGTGATGTCCAACGTTATTTCCGCAACACCTCGCATTCCGGGATTGGTTCGCGGTCAAGCACGCGCATTAAGCTTTTTGCCCGTTTGCCACAGCTTTGAGCGATTCATACAATACTTGTACATGTACAATGGAGCAGCCATTTATTTTGCCGAAAGCATCGAAACAATAAAGGCGGATTTGAATTTTGCCAAACCGACAATTTTCACCGCGGTTCCACGATTATTAGAAAAATTCTTCGACGGTATCGTGGCCAACGGAACAGCCGCAGGCGGATTAAAAACAAAAATCTTTGAATGGGCCGTTAGCTTGGCACTAAAGTGGGAGCCAGAAAAAGCTAATGGCGGATTCTACCACTGGAAATTAGGCATTGCAGATAATTTAGTCTTCAGTAAAGTTCGTGCTGCTTTGGGCATGACCGAAATCAAGGCTGTAGCTTCAGGATCTGCTGCACTACAACCTAGATTGGCACGATTCTTCTCAGGAATGGGCGTGCCAATTCTCGAAGGATACGGTCTCACCGAAACCGCTCCGGTTATTTCGGTGAACACCACTGCAGAACCTGGAATGATTCGTGTTGGATCTGTAGGTAAGGTCATCGATGGTGTGGAAGCGAAAATTGCCGAAGACGGTGAAATTTTAGCCAAAGGTCCCAACATTATGATGGGATACTACAAACAACCGGAACTTACCGCTGAAGTAATGACTGGCGAGTGGTTTCATACCGGTGATATCGGTGTTATAGAGGATGGCTTCATCCGTATCACAGATCGTAAGAAGGAAATGTTCAAGACCTCAGGTGGTAAGTACATTGCACCCCAATTGATTGAGAACGAACTAAAAGCTTCACACCTCATTGAACAGAGCATGGTCATAGGAGCTAACCGCAAATTCCCAGCTGCCATTTGTATTCTGAATGAGCCGGGGGTAAAAGAGTGGTGTTCACGTCACGACATCGAGTTCACATCCATTGAAGAAATGGCTCAGAACCAACAAGTACGCGACCGCGTATGGCAAGATGTCGAAAAGGCAAATTCCGGATTCGGCCAATGGGAAAAGGTGAAGAAGATCATTATCGATACCGAGGAATTCTCTGTAGACAACGGGTGCTTGACACCGACCTTCAAGGTGAAGCGCAAGCCTATCCTTGCTAAGTATGAAAAACAAATTGACGAGCTCTACGCGGAGTAAGTCATTTCAAACAAACAGAAGATCCTCGCACTCGC
>Ga0255768_10005259_pt1 | contig 12477 bp, 9 predicted proteins | sample 071ome_33_FD_179983 | JGI IMG/M metagenome (GOLD analysis project Ga0255768, IMG submission 179983) | Coastal salt marsh microbial communities from the Groves Creek Marsh, Skidaway Island, Georgia - 071412AT metaG (version 2) | ecosystem: Environmental > Aquatic > Marine > Intertidal zone > Salt...
CCCTGAATGCCCAAATCTTTATGCGCCTCATGATGTAAGCGGAAGTCAAACAGCGAAAACTCCAGCTGCCTGACCATCTGCATGCCTGCCTGAAAGTTCTTAGCGGCAAGGAGGCGATCCAACAAGACCTCAGGCAATGGCTCCCGACTATCGATGTGAGCCGAAATCATCGGAATTGCCTCTCGCTCCCAACACCAGTTCTCAAGGAACTGGCTCGGCAATTCCACAGCGTCCCACTCGACACCATTGATCCCAGAGACGCCGGCACAAGTCACCTTCGTCAGCATATGGTGCAGCCCATGCCCAAATTCGTGAAACAGCGTCACTACCTCGTCATGCGACAGCAGGGCGGGCCTATCTCCTACCGCGGGGGTAAAATTACAGGTCAAAAACGCAACCGGGCGTTGCAGGCGACCATCTGGCGTGAGTCTTCGATTCCGACATTCGGCCATCCAGGCACCGCCTCTCTTTTTCGCACGGGCATAAAGATCCAGATAGAAGAAGGCGACCGTTTCTCCTTCTTGCTCCACCTGATAAGTCAGCACATCAGGATGCCAGATCGCCATTGCTGGACAGGGGTTAACATCGACGCCGAATACCTTCGAGACGATATCGAACATCCCCTGGATCACCTGGCCGGCTGGGAAATATTCCCTCAGAGCCTCCTCTGATAACTTAAACTCGGCTTGTCGCTGACGCTCTGAGTAAAAAGCAACATCCCAGGCCTTGAGATCGCTCACACCGCTATCTGCTAATGCGAACGCTTTTAGCGCTTGCATCTCCTCTTCCGCGACAGGAAGGGAGAGCTCAGCTAACTCATTGAGGAAAGCGAGCACTGCCTCTGGAGTCTCAGCCATTTTGGTCGCAAGACTAAATTCTGAGAACTGCTCATAACCAAGAAGTTTGGCAATGGCTTGTCGAACCTCGACAATCCGGTTCATGATGTCGCTGTTATCGAACGTGCCTGCCGAGGGGCCCTGATCTGATGCACGGGTCACATATGCCTCGTACACCTCCTTGCGCAACTCCCGATTTTCACACCCTTTCATCACCGCCAAATAGGAGGGGGCATCAAGCGTGACGAGATAACCGTCCTGACCATCCGCTCGAGCAGCGGCACTAAACATCTCCATTGCCGAGCCTGGTAAGCCAGCTAATTGCTGCGGATCATCAATCAACTTCTTCCACTGATCAGTAGCATCGAGCACATTTTCCGAAAACTGGCTCGTCAGCTCACTGACCTCGTTTTTCAGCTGCGCGTAGGTGTCACGCGACTCACCAGCTAGCGCAACGCCCGATAGCTCAAACTCTAAGAGCGAGTTGGCAACGCTTTTTCGTTGCTCTGAGCTAAGACCAATATCATCCGCCTTCTGCTGCAACATTTTAAATAGCTGATAAAGCGCTTCGTCTTGGCCTAGCTTTGTTTGATAGGCCGTTATCGCGGCGCGAGCGGTGTTGTAGGCTTCCCTTAAAGGCTCGCTGTTCATCACTGCATTGAGATGCTCAACCGGATGCCACACGTCGTATAACCGCGCTTCTAGTGCTTCAAACTCCTGCAAATCCTTCGCAGTAATCATCTCCTGGCTTCGCTGTTTGAGGGTATCTAGGGACGCCTGATTCGATGCCAACACCTGCGTCACTGCCGGCACGACATGATCATGACGAATCTGGTCAAACAGCGGGAAGTCGCCCTCGACGAGCAGTGGATTGAATTCCGTCATGTCACTCTCCTTAACTCTGAAACGTGCTGCCACCGTTGCCAACCAAACTTAGCAAACATATGGCGTCCGATTCGTGCTTGTTATTTCATATCCCAAGGGTCCAATCACTGCAGCTCTTGGGGCGACCCATCGCTCTGGCTCTGGGAGCAAGGAGCTCATCTGATGATCCTCTCCGCTTCCAACAGAATCGCTGGTCTCATTCACTAATGTCTGATCTTTTATGGAACGGCCAGAAGGCTCGTATCCAATTTATTACGAACGTCCTATTACGAACATCCGTTCATTATTCAGAGGGCCCTCTTTGGTCATCGCGCTCAAGGTGGATGAAGAATGCAAACCGTCAAGCGCTGGCAGTAAACTCTGCACACGCTAGAACCTATCAAGACCGCATATGAACCCTATATCGGCCCTCTATAAACCTCCTAAAAGAAGGGCCTTCTATCGTTGGGTCGCTTTTGACACTGAACGGTTTATATCAAAGCCCATCGCTCAGCCATTATCGATCGCAAGGCCCTCTGCTCGCCGAACCGGAATCGTCGATGGCAACTCCCCAAACCAAATCTCGAACGCTAATGCTGCCTGTTCGATCAACATGCCGAGGCCATCCGCGCACGCTGCTGCTCCGTTTAATGACGCCCAGTGGAGAAAGGGCGTTGGTTCAGCGCTATAGCTTAGGTCGTAAGCGCGAGTAGAGGAGCCTACACAACGAACTGGGACCTCAACGCGCTGCCCTTGCAAACCAGCCGCGCTGGCATGCAGCACGAAATCATAATGAGACTCGAGGTCATCGGCTGCCATCGCAACCACTCGAGCGTCGTTATGCTGGTGCACCAGCTGCTCGGCTCTCGCGTGGGTGCGATTCCAAACATGGATAGAGGCAGGGTTAGTTTCAAGTAACGCGCCCAGCACCCCTTGGGTCGCCCCACCTGCACCCAAAATGAGCACCCGCGCACGATCTAGATTCCAGCCTTGATGGGTTGTCATATCTACAACAAGGCCGCGACCGTCTGTGTTATGCCCTTCTATTGCACCCGTGTCATGGAACACTAGCGTATTGACGACACCAGTCACCTCTGCCTCACGGCTAAGTGTTGTGCAAACGTCATGTGCGTCAGGCTTAAACGGCACCGTGACATTGCAGCCAATCCATTTCTCGGCTTGAAGCCTTGTGACCTCGCTGGCGAAATGACCTGGCGCGACATCCAGCTTCTGGTAATCAATCTCTAGGCCCACCTGCCTAGCGAATTGCGCGTGCAACTCAGGCGAGCGGCTATGTGCCACAGGATGTCCTAGGACCCCAAGCTGAATCACTTTCCACCCTCTCTAATGATTTGCCCCGTTTTAAGGTCACGAATCTCTGATGCTCCGGCTGCACCGCCTAGCTCCCCAGCAACAATACCGTCGATTTCATCTCCTAACGATTCCCGAATGGCTTCAGCCGAGCTAAGTGTTGGCTCGCCATGGCGATTCGCCGAGGTGGAGACGATGGGTCCTCCGAGGGCCGCCGTAATGGTTGCTACCGTAGGATGGTTAGTCACTCTGACCGCGACTGATTCATGCTGTCCGCGGATCCAGCTGCGGCAGTACCCGTTATCTGGAATCAAGAAGGTAACAGGACCGGATTCCTCTTTTCCTACCTGAGCCACCAATTCGGCGCTGAGGCCTTGAAGATAGGGAGACAGCTGATCAACACTGCTCGCTAACAGTATGAGGCCGGACTGAACCGACCGCTGCTTGATCGTCAGGATGCGATGAACCGCTTGCTCGTTGTGGGGATCGCAGCCTAGACCCCACACTCCCTCCGTGGGATAGGCGACAACGGCGCCCATTCTCAGCCTGCTCAATAAAGATTCTTGTTCGGACATAACGCACCTGACCCGCGACTTGCCGCCGATTATACGGGATCGGTGTTCGACAATCGTTTGCGCCAGGCGCTCGGTGCTTAGCAGGTTAGGCGGCTACATTCGAGGAGGTCATTGCTCAGTATCCAGATTACGAGCCTCTATGAAGGCGCGTTATCTATCTACGCGTTTTGTAGCGGCGTTTTGTAGCGGCTTTTTCTACGAGCCCCTGGAACCCGAGCGAGACGATGAGTTTCCCCCGCTGCCTATCCTGTTTCTCGAGGCTCGATACACCGCGCCTTGCCTAACGAGAAATCCCCCGATTTCCAGCTCCGTCAACAGAGGCTGCAATGCTTGAATAGGACTCGATAGCCCTTCGGACAGTGCAGGCAGCGATAAGGCCGCCTCTCCTAGATAATTCAGCAAGTCGTGATGTCTCTCGGTCAATTCACGCAGTTGATTTGAGGCGAGAGGCTGGCTCGGATGTTTTGGTTCTACCAAGAAAGCCCCTGGTTCCGAGGGTTCCGTGGGTTCCACAGGTAAAACCTTCGTCAAGGAATCTGGTTGAGCAACCCAAGGGGGTACCGCTTGCATTACGTCGGCAGCGGTTTCGATGAGATGGGCTCCATCCTTCAGAAGGGCGTGACAGCCCGAATGCGTTCCCGCCGTGACCGGCCCAGGGACGACGCCAACCTCAGTGCCAGACTCAAGGGCCAGCCGCGCAGTGATCAGCGAGCCGCTACGGTCCCTTGCCTCCACCACAACGAGTGCGACGGACAAGCCCGCAATCAGACGATTGCGCTGTGGAAAGTGCGCGGGGTAAGGGGGCGCGTTGGGTTCAAATTCGCTGACCACTAACCCCTCTCGCTCAAGGCGCAGCCTTAGCTCGCGATTAGGCTTAGGATAATTAATAGCCAGACCACACCCTAAAACGGCAATCGTTTTACCCCCTGCCGCAAGGGCTCCCCGATGGGCTGCGGTATCAATACCTTGAGCAAAACCACTAACGATCACCCAACCTTGCTTTGCCAAATCAAATGCCAGTGCTTCAGCCATCTCAATGCCATAATGCGACGCTTTCCGGCTACCTACCATCGCGACTGCGGGTTCGTTAAGTAATGCTCTATTCCCCGCAACATAAACCCCTGGCGGCGGCTCGGAGACGTTTTGAAATCCCTCCGGATAGTGGGCGGAACCCCGCTTAATCCAGGCGCCTTCGTATCGACCCATTCAGCATAAGCTCCTTTACATTCAACTTTTTTGGTAGGTCGTTAGTATTGGCAACCAACATTCTCAGCGACCTCAGCGCCAGCCTTTGCTTTCGAGCCAAGCTTTGATTCAGTGACAAGCTTTGATTCAGTGACAAGCTTTGACTTGGCGACAGACTTTGATTGAGTGACAAACGTTGACAGCCGCTTAGTCAACGCCCGACCTTGCGGAGCGCACCACCCTCCCAGGATTGGTTGACCCTTTACCCCTCACGACTGACCAGAGCCCGATGGGGTCATGGCCGAGCTGTGACGCTACAAAGCGCTGACATCCACGATTGGCCGCCGTTTTGAAACAGTTGCAAACTGGGACCAGCACTTGTCGCGATCCGAGCGCGAGGTCTAAATCATCAATGAAACGTAACCTTCGCGAGTAGCAAGCTAAGCAAGCCATCTCTTTATGAAGTCTAAGAAAACGCTGATTTAAAGATGGGCCGCGCGAAATCAATCAGGCGCAATCAATAGAGAGACCACAAGAATAAGGACACGTCGCTGGTGACTTCATATTTTTGAAGGATCGCGACGTAACCGCTTAGGGGTTGCGGATGAGATCTCCGATCAACAGCGACTCTGCAGCGTCCATAACTAGAACGTAGGCCAATGTTTCAAAACTTCGGTAAACAAGCACGTGGCCTTTCGTCTGGCCCGGGAGGGTCACTTTCTTACCAGTAATAGGGTCGCGGACCGCTCGCTCTGGACCCAACACCTTGAGGACATGGCCTCGCTCCAGTCCCTGGCTGCTACCAACATTAATGACTGCGGCGGAAAATCGCCCCACCCGTGTCTGGTTATCGCCGACCGATATCACGCTCCCCGTGACAACGCCTTCAGGAGCACTCGGGTAAATGGAAGCATCAAGGACTTTGGCTTCACTCGGGATAAGCCGATCACCTGGCCTCACCTCCTGATTCGCCCGCACAATAACAGCCTCATCGTAGGGAGGCACCGAAGATTCGATATGGGCCACTCCAATTTCCACCGCCTCAAGACCCAGCAACTGCCCTGTGACAGGATCACGATAAGTGTCGCCAGCACGATAGATGCCCTGGACCCGATGGCGATCTGCTGCCAAACCAGTCACAAACACTCTGTCTCCGCTACTTAATAGCAATCGGTCGTCGGTGCCAGCAACGATATACGGAGCGCTCTCCAACTCCACCTGATCCACAATACGAGCTTCTCGAACCCAAGCCGCAATGTCGCTGGTTTGAATGAGCGGGATTGCCCCCGATAAAGGGCTCTCTCTCACTTCGGGTGACAGTTTTGTTACCCCAGGCGCCCCATCGTTGATCCGAAGCTTGGGGACCCCATCGACATAGACAAGGCTGATGCGATCACCGGGATAAATTAAATGCGGGTTTTCAATGGACGGGTTGACCTCCCACAGATCGGGCCAAAGCCAGGGCGCCTCCAAGTACATTCCAGAGATATCCCAGAGCGTGTCACCTTTTTTCACCGTGTACACTTCAGGGGCGCCCGCTTTGAGTGATAGCCGATCAGCCACCGACACCAGCGGGAAGAGAACTAGCCCCAACACAACGATGAACTTTCTAATCATCAAAGAATTCCCTCATCCTTTCGCGATACAATATCGCATCGGCGAGCCTGGAAACAGGCTGTAAACCAACTGCCTCGCGTACCTTGCGGCATGGCCAATGACTCCAAAGGAAGAGATTTTTGTGGACCTGCTGACTATTTTAGAGTTTCCTGACCCTCGATTACGCCTCAAGGCGGCCCCTGTTTCTCACGTCACCAGCGAGGTGACTGCTTTGTGCGAGGCCATGCTCGAAACCATGTACCAGGCTCCCGGCATTGGCCTCGCAGCAACCCAAGTCAACGTGCAAAAGCGAATTCTGGTCTGCGACGTCAGCGACGATAAATCCGAACCGCTCGTTCTCATTAATCCTGAGATTGAAACCGCGACTGGCGATGTTGAAACCCAAGAAGGATGTCTTTCCGTCCCAGGTTTCTACGAGCCTGTTAACCGGCCAGATACCATCACTGTTTCAGCACTTGATCGTGCCGGCGAGCCCATCTCGATTGAGGCTGAGGGATTGCTCGCAGTCTGCATTCAACACGAAATTGACCATCTCGATGGTCGGCTATTCGTTGACTACCTATCCTCAACGAAGCGACAAATGATTCGAAAAAAACTCTTAAAGCTCCAAAAGCAGAGGCAGTGATCCGCTATGCGAATCATTTTTGCGGGAACTCCTTCGTTTGCCGCCAGTCACCTCGAAGCGCTCATTGATTCTGAGCACGACGTCGTAGCCGTCATCACTCAACCCGACCGCCCAGGGAAAAGGGGGAAGAAATTGGTTCCATCACCGGTAAAACGCCTTGCGGACCAGCATGGTGTGCCAGTACTTCAGCCTAAGAAGATAGTCGGGAGTGCTCTCACTGAGTGGAAGGCCGATGTTCTAGTGGTTGTCGCTTATGGGCAAATCTTGCGAAAGGATGCCCTCAATGCCACCCGCCTCGGAGCCGTTAATGTCCATGCTTCCTTGCTGCCTCGCTGGCGAGGTGCAGCGCCTATACAAAGAGCCATCCAAGCCGGGGACGTCACTACTGGGGTTTGCATCATGCAGATGGATGAAGGGCTTGATACAGGACCGGTTTACGAGAGAGCCGCTGTGCCGATAACGGCACACGATACAGGCGATAGTCTAACCGCGAAACTAGCAGCCATTGGCATGCCCGCACTGCTGACTGCGCTTGATCAGCTGGATAACCCCGGTTACGTGGCTGAGGCTCAGCCTGATCAAGGGTTCACTTATGCCAAGAAAATCAAGAAATCCGAGGCGATTATTGATTGGCAAACACCCGTTGAGCAGCTCGAGCGAACCGTGCGCGCTTTTTTTAGTGAGACCGCCCCTGTTATTACCATAAGTGGTTCACGATTTAAGGTTCTCGAAGCGAGCGCACAGCAGGAGCAAACGGACGCTGGGCAAAGCGCTCCCGGAACCATCAGCGAGATCACCAAAGCAGGGGTCAAGATTTTGGGAACAGATGGCTATTTGCTAGTCACTGCTCTGCAAATTCCAAACGCCAAGGGGAGCGTCATGCGTTATGGCGAGCTTAAAAATCTGTCCGCATTCGGTATCAAAGTCGGCGCGCGTTTCGACTCGCTATCAGGCAACTAGCCGTTACCGATGAGACATTTCCGCGACGAGGTCGCCGTAACACAGAACACGGTGATTGACGGCCATGCATTCAGGGGTGACGGGCTAGATTCACTGGGCAAGCAGCTGGTACGCCAAACGCTCATCCATTATTTTGAGTACAGCCTCGCCATTGATCGTTTACTCGCTAAGCCACTGCCAAAAAAGCATAGGGATCTACGATGCCTGCTCTTGGTTGGGATGTCCGCCGTCGATCATCTCCGGCAGCCCGAACATACCAGCGTGAACGCGGCGGTAGAGACGGCTTCGCTACTCGGCAAAGAGTGGGCGAAAGGATTAATCAATGGCGTGCTACGAACCTTCATCAGACAGCGGCACGAAATCCGATCCGCCTGCCAAGAGAGCGAGACCGCTGCCTTAAATCATCCCAAGTGGTTGATCCGTACAGTAGAAGAAGACTGGCCTGATCAGGCCGATTCAATTTTCAAAGCTAACCTTACACCGCCACCAATGACCCTCCGCGTGAATCAATTACTGATCAGCCGCGATGACTATGCGGGTCTACTCAGTGAGAAAGGGCTCGATCATGAGCTTAGTCTGCGGGCACCCGGTGCCATCAGCCTTAAGCACGCCGTGCCGGTTCGCGAACTCCCTGGGTTTGCGAGCGGTATGGTTAGCGTCCAAGACGAGTCGGCGCAACTAGCATCGCTGATCCTTGCACCAACCGCTCAAGAATCCATCCTAGATGCCTGTGCTGCACCTGGCGGCAAAACAGGGCACTTGCTTGAGCTAGCGTCTGGCGCTCATTTGACTGCCATCGATATTGATAGTGAACGGTGTAGTCGCATCAAAGACAATCTTCAGCGCCTTAACCTAGACGCCGAGATCGTTTGCCAAGACCTTGTGCAATACGCCAGTGAAGGGCGCAAATTTGATGCGGTTTTACTCGATGCCCCTTGCTCGGGCACTGGCGTCATTCGGCGTCGACCGGATATCAAGCTACTGCGAAAAGCAGCAGATATTGATAAGCTTCATTCCCTACAAAAGTCGCTGCTCCGCGCTGCATGGACATTAGTCAATCCAGGCGGCCGACTGCTCTACGCGACCTGTTCGATTCTTCGTAGGGAGAACGATGCGGTGATTAGTCATTTCTTATCCGAGACGACCGATGCGAAGGCCGCGCCCATTTCGCTCCCTGAGTCAATCTCATTGAACCCCGGACTGCAGTATCTGCCGCAACCGTTCGAGCAAGATGGTTTCTTTTATGCGCTTCTTAAGAAAGAGGCGAGCGCGTAATGAAGATTATCATTCTAGGGGCTGGGCAAGTAGGCGGCAGCCTCGCACAAAATCTCGTTAAAGAGGCGAGCGATATCACGCTCGTTGATACCGACGCAGATCGACTCCGAGGACTGCAAGATCGGTACGATATTCGCACTGTTTGCGGCAGTGCATCGCATCCATCAGTGTTGCGGCAAGCTGGCGCCGAGGACGCCGATATGCTGATCGCCGTCACTAACTCGGACGAGGTCAACATGGTGGCCTGCCAAGTAGCGTACAGTGTGTTTCACACTCCGACCAAGATCGCCCGGGTCCGCAGCAGAGAGTATCTAGCAGGTGGCGGGATTTTCAGAGACGACGCGATGCCGGTGGATCACATTGTGAATCCCGAGGAGATCCTCACGCACGATATTAAACGTCTCGTTGATAACCCCGGCGCACTTCAGGTCATGGATTTCGCGGGTGGCCAGGCAAAGTTAGTCGGTCTCAGAATTGATAGAGGCAGCCCCCTTGCCAATCAGACAGTCAGTACCATTCGATCTTTAGTCGATGGGGTCGACGCACGAGTCGCTGCCATTTTTCGAAGGAACAGCCCGATGATCCCAGAGGGCTCAACGGTCCTTCAGGCCAGTGATGAAGTCTTTTTGATTGCGTCTGCGCCACACATTCCAAAGCTGATGAACGCACTGCGCCAAAGCGAGCGACCCAATAAACGAGTCGTTATTGCCGGTGGCGGTCATATTGGCGAAAACCTTGCCTTGCAGCTTGAGCACCGGTACGGCGTGCGGGTGATTGAGCAAGACCGAAACCGATGCTTTAGCCTTTCAGAGTCACTTGAACGCTCCATTGTCCTTAACGGCAACGCGTCGAATCGCGAGCTCTTGATCGAAGAGAGTATTGAAGACACCGATGTATTTTGTGCGATCACCAATGATGACGAAGCCAATATCATGTCATCTATGCTGGCAAAGAGCCTGGGTGCCAAACGCGTTATTACCCTCATCAACAATCCTGCCTATGTTGATCTCATTGAGGGCCAAGACATCGACATCGCCATATCCCCGCAACTTGCCACACTTGGAGCGATACTGACTCATATTCGTCGGGGCGATGTAGTAAAGGTTCATTCGCTGAGGCGGGGCGCCGCTGAAGCGATCGAGGCCATTGCGCATGGCGACTACCAATCATCCAAAGTCATTGGTAAAACCCTAGGGGAGCTGAGCCTGCCCTCGGGCGCCACCGTCGGTGCGCTCATCCGGCGCGATGAAGTCATGATTGCCCACGACAATATCGTTGTAGAACCCGATGATCACTTCGTTCTGTTCTTGGTCGATAAAACCACCATTAGAGACGTCGAAGCCCTGTTCCAAGCGCCAGTGAGTTTTTTCTAGCCCATGCGAATAGGCGTCACACTTCGGATTCTAGGAACATTACTGGTCTTTTTTAGTGCGACCCTCGTTCCACCTTCCATCGTCTCCATCATTTATCAAGACGGCCTCCTAATCACCTTCGGTCAGGCAGGCATCACGATATTTGTTGTTGGCGCAGTCTTGATGACCATCTTCAAACAATTCGCCAACGAGCTGCGGACGAAAGATGGGTTTTTAGTCACAGCGCTTTGCTACTTCGCACTTGGTGCATTTAGCGCGCTTCCCCTGGCGCTCAACCCTGCGCTCAACATGAGTTGGGTGGATGCATGGTTCGAATCGTTTTCAGGGCTAACGACGACGGGTGCGACCGTCATGACTGGACTTGATCAGCTCCCGCCCTCCATCTTGTATTACAGGCAGCAACTACAATGGCTTGGGGGCATGGGCATCATTGTGCTTGCGGTCGCGATTCTGCCCATGCTGGGCGTAGGAGGCATGCAGCTCTATCGCACGGAGGCGCCGGGTCCGGTAAAGGACAGCAAGCTGACCCCTAGAATCAAACAAACCGCGCTCGCGCTTTGGTCGATTTACGTCATCCTTACGGCGGCCTGTTGTCTAGGATATTTTGCTGCCGGCATGTCCCTCTTTGATGCCATTTGCCATAGCTTTAGCACCGTGGCAATTGGGGGTTTCTCAACGCACGATGCAAGCCTTGGTTACTTCAATTCGCCCGCGATCGAGGCAGTAGCGATCGTCTTTATGCTGTTATCGAGCATCAACTTCGCCCTGCATTTCTTTGGTTTTCGCGACCGCTCACTCAACGCGTACTGGCGCGATGAAGAGGTCAGAGCGCTGCTGCTTATCATGGCGTCTTCAGCCATTTTGGTAGCCGGGGTATTAATTTTTAGCGGTTTAGACGCAGCCGCTTCGATCAGGGCCAGTCTTTTTCAAGTGGTGTCTATGTTTACTACCACGGGGTTTGCGACCACATCCTTCGTCGATTGGCCTGGCATCGCACCGTTCATTCTCATTTTCGGGGCTTTCATCGGCGCCTGCGCAGGCTCTACTGGCGGGGGATTAAAAGTGATCCGCGTTTTATTAATCTACAAACAGGGTCTTAGAGAAATCTATCGACTCATCCATCCACAAGCCGTTTTTCCCATCAAGCTCGGACAGCGGGTCATGACCGAAGGCGTGATTCAAGCGGTTTGGGGATTCCTATCGATTTACGTCTTTGTCTTCATGATTTTGCTCATGATTTTGTTATCGACTCAGCTGGATTTCGAAACCTCTTTTTCTGCGGTGGCGTCCGCCATGAATAATCTCGGGCCAGGCCTTGGTGCGGTATCAGCTCACTACGGGGACATCAGTGACACAGCCAAGATCGCGCTCAGTGTCGGCATGGTGCTAGGGCGTCTCGAGATCTTCACGGTGCTCGTGCTATTTACAGGGATGTTTTGGCGCAAGTGATGTCATCTGCCCAAGGCAAGTGGGACCGCATTTACAGGGCAAAAATCGCCTCGGGCGATCTCACCATTTTTGAGATCGAGGCGAATCTGGCGCTGATTAGCGCCGCCAGGTTATTACCGAAAAAAGGATGCGCCCTCGATATCGCGGCCGGGCTAGGCGGGGACAGTCGCTTCCTGGCAGAGCAAGGACTCACCGTTGACGCAATCGATATCTCGTCGGTCGCGATGGACTGGGTGAACAATCAGTCGCTGCAAGCAACACTACCCATTCACGCAAGCGCTATCGATATTCGAAGCGACACACTCAAAACCAATCACTACGACTTGGTTCACTTTCACCACTTCCTCGACCGATCACTGGTTGAAGCCATTTCCCGGTCGCTGAAGCCTGGTGGTCTGCTCGTTGCC
>Ga0255768_10005260_pt1 | contig 12477 bp, 17 predicted proteins | sample 071ome_33_FD_179983 | JGI IMG/M metagenome (GOLD analysis project Ga0255768, IMG submission 179983) | Coastal salt marsh microbial communities from the Groves Creek Marsh, Skidaway Island, Georgia - 071412AT metaG (version 2) | ecosystem: Environmental > Aquatic > Marine > Intertidal zone >...
GCTATTAGTGCCAGCGATACTCACACCGTAGAAATGTGGGTCTATGCTAATGCCACAAGTGATTGTATATGGAGTGATCTAGGATCTACAAACGATCCTGCAACATCAGGCTATCACTTTGCTGGTTCACAGATACTACAGGTAGGACCATTCCACCAGATTATTACAGGCTTATGGAACGGCACAGCAATTACTCGTGACGTTGGTGCCGCAGGATCTCTGACTGGTGCGTGGAAACATGTGGTGAGAACCTACAATGGTACTACTCTTACAAGTTATGTGAATGCTACTAATACATCCGGTGGTGTCACAATGACATTTGACAGTCCAGCAGACGATGGCGAAAGCAGTTGGTATCTTGCCGCTGGTGCCCAAGACCTTACAACATATTCAGGTTCAACAGCAGGTTGGTTAAACGGTCGTATTGGTATTATACGTGTATATGATCGTGCCCTAAGTTCAGCAGAAGTACTAGCCAACTACAACGGTTCAAAAGCCAAATACGGACTTTAATAACATTCTTACTGGCTAAATACACTATATGGAGTCTTTATAGTGGCAAAACCAGTATGGCAAACACCCGAAGGTGATCTAGGTATTATCGCAGAACGTCAGTTTTACAACTTACGTTTTGATGTTCTGGATTCAGATCAACCCTTAAATCCAACTTTAACATATTCAGTTACAGCAGGCGAACTGCCACGTGGACTCAGTTTAAAAGACGATGGCTTTATTGAAGGCACACCTACCAAGAACAAAGTGTTTGTTAGAGGTGTTCCTTTAGATGTAGGTCAAAACGAAACTAGCAGATTTGCTGTTAGAGTTGCTACCCCTAGCGGTCATATAGCAGATAGAACTTTCCAACTCACAGTTACAGGACAAAATCCACCAGAGATAACAACGTTACCTCAGAGGTTAGGAATTTTGTATGATGGCGAAAGTTTCGAATACCAGTTATTAGCAGTTGATTTAGATCCAGATGATACTATAACATGGGCTATTTCTAGTGGAGAATTACCGCCGGGACTAACATTAGACTCAGCAACAGGAAAAATATCAGGTTATGTTTATCCTCAGCCATTAATTGACGATGAATTTATAGGATGGGACGAGCAACAGTTTGCAGAATTTCCATGGGACCATTCTAATCAAAGTATTAATAAAAATTACAAATTTGTAGTTAGTGCCAGCGATGGTAAAGACTTTGATATAGAAACATACACCATTGAAGTATTAAGTAAAGACTCGATGACTGCTGATACTACAGATTTTACAGCAGATCACTTAGATAGAATTACAGCAGATGTTAATAATAAAAGAATGCCTATTCTTTTAAATCCACCAACTGATTTTGGCACAGTATTACACGACAACTATTTTGCATATAAGTTTACAGCCTACGACCCAGATAATGATAGAATAACATACAATTTAAGTTTAGGTGCAGGGTCATTATATGATAGCACAGGATACGACTCAGATTTAGGATACGCTCCTGGAGATTTAGAGGCACCGCCTGGGTTAGTATTAAATGCTGACACTGGTTGGTTGCACGGATATATCCCTGTTCAATCACTTAGCGAAAAGGAATATGAATTCGCAGTTAGTGTTAGTAAGGCTGATTTTGGTGGTTATCAGAGTGCTTTATCATACATGACTTTTACACTGGTAACAGACTTACTAAAATTAGTTACATGGTCAACAGCATCAGACTTAGGAACAATAGAAAATGGAGCAATAAGTGAATTATATGTTGCCGCAAGTAATCCATTAGAAAGAACATTATATTACAGACTGAAGCGTGGCGAAAAGAACAGACTACCACAAGGACTTAAACTACTAGACAATGGTTTAATAGTTGGTCGTTGTAGTTTTAACACCTTCCAGTTAGATGGCGGTGATATTAGTTTTGACGAAGGCACAACAACCTTTGATACAACATTTACTAGTACCATAGAAGCATACGATTTAGAAGGTGAGATTTCGGTAACTAGAGACTTTACAATTACTGTAAAAGCAACTAACGTAAAGCCATACGAAAACTTATACCTAGTAGCAAGAACAGAAAAAGCAGAAAGAACAAGCGTAACTACCTTAGTTAACAACACTGAAATATTTCCATCCAATAAAATTTACCGTTCAAATGACCCTTACTTTGGAAAAGCAACTGATTTAAGATTCTTAGTTGGCTATGGATTAGAGCCAGACAAAGTAATTGACTTTGTAGCCGCTATGAGTAAAAATCATTATCGTAAGCAACTTAGATTTGGTGGCGTTGGGTATGCGAGAGCATTAAACGCTGATGACACAGTACGTTACGAGATCGTTTATGTTAAAGTAGAAGATGACCAAGCAAATTTGAATGGTGTTTCTGTCAGTAGTACCGTAACACTAAACACTGGTAATAAAAATAACCTAAGTGTCGATAAAGGATATATTGATGTGTCTTCGGGATTGTGGAGTGCCAACGATAGTTTAGAATATAAAGTATATCCAAACAGTATACCCAATATGCAACAGGCTATGATTACTGGAGTTGGCCAGTCTAACGTAAACACTTTACCAGACTGGATGATCAGTAAGCAAGAAGACAATAGTGTTTTGAATTATCAACACTATGCTATATTAGCTTATGTAACACCTGGAAACGGCAAACAGATCAGTTTCTTGTTAAACAGACATATAGCGTTAGGTAACTTTGATTTCAAAGATATTGACTGGGAAGTTGACAGATACATACATGATTTAAATCTTAGTAAGAACTACGACAAAGATTTAGGCATCTTTAGTTCAGCAGAAGAAACTACGTTTGATGCTACCAGCGAAATCACATCAGAAACTATTTTCGATGGTCAAGGTACTAAGTTCGTTAAATACAAAGACGTTTACGAAGAACCAGATCAAAACGATAAATACTTAAGATTCCCGAGAAGAGACATATTTGGCAGGGAACCAGATGTAGAATACAAACTGATACAATATCAGCAAACAGACGACGATTAAGGAACAATAAATGGCCAGTAATATTAATCCAAATACCATTGACGGCTTGTACCCAGTAGCGGGACAAGATAACGACAGTCAGGGTTTTAGAGATAATTTCACAAACAGTAAGAATAACTTTACCTATGCTAAGTCCGAGATTGAGGATTTGCAAAGCAAAGTTATTCTAAAGTCCGCACTATCAGGTGCTACACTTGATAATGACATGAACGACGCCCTAATTAAAGCGGCTAAAATTCAGGACTTTTCAGAAGCAAGGCTCGACAAAGGCTCAACATCAGGAACAGTGACTTTCAGCCATACTGAAGGACATTACCAAACAGTTACAGCGACTGGTTCGCTTGTATTTGCGTTTAGTAATTTCCCCCCAGCTGGACAGTTGGGAAGAATCAGAGTAGAGGTTACAATCAGCAACACGGCTCATACAGTAACACTACCGAGTGAGGTAAGCATTGGCTATGAAAACATCGCAGGTATTAGCTCTAGAGTTATTACTTTTGATGAAACAGGCACTTACATATTTGAATTTACAACAGAAGACAATGGCTCAGCAATCGCAGTTAGCGATTTAACAAGAAACTTAACAAGAATACATGCTGATAGACTAAGACTTAATACTGACACACCTGCCAATACTGGTCAGGCTGGTGATGTTGCAGGTATGATCGCAGTTGATGGTTCTTATGTTTATGTATGTACAGGCACTTATGATGGCTCCACAGTAATTTGGGCAAGAGCGGCAATCAGCGCATACTAATCCAAGTTAAAATAAACGGACAAAAGGGCTAGTTTACTAGCCTTTTTGTTTGACTTCATGTTCTATCCTAGTTATAATACAGCATAAGGAGACAATATGATAGACTTAAACAAATACAAAGAATTTGTAGCAGGTGTTACTAGCGATGCCAGTGATTCTGTTATGCAGATGTACAATAGAATGGTTGATGTACACACCGAAACTAATTTACAAGTCAATCTAGCATTACTGCTAACTGCCGCTATTGGACTATCCGCAGAGACCGGAGAGTTTGCCGAAATACCCAAAAAGATCGTATTCCAAAATAAACCTTGTGATGAGGATGCAGTATTCCATATGAAGCGTGAACTTGGAGATATCATGTGGTACTGGATAAATGCCTGCAGAGCGTTAGGATTAGATCCTAACGAAGTGATTGCAGAGAACGTTACAAAGTTGGAGTCTAGGTATCCGGGTGGTACTTTTGATGCGCATTATTCTGAGAACCGTAAAGAAGGCGACTTATAAATACTATTATGTTCCATCCTTTACTAGAAAACTTATCCGAACTTAATGACCAACAGCTCAACGAACGGGCTCAGGACATTGCTCGTAAACTAGCAGGTGCATACAGAATGGGTGCTAACTCTGCGCTTATCCAGCAAATGCAATTAGTTAACGGACAAATTCAAGAAGAATTACGTACTAGACAACGTAAAGAACTTGAAAAGTTAATGGATAACAACAAAAAAGATTTCAAAAATATAATCGATATAAAATAATTTATGGAAGCAAGCATTAGAGTCTCAAAGGAGTTCAGTGCAACTGTGGTAATCGACAATCGTATTATGGCAAACAAGTACGATTTAAGTTTTACAGTATCACTTATATCTCCCGATCAATATGAACAAAAAGTAGCATACGATAGAGTCAAGTTCCTAACTGACAGTATGTTTGAAGGCACAATCTTTATCAAGTATGATAACCCACTACTACCACAATTTAGCGAAGGGTTAAACAACACATATAGTCAGTTGCATGAAGAGCCTTATGATAGTATAATAGTAGACTACTTGTTCTTAAAAGCACAAGCAATATTAGAAGGCAAGGCGCAAATAGATCAACTTAGTCTTAGCAGTTGGCAAGGCAGAGAGATTGAGTTTTATGCAGAAGCGGAACACGACTACACAGCGTACAGTAAAGCACCCTGGATCAAAACAAAGAATAAGAAACCTTGGTACATGAGATCAGATATCTTTATAGGTGATTACAAAAAAGTACGTGGGTTAGACGTTCCTACATGGGACGACATATACTTAGGTTGGACAAGTCCCAAGGAAGAAGATGCAGAAGTCATAGAGTTTCATAGATTTAAAGGAAAAGTGGTAAAAGGCGGAAAGAAGAGTGGTAACTAACCAGTTTGGTCAAATGTTTTTAGAAGCAGATGATTTGGTTACGATGTTATATCGTGATCCCAACTTGGATGTTAGTGACTTTGAAATAAGCGATCCGCAAGAGTACAACAATGCAGTAAAGCAGTTACACTTGAAACTGCCACAACTACAGCAACCTAGATTAGATACTACACAATGGCTTACACAAGAACAGTTTGATGCCGCACACCAAGCAGAATACTTTATTCCTAAGGAATATGAAGAACTAGATGTAATGGATTTCCTAAGTCAAAAACTTGTAGATAAACCACAACAAGCAATAGACAGAGTAATCGAAGAGTATAAAGCATTTAGAGAATTAGAGATGATACCCATGTTACGTTATCTCGTATATCTAGTAGACGTTATGCGTAAAAATAATGTTGTATGGGGAGTAGGCAGAGGATCAAGTGTTGCCAGTTATGTTTTATATTTGATCGGCATACACAAAGTAGACAGCATCAAACATAATTTAGATTACCGTGAATTCCTACGGTAAATACAAAATATACGTATATTAAGGAGTTTCAAAAATGCCAAAAAGAGTACATAGAACAGCAAGGGGACAAACAATAGACATGGAAAGTCTGCGACTTGCAAATGAAGAAACAATCGCAGTTGGTAATATGAAAGTAAATGCTAGGGGCGATGAGTTAGGATTTGGTGGTAAGATTGTAAAGACACGTAAAGAAGTAATAGACGAAACTTACAAAGTTCATACCATGGTACCACAAGACGATAGAGTATATACTGATGCTGAAGAAAGCGAAGCAGTTAATACTAAACCAACATCGAGTGGTGTTGAAACAGTGGCAAAAGAAGAACCAAAGACAACTAAAGAAAGTTTTGTTGCACCCAAAGAAGAACCACAAGTGATGCGTGGTGGTCTAGCGGCAGCCCTTGCTAAGAAAGTAGAAATGACCGAGCCTGAAGTTAAACCAGGAGGTATTAATACAGGTGAAGCTGGCGTCAAACGAATCTAGAAAGGAAATACATGCAAGAAAATCCATTCAATCGAGAAATAGGATATCAATTCGCCCTCGACTTCGAAGGCAAAAAACTTAAACCATTAGGTAAAAATGTAGTTGTACGTGACATGAGTTTTGAAGCACGAACACTAGACAGTGGTATCGTGCTATTAGGTGATGATGGTAAAACAGATGGCATCAGACCACGCTGGGCAAAGGTTTATGCTACAGGCCCCGAGCAAAGTGATGTAACAGTAGGGCAATGGGTACTAGTAGAACATGGTCGTTGGAGCCGTGGAATTAAAATTACACAAAACGGTGAAGACCTTACTATTCGTAGAGCCGACCCAGATGCTATTTTAATGGTTAGCGATGAAGCGCCGGACACAGAAACAATGTCTACAGCAGTTCACGCTGAACGTAAAACTCGAGCATTTGCAGACTAGACATCTTTCAACCACTACTGTATAATATAATACATGAAACAATTATGGACTGAAGTATACAGACCCAAGACTGTCGCTGACTATGTGTTTACAGATGAAGCACAGAGACAGCAGGTAGAATCCTGGGTTAAAGAAGGTAGTATCCCACACTTATTGCTAAGTGGTAGTCCGGGTACTGGTAAAACAACTCTTGCTAAAATGTTAATGCATGAACTAGAAATAGATGACATGGACATTTTAGAAATCAATGCTAGTCGAGAACGTGGTATTGATCTTGTTAGAGATAAGATTGTAAACTTTTCAAGTACAATGCCCTTTGGTAATTTTAAAATTATCTTACTAGATGAGGCAGACTACTTGACTCCAGAAGCACAAGCAAGTATGCGTGGTGTTATGGAAGCCAATCATCAAACAGCAAGGTTCATACTAACTTGTAACTATCCACATAAAATTATTCCAGCAATACATTCGAGATGTCAAGGCTTTCATATTGCTAAGACTGACCAAACAGAGTTTACTGCTCGTGTTGCTAAGGTAATGATTGAGGAAGGTGTTGAGTTTGAACTAGAAGTATTAGACAACTATGTTAAAGCAACTTATCCAGACTTACGTAAGTGTTTAAACATGGTACAGATGAATAGCAGTAGTGGCAAACTTATTGAAACACAGTCTAGTCAACAAGGTGGTGGAGAGTTTAAGTTAGATGTTGTTAAGATGTTTAAAGAAGGTAACCTTAAACAAGCAAGACAAAAACTTGTAGACAATGTACGTCCAGATGAAATGGAAGATGTGTTTAGATGGATGTATGACAACATTGCACTCTGGGGTGCAACAGACGAAGCACAAGACGAAGCAATCTTAATTATTAGACGTGGACTTGTACAGCATGTTAGTTGTGCAGATCCAGAAATTAATTTATCAGCAACATTTACGGAGTTATGTAGAATCGATGGCTAAAGACTTATACATATTGGTACAGTACATACAAAAGCCTAAAGCAGGTTTAAACACAGCACAAAAAGGGTTTGGAGAAAATCCAGACAACTGGCAGTTTGATGAAGTTGTTGCTGTGAGTCGTGGACTAAAGACACGAGATCAAAGAACACAAAACGTAATTCTTAATATGACTAAGAAGCGCATAGAACGCAACAGTATGAATCCTGATGCGACATGGGACGAATTATATGCCTACTTTAAAGAACACTACAAAGAATACATCCAAACAATCGAAAACGAACTCGAACAAGACGGCAAACAAACAGCCTGAGTACGATAGTAAATTATGGTACGAACCGGATCCTGCTAATCCAGATGCAGATCATAAACTTGCCTATCTAAACTTTAAGAATATAAAAGGAAAGCACTAATGGATAAGATTATATTAACGGACGTCGACGGCGTTTTATGTGATTGGGAGAGCGGTTTTAACGCATTTATGGAGTCAAAAGGCTTCGAAATGATCGAAAACGGCGAGTTAGAGTACGTTATTGGGGATAGGTTTGGTATTGATAGAGAACTTGGATATGACTATGTAAGAGAGTTTAATAATAGTGAAGCAATATCTTCTCTAGCACCATTGAGAGATAGTCGAGAATACCTACCAAAAATACACGAAGAACTAGGTTATACTTTTATTGCTGTTAGTAGTATGAGCAAAAAGAGTGAAGCAATGGACAGAAGATCAGAATATCTAGTAGATAACTTTGGTGCAGTTTGGAGTGGATTTGTGTATTTAGATACTGGTGCAGACAAGGACGAAGCCTTAATGCAATGGCAAGACCAAGGTCTTATGTTTGTGGAAGATAAGATTGCTAACTGTGTCTCGGGCGCAAATGTAGGACTTGCTCCAATACTAATGGATCATGTGTACAATCAAAACGAAGAGTTTGATCCTATAAGAGTTAAGAACTGGCAAGCAATCTACCAGCTCTTATCCTCAAATTAAATTTCTGAATAGATTTGTAAGACTTCTACAACAGCAGGATGTCTGTGGATGTCTTTGCCCAACATCTTGACACCGCCTACGTAATTAAGTTCTTCATAACTATTGCATAAAGATTCAAAATCTAGTAGTCCGTTATCTGCCTCCTTTCTATCTGCTTGGCGAGTATCACCTGTTACAACCATCTTACTACCTTGACCGAGCCTAGTTAGGAGCATCTTCATCTGTCCTGGCGTTGCGTTTTGCATTTCGTCTGCAATAATCCACGCATCTTTAAATGTTCGGCCTCTCATATATGCTAGTGGAGAAATCTCTATTATACCTTCGTCTAGCATTTTGGCAGTTTCTTTTGGTGAGTAATACTCATGCATTACATCAAATAATGGTCTCGTCCACGGTTCCATTTTTTGATTAATTGTTCCTGGTAAAAATCCATGCTGTTCGTCATCTACCCCGACAGCCGGGCGTGTTAAGATAATCTTGTTTACTTGTCCCTCCCTGTATGCCTGTAAACCAGCCAAGACTGCTAACATAGTTTTTCCTGTACCTGCTGGACCTGTAGCAAATACAATCATTTTATCGGGATCTGTTAGTAAGTCAATATAGGATTCTTGTCTTAGTGATTTAGGATGTAAACGAATGTTACGTTGTTTAGGTGCATACTTCTGAAACTCTACTGTGTTATCGTAATACTGTGCTTCTTTAAGGTTACTGCGACGTCGTTTTCTACTCAATTTCTTCTCCTTGCGGTTTTTGATATAATGAACGTTAGTAGACATTGTAGTATCTCCGTGGACTAATACTACATATCCACAAAAATACTTACTGGGTCAGTTGAGTAAAATTATAATATGCTATTATTGATTTACAACTAGATATAAATTATGTCAGCGTTCCCATACTGCAAAGATGCGTCCGCTATAACCGCTATCCCGTTTTACAGTTGTTGCCTTATAACCCCATTGCGGAGCCATAATGTAATGGTCTAACTCACGCCATTCAAAAAACTGTATTTCATATTGCATTTTGTTTCCATGGTCATAATTACCGGGATTGCAACGCCAGTAGATACGACTGTGTTCTTTCATAAGTCGTACTACTCTGCCTATTTGATATTCTATAGTAGTACGGTCACCAAAGTTTAAACTGCCTAAACAGAAGGCAACATCGAAACGTTGTTCAGTATCAAAAAATTCTATTTGCACTTTATGGTCAGCGGCATCATTGGCAGGATCAATGCCTACAATATTTTTTACTAGATCTTTATATGGATGATATCCGCAACCTACATCTAGTACCCATTCATCATCTTGAATTTGTTTTGCTAAATTAAAGCCTGTTTCTCCAAACCCTGATGTACTAGGTTTCCATACTTCTGCAAAATATGTGTTAAGTAGTTTTTGATTCATACCATTTTCCTGAGTTGTTTATTTAATTGTTCACTACTGTTACAAAATGTGTCACTGGTTAATTGTATCTCGTATCCATTTTCAAATAACTTTGTTTGTATCATAGATTCTGACAAGATACTTAAGTTAGATTGAGACCAATCTAAGTCAATTTGATTTATAGTTGAATAAACTATTTTGTTAACTAAGTTAACTTCATCTATTAGATATTGTTGCTTGTTGACCCATATATTTACAAATTCGTTGAAACTTTCTGATTCTCCAGCAAATTCATCTACAAAATTACAAACATCAACAAATGTTTGTTTGGTGTTATTCAGTAATTTACTAGTTGGTATCTTGAGCCACTGGTCTGGTGCATAACTTACAGCATCTCCCCACATTCCAACTTCTTTTACATAATTTTTACTTATAAAATCTCTTAGTTGATGTCTACGAAGTTCCTCCCAATTATTTGGCAAAAGGAATATGTTTCCTAGTGGTACATTTTCTCCGATGTGTATTTTATAATACTGTGCTAGTAAATTAATCTCCCCGTGATGTCTGTCGTTTATGTATAAAAAAACAACTTTATCATTAGGACAATGTTTTTCAAATAGTCCGATTATCTCTGCCGAGCCCAAGTCCCATGTAGGATACAACGGTGTGTGTATACCAACTGTTGGAGGATTTTGAAATAGTTTTTTATAACTTGCGTTTGAAAAAATATGACCATCTTTAACAACTCTATGCATTGCTCCTTGGTCATTAATTAAAGGAAAATGTAAGTTATTTCTTTTAGGAATATTTTTACAATATTCACTTATAACATGATTGACTGTCGACCCAAATGTACCTGCTAGAAATAATATGTAAACCATAACTACACTATAAATATTTTTTACTTATCTTATGCAAATACCTGAACATATATTCTTTACGGGTGTACCTGGATCACGCTGGAGCGGCATAGCACAAGTTATTGAAACCATACCCGGGTTCAACACTAGTGATCGTACACCAGAACGTACATACGACCATCACCAATTTACAGGACACAAGGGTGCTTACTTTGGCGCTGGCATGGAGTTCAAAGCAGATCTCAGCAAAGGGTCAAAGTATATTGACCAAGCATGGACAGAGCCTGGTGGGCACAAATTAGTTAAAAGTCACGACTGGGCTTACATGGCACGTTGGATAAAGATTAACTTTCCTAATGCGTGGTTTATGATGGTATACAGACCAGATATGGCCAGTTATGCTTGGTGGCATGAAGCAGGTGGATTCCAGATAAAATATCCCTGCTACGACTGGTACGAGAATAGTGCAAAGATGTTAATGGATATACAAGAACAGAATAAAGGTATATTAGAGTACGGACACGAAGCAGGTGTAACTTGGGATTACTTTACTAGCGATTGGATAGAACGTGAGTTTGGTCACAGAGTCGAAGTTCCTAAAGTACACAAAGACATATTGGTAACTATTGTAAAATGAAACGAGATCACGTTTGGTACATAAAATGGTTTAGTGCTATAACTATTATTATAGCCATGGTATTCCATGTAAATGGCTGGACACCATACAACAGTTATCTACAACTGTTAGGGGCTAGTGGGTGGACTTATGTAGGATATCGTTGGCGAGAGTGGTCAATGATAATGAACTTTGTCCCTCAGTTCCTAATTATTATTCCCTTTCTAATCTACACGTTCTACATTTAAATATACCAGTATAGAATAAATATTACTGTATTTTATATACATCCTTAAGGAGATTTAAATGAACGCACAACAATTTGTAAACAAACTTGCTCAGGACAATGAAGCATTGTTTCAGGCAAGTGAGATGCAGGTCGAAGCATACTTCGATTCTAAGCCATCTCAGGAAAAATTAGTTGAGCACTTTGTAGGTCGTATGGTAAACGAGCGTATGAACATGGTCGAAATCAGCCGTCAGGTTGCAGACTTAGGTGCAGACGCAGATCCAGTTGAACTAGAATTGCTCACTAAGCAAGCACAAGACGAAGCCAAGCACTTTAGAATGGTTAAAGAAGTTATTGAGCACATTAAAGGTGAAAAGATAGACGTATCTGAAGCCATTGCTCAAGAAGCCGCAAAGCCAACTGCTAAAGGTGCTAGCCTATTAGCCAAGTACGAAGCAGACAAAGACGAAGCCGCTTTAGCCGCATATCAGTTTATTGCTGAAGGCAGAGCAGAACGTGTTTGGGATAAAATGGCAGACTGTATTGAAGATAGTTTTATTAGCACACGTTACGCTAAGATTGCTAGAGACGAAGGTTTCCACAGTAAGATTGGTGAAAAGAAACTTTTAGACCTATGTGCAGATCCAGAAGTCCAAGCAAGAGTAGAAGCAATCGCTAATGCTATGAGAATGGACTTATATGCTGTTTCATGCATGAACACTACAGAGTTACCAGAAGCACGTAAAATTATCGAGGACGCATACGTACACTAATCTATGCGAATTGCGATAACGCAACGTGTATTGCAACACAAGGGAAGGTTTTACGATAGTTTAGAACAAAGTTGGTGGGATTT